>Ga0182743_1000035_pt1 | contig 290463 bp, 271 predicted proteins | sample eDN3rd30CKraftOP_FD_128522 | JGI IMG/M metagenome (GOLD analysis project Ga0182743, IMG submission 128522) | Enriched Organic Plus compost microbial communities from Emeryville, California, USA - eDNA 3rd pass 30_C Kraft OP (version 2) (version 2) ... | reverse complement strand
TGCGCCATGTAGCTGAAATCCTCCGCCCCCATGCTGGGCGGGCGTTCGCGGATGACCTGGGCGGCGCCCAGCACCTCCGCCGCCGCGGCGGCGACCTTCTCCGTCGCGCTGTCGGCGTTGATGACGGAGGGATAGCCGCGGCCGTATTCGATCTCGACCGCCGCGCCATGCGCCTCCGCCGTGGCGCGGGCGATGGATGTGATCAGGTCCTGCATCCGGTCGCGCACCTCCGGCCGCAAGGTGCGGATCGTGCCGTTCAGCACCGCGTCCTCCGGAATCACGTTGCGCGCGGTGCCGGCATGGAACTGGCATAGCGACAGCACCGCGCTGTCCAGCGGGTCGATGCGGCGGGCGACGATGGATTGCAGCGCCATGTACACGTGGCAGCCGACCAGGATCGGGTCCAGCGCCAGATGCGGCCGGGCGGCGTGCCCGCCCTTGCCGAGGATACGGATCGTCACCCGGTCCGCGGCCGCGTTGATCGGCCCTGCCACGGCCGAGGCCATGCCCACCGGCAGCGAGGGATCGGTGTGCAGTGCGTAGACGCTGTCGCAGGGGAAGCGGTCGAACAGCCCCTCCTCCACCATCACGCGGCCGCCGCCGTCGCCTTCTTCATCGGGCTGGAAGATGAAATGGACCGTGCCGTCGAAGTTGCGGGTCTCGGCCAGATACCTGGCCGCGCCGAGCAGCATCGTGGTGTGCCCGTCATGGCCGCAGGCATGCATCACGCCTTCATGGACGGAGGCATAGGGCAGCCCGGTCACCTCCTGCATCGGCAGCGCGTCCATGTCCGCGCGGATGCCGATGGCGCGGTCCGAGCTGCCGGCACGCAACGTGCCCACGATGCCGGTGCCGGCGAGGCCGCGCGTCACCGCGATGCCCCAGGATTCCAGCATCCGCGCGACCAGGTCGCTGGTGCGATGCTCCTGCCGCCCGAGTTCCGGATGGGCGTGGATATCGCGCCGCCAGGCAGTCATTTCCGCGGCGAGGTCGGCGATGCTGTTGCGAATGGGCATGAAGGCCTACGCTCCTGGCGATTCCCGACGCAGCATGTCCCGCGCTGGCGTCAGAGGCCAGATTGACGCTCAGGCATTTCCAGCAAGGTAGTCCATCGCCGCCTGCACGCCCGGCGCCTTCACCGGAATGCCCGCGATGCGCAGCCCCATCTCCACGCCCGCCAGCGTGCCGAGCAGTTGCAGGTCGCCCAGATCGCCCAGATGGCCGATGCGGAACACCCGGTCCTTCAACTGCCCCAACCCGTTGCCCAGGCTCATGTTGAACCGCTCCGCGATGGCCGCGCGCAGCCCGTCCGCGCTGTGACCCTCCGGCACCCGCACCGCGGTCAGTGAGGAGGAGTAGTGCCGCGGCTCCGCGCACTGCACCTCCAGCCCCCAGGCGCGCACGGCGCGGCGCGTGGCTTCGGCAAAGCGGTCGTGGCGGGCGAAGACATTGTCCAGGCCCTCCTCCAGCAGCATCTTCACCGCCTCGTTCAGCCCGTAGAGCAGGTTGGTCGCGGGGGTGTAGGGGAAGTAGCCGGTCGCGTTGGCGGCCAGCATCGCCTTCCAGTCCCAGAAGCTGCGCGGCAGCTTCGCGGTCTCGCTCGCCTTCAGCGCCTTCTCGCTGACCGCATTGAAGGACAGGCCAGGCGGCAGCATCAGCCCCTTCTGCGACCCGGCCACGGTCACGTCCACGCCCCATGCGTCGTGGCGGTAGTCGATGGAGGCCAGCGAGGAGATCGTGTCCACCATCAGCAACGCGGGATGGCCGGCGCGGTCGATGGCGGCGCGCACCTCGTCGATGCGGCTGGTGCAGCCGGTGGAGGTCTCGTTATGGACCACGCACACGGCCTTGATCGTCCGGGCCTTGTCCTCGGCCAGCTTCGCCTCGATGGCCGGCACGTCGGCGCCGCGCCGCCAGTCGGTGTCGATGAAGATCGCGTTGATGCCGAGCCGCTGCGCCATCTCATGCCACAGCGTGGCGAACCAGCCGGTGCGGCACATCAGCACCGTGTCCCCCGGCGACAGCGTGTTGGTCAGCGCCGCTTCCCAGGCCCCGGTGCCGGACGCGGGGTAGATCACCACCGGGCCCTGCGTCTGGAAGACGTGGCGGAGGTTGGCCAGCACCTCCTGCCCCAGCTTGCCGAATTCGACCGAACGGTGGTCCATGGTCGGGTTGTCCATGGCGCGCAGCACGCGATCCGGCACGTTGGTCGGGCCGGGGATCTGCAGGAAGTGCCGGCCGGGCTGGCGGCCTTCAGGATGCGTGGAGGCGTAGTAGGCCATGGTGGCGTCCCCTGGTGCTGGCAATCCCATGCGCGAAGCCGCCGGTTCCTGCAAATGAGAACGATTGGTCGAATCGAGCAGGATTTCTGATCGCCCCCCAGACATTGCAGGCCATCGTCGGATCGACGAGGTTTCCTGATGCGACGGGCTCCGCCGCACGTCATAGGGTCCGGTTCATGAATGCCCCGCTGATTCCGTCCGCCACGCTTGGCGACAGCCGCCTCGCGGAACGGCTGCGCAAGGAAACCCAGGCCGAGGTGCTGTTCGACCCGTTCAGCCGGGGCCGCTACGCGACCGATGCCTCGATCTACCAGGTGGAGCCGGTCGGCGTGATCGTGCCGCGCACCATCGGCGACGTGGCCGCCGCCATGGCCATCGCGCGCGAACACGGCGTGCCGATCCTGCCGCGCGGCGGCGGGACCAGCCAGTGCGGGCAGACCGTCAATCGCGCGCTGGTGATCGACTGCACCAAGCATCTGCGCCGCGTGCTGCACGTGGATGCCGAGGCGGGCGTGGCACGGGTGGAACCGGGGCTGGTGCTGTCGCACCTGAACGACGCGCTGAAGAAGCACAAGCTGTTCTTCCCGGTCGATCCCTCCACCAACGCGCGCTGCACGATCGGCGGCATGGCGGGGAACAATTCGTGCGGGTCGAAATCGATCCGCTACGGGCTGATGGCGGACAACACGCTCGCCATCGACGCGATCCTGGCGGACGGCTCGACGCATGCGTTCGGGGAGACGCCGGACAATCTGGGTGCGGACATCGCCCCCAACATCGCGGACCTGATCCAGCGCCTGCGCGCCCTCGGCGCGGCCGAGGCGGAGGAGATCGCGGCGCGCTTCCCCCGCCAGTTGCGCCGCGTGGGCGGCTACAACATCGATGCGCTGACGCCCGCGGCGCGTCAGGCCGGGCGCGGCAACCTCGCGCGGCTGCTGGTGGGCAGCGAGGGCACGCTGGCGTTCTCGGCGGCACTCGACCTGAAGCTGTGGCCGGTCAAGCCGCGCAAGGTCGTGGGCATCTGCCAGTTCCCGACCTTCCGCCGTGCGATGGAAGCCTCGCGGCATCTGGTCACGCTCGATCCGGAGGCGGTGGAGCTGGTGGACCGGACGATGATCGACCTGGGGCGTTCGATCCCGATCTACCGGCCGACGATCGAGAAGATGCTGATCGGGGAGCCGGACTCGCTGCTGCTGGTCGAGTTCCACGGCCACGAGGACGCAGCATTGCTGCGCGACCTTGCGCGGCTGGAGGAGATGATGGGCGATCTGGGCCTGCAAGGCCAGGTCGTGCGCGCCGTCGATCCCGGCTTCCAGGCCGCCATCGCGGAGGTGCGGGAGGCCGGGCTCAACATCATGATGAGCATGAAGGGCGACGGGAAGCCTGTCTCCTTCATCGAGGACACGGCCGTCGATCTCGATGACCTCGCCGACTACACCGAGAAGCTGAACGCGGTGTTCGAGCGGCACGGCACCAAGGGCACGTGGTACGCGCATGCCTCGGTCGGCTGCCTGCATGTGCGGCCGGTGCTGAACATGAAGGACGGCGCTGATGTCGCGCGCATGCGCGCCATCGCCGAGGAATGCTTCGATCTGGTGCGCGCCTACAAGGGCTCGCATTCCGGCGAGCACGGTGACGGCATCGTGCGGTCCGAGTTCCACGAGACCATGTTCGGATCGCGCATCGTGCGTGCCTTCGAGCAGGTGAAGGATGCGTTCGATCCGCGCGGCATGCTGAACCCCGGCCGGGTGGTGCGGCCGCCGCGCATGGACGACCGGTCTCTGTTCCGCTTCAAGCCGGACTACGCACCGGTGAAGGGCTTCTCCCCGCGCCTCGACTGGTCCGATTATCCCGGCCCGCTCGGCGGCATGCTGTCCGCGGTGGAGATGTGCAACAACAACGGCACATGCCGGAAGTTCGATGCCGGCACGATGTGCCCCTCCTACCGCGCCACGCGCGACGAGCAGCATCTGACGCGCGGACGGGCGAACACGCTGCGGCTGGCGCTGTCGGGGCAGCTCGGGCCGGATGCGATGGCCTCGGACGCCATGGCCGAGACCATGAAGCTGTGTGTCTCGTGCAAGGCGTGCCGCCGCGAATGCCCGACCGGGATCGACATGGCGAAGATGAAGCTGGAAGTGCTGGCCGCCCGCGCCGCGCGCCATGGCGTGGGGCTGCGTGAGAAGCTGGTCGCGCATCTGCCGCGCTATGCGGAGGCTGCCTCGGCACTCGCGCCGCTGCTGAACCTGCGCGACCGCGTCCCGGCACTGGCGCGGATGTCCGAACGTATGCTGGGTTTCGCCGCCGGGCGCAGCCTGCCCGCGTGGCGGCGGGACATCTTCCGCGATCATGAAGCCAAGGCCGATCCCGCGCCCCGGGGCGACGTGATCCTGTTCGCGGACACGTTCAACCGCACCTTCGAGCCGGAGAACCTGCGCGCCGCCATCCGCGTGCTGCGGGCGGCGGGCTGGCGCGCGGTGCTGCCTTCGGCACCGGTCTGCTGCGGCCGGACCTATCTGGCGGCGGGCATGCTCGACCATGCGCGCGCGAAGCTCGAAGCCACGCGCGCGGCACTGGCCGGAACGCTGCCGGTGATCGGGCTGGAACCCTCCTGCCTGCTGACCCTGCGCGATGAGCTGCGGTCGCTGCTGCCAGGGGCGGAAAGCGATGCGCTGGCCGGCCGGGCGCTGCTGCTGTCGGAGTTCCTGGAGCGGGAGAAGCCGGAGTTGCGCCTGAAACCCGTGGCCGCCGCCGCGCATATCCACGGCCATTGCCATCAGAAATCCTTCGGCGCCTTCCCCGCCGCGCAGGCAATGCTTGGCCGGGTGCCGGACCTCAAGGTCACGCCCATCGTCTCCTCCTGCTGCGGCATGGCCGGGGCGTTCGGCTACCAGGCGGAAACCCTGGAGGTGTCGAAGGCGATGGGCGAACTCTCCCTCGCCCCGCATGTGCGCAAGACGGGGGCCGGGGACCTGATCGTGGCCGACGGCACGTCCTGCCGGCATCAGATCCACGACCTGACGGGGCGGGAGGCGGTGCATTCGGTGCGTGTCCTGGACCGCGCCCTGGCCTGAGTGGCTTCGCCTGCCTCAGGACCCGTGAGCTGGCCCATGGCAAGCCCGAGCACGTGGAAGCCTGCTACATTCCAGCCCCGGACTGAGCGGCCGTGGCAGCGGCGAATCCTGTGGCACGCAGATGTGACCTTCACGGGAAAATGGCGCATTTCCGCGAATGTTCTTTATTTGTTTCCACGCGGCGCGATCATATGGCCGATGTGCGACACGCTTGTTGCGGTGCACAAAATGGGTCGTTTAGACTGACCTACAGGGCTGGAGACACGGTCCTTCAAGAACAGGGAACGCGGCTGGCGGCGGTCGCAACTTTCGTGCGCAGGAGGGTCTATCGTGCGCAGCCTTTTCTTAGCCGTTTTTCTTGCATTCCCCCTTCTCGCGCAGGCTGCCGATCTTGAGCCCGTCGATGTGGAGCTGATCCTCGCGGTAGACGTGTCCCGCTCCATCGACCCGCAGGAGCAGGAGCTTCAGTTCCGCGGCTACGCTGCCGCCTTCCGCGATCCGCGCATCATCGAAGGCATCCGCGGCGGCCCGGTGGGCGCGATCGCCGTCATGCTGTTCACGTGGTCGGACGCCAACACGCAGGAAATCCTGGTGCCCTGGACGCTGATCCGCGACGAGGCCTCCGCCCGTGCCTTCGCGGACGCGCTGGAAGCCGCCCCCAAGCGGATCTGGCTCTACACCTCGATCTCCGGCGCGATCGATTTCGGGATCGACCAATTCGGCCAGGGGTTCGAGGGCACGCGCCGCGTGATGGACATCTCCGGCGACGGCGTGAACAACTCCGGCCGTCAGGTGCGGGAGGCGCGCGACGAAGCCGTCGCCCGGGGCGTGACCATCAACGGCCTTGCGATCCTGGACGCCAATCCCGGCCCCTGGAGCCAGCGCCTGCCGCCGCTCGACACCTACTACCGTGACGAGGTGATCGGCGGCATGGGCAGTTTCCTGGTCGTCGCCGAAGGGTTCGATGCGTTCGAACAGGCGGTGAAGCGCAAGCTGGTGCGGGAAATCGCCATGTCCTGGCCGGAGAACGATCCCACCGTCGTGCGGGTCGGGGCGCTGGGGCTGGCGGCGGAGACGTTCTGAATACGTCCGCGCTTCGCAGGCGGGCGGAGCAATGCCACACCGCCGTCAGGGCTTACGGCCGACGCGCCTGGAAGAAGGTTTTGCCGCCGCGCTCGAACCCGGCCCTTTCGTAGAACCGCAGGGTCTCGGGCCTGCGGGAACCGGTGGCAAGCATCACTTTGTAGCAGCCAGCCGCCCAGGCCACGCTCAATGCCTCGGTCAGTACCGCGTGGCCCAGCCCCCGGCGCCGGTGTTCCGGACGTGTCACCACGTTCTCTATCACCCCGAACGGCCGCGCGCCGCGTGTGAGATTGGGGATGATGGCGAGCGTGCAGGTCGCAGCCAGCATGCCGTCCGATTCGGCGACCAATACCGTGATGAGGCCGGAGTGGAGCAGTGTGCCCCAGATCGCCTCGGCATCCGCGGGCGCCAGAGCAGGATCATCCGGGTTCAGATGGCGGAAAAGCTCCAGCAATCCAGGCAGATCGCCAGACGTCGCCCTGCGGATGATGGCCCGATCCATGCCGTGCGCGTAGCATGGACCCGGCCAAGGCCGGAATCGGCGCCCTGGATGGCCCGATTCCGTGGAACCGCGAAATGCCCTAGCTTCGCGCCGATGTCCCTTTCCGCCGCCGACGGCATGCCACCCTGCATCCTGGCAAGATGAACACCCCCGCCCCCGGACGACCGACGGCCGCACAGGTGGAGGCCGCGATCCTGCGCCTCGTCACCGCGGCAGGCCCCACCGCCTCGATCTCTCCCGAGGACGTGGCGAAGGCCCTTGCACCCGAGACATGGCGAAGCCTGCTCGCAGCAGTGCGGCAGCATGCGGTCCGGCTGATGCAGCAGGGCCGCATCGACATCCTGCGCAAGGGCAAGGCCGTGACCGCCGCCGAAGTCCGCGGCGTGATCCGCCTGCGGCTGCGCGCGTGACCCCGCATCATTCCATCCCGCTTCCGAGGACCACCGCATGAACGGCAATGGCATCGGCGCTTCGTTCCGCGACGCCTGGCACATCGCCCTGCCCTATTTCGCCCGCTCCGACGAACGCTGGCGCGGGCGCGGGTTGCTGGCGCTGATCCTCGTGCTCAACCTCACCGCGGTCGGCATCAACGTCGTCTTCAGCTACTGGAGCCGCACCTTCTACGACAGCCTCCAGGACAAGGATTTCGGCGCCTTCATCGGGCTGATGGTCTGGGGAAGGTGGGAGTCGGGCATGATGATGCCGGGCTATGTCTGGCTCGCAGCGCTCTACATCGCCATCTCCGCCTATCAGACCTATCTGCAGCAGGCGTTGCAGATCAGGTGGCGCCGCTGGACCACCGATGTGCTGCTCGACGAGTGGCTGGGCGATCGCGCCTACTATCGGATGAGCGTGACCGGCAACGGCACCGACAACCCCGACCAGCGCGTCGCCGAGGATCTGGCGATGTTCGTCTCGCTTACCCTGTCGCTCAGTCTCGATCTGATCCGCAACGTGCTGACCGTGGTCTCCTTCGTCAGCATCCTGTGGACGCTGTCGGGCGCGATGACGGTGATGGGTTACTCCATCCCCGGCTACATGGTCTGGATCTGCCTGATCTACGCTGTCGGCGGGTCCTGGGCCGCGCATCTGATCGGCCGCAAGCTGATCCCGCTGAACTTCGAGAAGCAGCGCGTGGAGGCGGATTTCCGTTTCGCGCTGGTGCGGCTGCGCGAGAACACCGAGGGTATCGCGCTCTATGGCGGTGAGGCTGACGAGAAGGCCGGCCTCTCCGCCCGCTTCGCCCGGCTGGCCAGCAACTGGTGGGAAGTGGCCAAGCGGCAGAAGAACCTGAACTTCTTCGTCTATGGTTACGATCGCGCCGCGGTCGTGTTCCCCTATCTGGTCGCGGCGCCGCAATACTTTAGCGGCACGATGACGCTGGGCGCGCTCCAGCAGACCGCGAATGCCTTCAGCCAGGTCCAGGTGGCGATGTCCTGGCTGGTGGGCGTGTACGATACGGTCGCGGCCTGGCGTGCGACGGTGGAGCGGCTGGCCGGCTTCCAGCGCGCGATCGAAACCGCCCGCGCCACGCAGGCGGGGATCGTGGAGGATGCCGCTCCGGACGGCACGCTGACGTTGGATCACGTGACGCTGGCCTTGCCCGATGGCCGCCGCCTGTTCACCGCCGATGCGGCGGTCGCGCCGGGGGATCGCGTGGTCGTCACCGGCCCGTCGGGTTCGGGCAAGTCCACGCTGTTCCGCGCGCTGGCCGGCATCTGGCCATTCGGCAACGGCCGCGTGCGCCAGCCTTCGGGCACGCGGCTGTTCCTGCCACAGCGGCCCTACATCCCGCTCGGCACGCTGCGCCGGGCGGTCGCCTATCCGATGCCGGCAGATAGCGTCAGCGATGCGATGATCGCGGAAGCGCTGACGGCCGCGGACCTCGCGCACCTGCTGCCCCGGCTGGACGACGAGGACAACTGGACCCAGCGCCTGTCCGGCGGTGAGCAGCAGCGCCTCGCCATCGCCCGGGCGCTGCTGGTGAAGCCGGACTGGCTGTTCCTGGACGAGGCGACGGCCAGCCTCGATCCCGCATCGGAGGAGAAGATGTACGCGCTGCTGCGCGACCGGCTGCCGCAGACCGCGATCGTCTCCATTGCGCACCGCCCGGCCGTCGCCGACTTCCACGATCGTGGCCTGCGCGTGCAACCCGCGCCGGACGGGGGGCAACTGGTGGCGGCATGATCCTCGGCCGCCTGCTCCAGATCGCGATCACGCTCGTCATCCTCTCCGCCTGCGCCTATGGCGTGATCGGGCTGATGCCGGGCGATCCGATCGATGTGGCGATCGCCGCGGACCCGCGCCTGTCGTCGGAGGATGCGGCCCGGCTGCGGGCGCTGCACGGGCTCGACCGGCCGCTGGCCGCGCGTTACGCCGCCTGGGCAGGCGGCGTGCTCCATGGCGAATTCGGCTATTCGCGCCTGTATGCGCAGCCCGTCGCCACCGTCCTGTGGCCGGCGCTGCTGTCCACGCTGCGCCTGCTGGGGCTGACGCTGCTGGTGGCGGCCGCGACCGGCATCGGGCTCGGCCTGATCGCCGCGGTCCGGCGCGGCACGGCGACCGACGCGGCGATCAACGGCCTCGCCTTCGCGGCCATGGCCATTCCGGCCTTCTGGCTCGGCATCCTGCTGATCATCCTGTTCGCGGTACGGCTCGGCTGGCTGCCGGCCGGCGGGGCGGACACGCCCGCCGCATTGATCCTGCCCGTCGCCACGCTCGCCATCGCCAACCTCGCCGCCTATGCGCGGCACACGCGCAGCGCGATGACCGAGGCGCTGGGCGAACTCTACATCCGCACCGCGCGCGCCAAGGGCTGTTCCGGCGCGCGCATCGTGTTCCGCCACGCCCTGCCCAACGCGGCCGTGCCGGTCATCACGCTGATGGCGCTGGATGCGGGCGCGCTGGTGTCCGGCGCGCTGGTGACGGAGACAGTGTTCGCCCGGCCCGGCATGGGCAAGCTGATCTATGACGCGGTGATCGGCAGCGACTATAACCTCGCCCTGCTGGCGCTGCTGCTGGCGGCACTGGTGACGATGCTCGCCACCCTCGCGGCCGATCTCGCACAGATGGCCATCGACCCGCGCGCGGCACGCCGTGCCCGCGCCTGACCGCCGCCCGATGCGCCGCTTCCTGCGCCGGCCCGGCGGCCTGGCGGGCGCAGCGCTGCTGGCCGCGCTGGTGCTTGCCGCAGCATCGGCCGGCTGGGCCGCGGCGGCGCTGGGGCAGGATCCGTTCACGCCCGACCTGCTGGGCCGCTATGGACCGGCGGATGCCGCCCATCCCCTGGGCACGGACGAGCTGGGCCGCGACGTGCTGCTGCGCCTGCTCTATGGCGCGCGCGTCTCGCTCGCGGTGGGCCTCGCCGCCGCACTGACGGCCGCGGTGATCGGGACCGTGATCGGCCTGCTCGCCGCCTGGGCCGGCGGCGCGATCGATGCCGTGCTGATGCGCGTGGCCGACGGCCTGCTCGCGCTTCCCGCCCTGCCCCTGCTGGTCGTGCTGGCCGCGGTCGATCCCGCGCACATCGGCCTGCCCACGGGGGGTGGTGCCGACATCGTCCGCATCGTCGTCATCGTCGCGATATTCGGCTGGGTCGGCGTCGCGCGCTTCGCGCGGGCCGCCGCGCTGTCGGTGCTGCGGCGCGATTTCGTCCGCGCCGCGGCGGCGCTGGGGGTGCCGGGGGGCGCGATCCTGCGCCGCCACGTGGCCCCCAACGTCATGGGGCCGGTCACGGTCGCGACCACGCTCGCGGTCGGCAACACGATCCTGGTCGAGAGCACGCTGTCCTTCCTCGGCCTCGGCATCCAGCCTCCCACCCCGTCCTGGGGCGGGATGCTGGCGAACGCGCAGGAGATGGTGTTCGCCGCCCCGCTGCTGGCCCTATGGCCGGGGCTGTGCATCCTGCTGGCCGTGGTGGCGTGCAACCTTGTCGGCGACGCCCTGGACCAGGCCTTCAATCCCAGGGCGTAACCGGCACGGCGAGGTCAGGCGGCGAGCGCCTGCTCCAGGATGTCCAGCCCCTCGTCCACGATGCCGTCCTCGGCGGTCAGCGGCGTCAGGATACGGACCGTGTTGGCGTTGACGCCGCAGGACAGCAGGATCAACCCGGCATTGTGGGCGCGTTCGAGCACGCGCTTGGTGGCGTCCGCGTCCGGCTCCGCCCCGCTGCGGTCGCGCACGATGTCGAAGGCGACCATCGCCCCGAGGCCGCGGATATCGGCGATCGGCACGAGGTCGTTGCGCATCCGCAGGGCCTTCAGCCGCGACACCAGCTTCTCACCCAGCACGGCCGCGCGGTCGAGCAGCTTCTCCTGCTCGAACACCTCCAGCACCGCGAGCGCCGCGGCACAGGCCATCGGGTTGCCGGCGTAGGTGCCACCCAGCCCGCCCGGACCGGGCGCGTCCATCAGCTCGGCCTTGCCGATCACGCCCGAGAGCGGGAACCCGCCCGCGAGGCTCTTGGCCACGCAGATCAGGTCGGGCTTTACGTCGTAATGTTCCATCGCGAACAGCTTCGCGGTGCGGCCGAAGCCGGTCTGCACCTCGTCCGCGATCAGCACGATGCCGTGCTCGTCGGCGATCCGGCGCAGCGCCCGCAGCAGCTCCGGCGGAGCCTGGTGGAAGCCCCCCTCGCCCTGAACCGGCTCCACGATGATGGCCGCGACGCGGGACGGATCCACGTCCGCCTTGAAGATGAAGTTCAGGTACTTGAGGCTGTCCTCGACCGTGACGCCGAACTGCGGCACCGGGAACGGCACGTGCCAGACATCCGGCAGGGTCGGGCCAAGGCCCTTCTTGTACGGCACCACCTTGCCGGTGAGCGCGGAGGACAGGGCGGTGCGGCCGTGGAAGGCGCCGGTGAAGGCGATCACCCCCGGCCGGCCGGTGGCGGCGCGGGCGATCTTGATCGCGTTCTCGGTCGCCTCGGCGCCGGTGGTGAACAGCGCGGTCTTGGCCGGCCCGTCGATCGGCGCCAGCGCGTTCAGCTTCTCGGCGAGCGCGATGTACGGCTCATACATCACCACCTGGAAGCAGGTGTGGGTGAACCGCTCCATCTGCTCGCGGACGGCTTCCATGACCCTGGGGTGGCAGTGGCCGGTATTGAGCACCGCGATACCGCCCGCGAAATCGACATACCGCTTGCCCTCGACATCCCAGATCTCGGCGTTGCGCGCACGCTGGGCGGAGACGGTCAAGGTGTTGCCCACGCCCCGAACGACGGCCTTCTCGCGGCGGGACAGGAGTTCGGCATTCGTGCTCATGCGGGCCTCTGCGGTGTGGTTTGGCGCATGCTGCGCGGGGGACGCGGCCGGGACAAGCCACCCGACGGCAGCCCTGGCCCGCGCCCGGCCCGCCCATGGACTTGGCCCCGCCCCGTCGCCATGGTGGCCGCCCCAAGGAGGGAATCGCCGATGATCCATGAACTGCGCATCTACCGCGCCGTGCCCGGCCGGCTGCCGGACCTGCTGAAGCGGTTCGACACCGTCACGCTGAAGATCTGGGAGCGGCACAGCATCAGGCAGGCCGGGTTCTGGACCACGGTCGTCGGCGAATCGAACCTCGATCTGATCTACCTTCTGGCATGGGACTCCCTTGCGGAACGCGAGAAGAAGTGGGGCGCCTTCCAGACCGATCCGGAATGGATCGCCAAACGGGCCGAGACCGAGGCCAACGGGCCCATCGTGGCCAATGTGAGCAACCAGTTCCTCCAGCCCACGTCCTTCTCCTCGGTGCGCTGACGGTATGAGCGGGCTGGCCAACTCCTTCGTGCATCTGCACGTCCATTCCGCCTATTCCCTGTCGGAAGGGGCGATCAAGGCGGACAAGCTCGGCGCACTCGCGCGCGCGGGCGGCATGCCCGCGGTGGCGCTCACGGACAGCGGCAACCTGTTCGGCGCGCTGGAGTTCGGCCTTGCTTGCGTGAAGGCTGGGGTGCAGCCAATCCTGGGCTGCCAGATCCCGCTGGCGCGCGCGGACAACCCGCGCCTGCCGGCCGAACCGCTGGTGGCGCTGGCGAAGGACGCGACCGGCCTCGACAACCTCCAGAAACTGTCCACGCATGTGCAGCTCAACGGCCCGGCCGATCTGGACGCACTGGCCGCCCGCGCCGAAGGGCTGATGCTGTTGACTGGCGGGACGACGGGTGCGGTGACGCGCATGCTCGCCGACGGGCAGAGGGAGGCTGCCTCCCACCTGCTCGCCGCGTTGAAGGAAGCGTTCGGCGACCGGCTTCTGGTAGAGCTGCACCGGCACGGGCTGCCCATTGAAAAGGCCGTCGAACCGGGCCTGATCGCCCTGGCCGATGAGCACGGCCTGCCGCTGGTCGCGGCCAATGACTGCTACTTCCCCGACCGCAAGCTGCACGAGGCGCATGACGCGCTGCTGTGCATCGCGGAAGGCCGGATGCTGGCCGAACAGAACCGCCGCCGCGTGACGCCGGAGCACTGGTTCAAGCCGGCCGCCGAGATGCGGTCGCTGTTCGCCGACCTGCCGGAAGCCTGCGACAACACAATCGCCGTCGCCCAGCGCTGCGCGGTGATGGCGGAGACGCGCAAGCCGCTGCTGCCCGTCTCCCCGAAGGTCGCCCCCGGCCGCACCGAGGCCGAGACGGTGCGCGAGATGGCGATCGCGGGCCTTCGCCGCCGCATGGACGCGGCCGGGATGGATGAGGCCGGGCGCAAGCCCTACGAGGAACGCCTCGCCTACGAGCTTGGCGTGATCGAGCAGATGGGCTTCCCCGGCTACTTCCTGATCGTGGCGGACTTCATCCAGTGGGCGAAGCGCCACAACATCCCGGTGGGGCCGGGACGCGGATCGGGCGCGGGTTCCGTCGCGGCCTGGGCGCTCGCCATCACCGATCTCGACCCGATGCGCTTCGGCCTGCTGTTCGAGCGGTTCCTGAATCCCGAGCGCGTGTCGATGCCGGACTTCGACATCGATTTCTGCCAGGATCGCCGCGACGAGGTGATCAGCTACGTGCGCGGCGAATACGGCGGCGACCGCGTGGCGCAGATCATCACCTTCGGAAAGCTCCAGGCGCGCGCGGCCGTGCGCGACGTGGGCCGCGTGCTGGGCATGCCCTTCGGCCAGGTCAACCGCGTGGCCGAGCTGATCCCCAACAACCCGGCCAAGCCCGTCACGCTGGCCCAGGCCATCGACGGCGAACCGCGCCTGCAGCAGATGCGGCAGGACGACGAGCAGATCGCCCGGCTGATGGAGATCGCGCTCCAGCTCGAAGGCCTGTACCGCCACGCCTCCACACACGCGGCCGGCGTGGTGATCGGCGACCGGCCGCTGGCCGACCTGATCCCGCTGGCCCGAGACGCGAAGACGGACACGCTCGTCACCCAGTACAACATGAAGTGGGTGGAGCAGGCCGGGCTGGTGAAGTTCGACTTCCTCGGCCTGACCACACTGACCATCCTGCAGCGCGCCGTCGGCATCCTGCGCGAACGCGGCGTGGAACTGGACCTCAGCCGCCTGCCGCTGGACGACGCGCCCACCTACGCCATGCTTCAGAAGGGCGATGCGAGCGGGGTGTTCCAGTTCGAAAGCCAGGGCATGCGGGACGTGCTGCGGCAGATGCGCCCGGACAGGTTCGAGGACCTGATCGCGGCCGTCGCACTCTACCGCCCCGGCCCGATGGCCAACATCCCCGCCTACTGCCAGCGCAAGCACGGCGAGGCGTGGGAACCGCCGCATCCGATGCTTCAGGACATCCTGGGCGAGACCTACGGCATCATGGTCTACCAGGAGCAGGTCATGCAGATCGCCCAGGTCATGGCCGGCTACTCGCTGGGCGGCGCGGACCTGCTGCGGCGTGCCATGGGCAAGAAGATCCGCAGCGAGATGGAGGCGCAGCGCAAGATCTTCACCGAAGGCGCGGTGAAGAACGGCATCCCTCCCGCCAAGGCGGTCGAGGTCTTCGACCTGATGGAGAAGTTCGCGGATTACGGCTTCAACAAGTCGCACGCCGCCGCCTATGCGCTGGTCGCCTACCAGACCGCGTGGATGAAGGCGAACCAGCCGGTCGCCTTCCTCGCCGCGTGCATGAGCCTCGCCATCAGCAACACCGACAAGCTCGCCGCCTACCGGCAGGAGGCGGCGCGCATGGGCATCGCGGTGCTGCCGCCGGACATCAACCGTTCCTTCGCCGATTTCGCGGTGGAGGACACGCCGGAAGGCAAGCCCGCCATCCGCTACGCGCTGGCCGCGGTGAAGAAGGTCGGCTTCGCGGCGATGCAGGCGGTGACCGAAGCGCGCGGCGACCGCCCCTTTGCCGACGTGGCCGATTTCGCCGCGCGCGTCGATCCCAAGCTGCTCAACAAGATGCAGCTTGAGAATCTGATCCGCGCGGGCGCCTTCGACGGCATCGACCCGAACCGCGCGCGCCTGTTCGCGGGTGCGGAGACGATCCTGCGCCGCGCCCAGTCCACGGCCGAGGAGAAAGGGTCCGGGCAGATCGGCCTGTTCGGTGGCGCCGGCAAGCCCGAACCCCTGCGCCTGCCGGACACGCCCGACTGGCCGCAGATGGAGCGGTTGGGCTACGAGGCGGAGGCGGTGGGCTTCCACCTGACCGCGCATCCGCTCGATTCCTACGGCAAGGTGCTGGCACGGCTGGGCGTGGTGCCGTCCAACCGGCTCGCCGCCGCCGCATCCATCGGGCGGGTGAAGCTGGCCGGCTGCGTGATCGGCACCAAGGAGCGTACCACCAGCAAGGGCAGCCGCATGGCCTGGGTGCGGATGTCGGACGGCGGCGGATCGTACGAGGTGACGGCGTTCAGCGAGGTGCTGCACCGCTCACGCGAACTGCTCGCCGCCGGCACGGCCATCCTGGTGCATGCCGAGTTGCGGCAGGACGGCGAGATGCTGCGCATCACCGCGCAGGAGATCGAACCCCTGGACCGCGCTGCCGCCCGCGCGGGCGCGGGCATGCGCGTGTGGCTGGAGGCGACCGCCGCCGTGGGCCACATCCGCGCGTTACTGGAACGCGAAGGCGCGGGGCGCGGCCGCGTCGTGCTGGTGCCACGCCTCGGCCCCGGGCAGGAGGTGGCGCTGGCGCTGCCGGGCGGCTTCAACGTCACGCCGCGGCTGGCGCAGGCGGTGAAGGTGCTGCCCGGCGTGGCGGACGTGCAGGAGCTGTAGCGCCGCGTCAGCGCGACCAGCGGAAGGTCGGCGGACTGACCTTGTCCACTGGACGGTGCGCCCAGTCCTGTTGCGGCGCGCGGGCCACGATGCGCTTCTGCGCCTCGTCCAGCGCCGCGGCGGCTTCCGGGTAATCGATGGTCAGCACCCGCCCGTCCTCCACCACCTTCTCGCCATCGACGAACACGGACCGGATGGCGCGGTCGCCCGCGGCGTAGATCAGGCTGCGCATCGGATCGCGCGCGGGCCGCATCATCGGGTGCGTCACGTCCACCATCACAATGTCCGCGCGGCAACCGGGGGCAAGCCTCCCGATATCCTCCCGCCCCAGTGCCCGCGCACCGCCGATGGTGGCGGCATCGAACAGGTCGGTCGTGGTCAGGGTGCGCGGGTCGCCCGCCTGGGTCCGGGCGAGATAGGCGACCAGCCGCAGTTCATCGAGCATGTTGTGCGGATAGGTGTCCGTGCCGATGCCCATGTTCACGCCGCGGCGGCGGTAGCGGCCGAAATCCTTCAGCGTGATGCCGCGCCGGGCGAACACGGTCGGGCAATGCGCGACCGTGGTGCCGGTCTCCGCCAGCCGGCCGAGATCGCTGTCCGTGTGCCATTTCGTGGACGGATGATCGTCCAGGAAGATGCCATGGCCGATGATCGAGCGCTCCGACAGCAGCCCCATGGAATCCAGCCAGCCGATCGGGGTCAGGCCGTGGCGGCGGGTGATCTCGTGGAACTCGACCACCGACTGCGCGGCGTGGATCTGCCAGGCGAGGCCGCGGCTTCGGCTCTCCTCGAAGCTCTCCTTCAGCAGGCCGTCGGCGCAGGTGTCGATCTGCGCCGGCACGACCATGCCGAACAGCCGGCCCGAGGGATGCTGCTCGGCGCGGTCGATGAGGGACAGCGCCTCGCCCATCGCCTTCTCGCCGGCCTTCTCGTCCCATTCGTATTCGACGACATGGCCGTTCTTCGTGAACCAGCGCGCGGAGCGGAACATCGGTGCGACGCAGACGCGCAACCCGCTTTCCGCCAGCAGGTCGAGCCAGCCGGGATGCGCCATGGACAGGTCCGCGACCGTGGTCACGCCCGACAGCAGCAATTCCGACAGCGCAACACGCACGCAGTGCGGGATCGCCTCCGCGTCCGAACGGAAGATCGGCATGTATTCGTAGAGCGACGAGTTATACAGGCCGGGCGAGCCGATCTCGTCGATCAGCCCCTTGTTCATCGGCTCGCTGGACGGGTGCGAGTGAATGTTCACGAGGCCGGGCATGACCATCATACCCTTGCCGTCGATCACCTGGTCCGCCGGCCCGTCCCAGCCATTGCCGACGAAGGCGATCACCCCGTCGCGGAAGGCGACGGAGGCGCCCTGCATGTAGACATGCACGCGGCTGCCGGCGTCCCAGCCCACGACGACATCCGCATCCTTGATAAGCGTGATCGCCATCCGCCCTGCTCCCTTGTCGCGTCATATGCGCGGGGTTGTCCGCCGCTCCATCAGGCAGCGCCCTCTTACCCGCCTGCGGGAGAGGGGCGGAGTAAGGGTCTACAACCGCGCCACAACATCAGACCGACAGTTCCGCATGGCGGTCGAAGATCGCGGTCCCGTCCCGCAGCGTCAGGTCGGCCTGGGTGGCCAGCAGATCCTCGGGCGGGATCGCGAAGACATCGCGCGACAGCACCGCGACATCGGCGGCCATGCCTGGTTCCAGCGTGCCACGCCGGTCCTCGGCGAACTGGGAATAGGCGCCACACCATGTGTAGCAATGCACCGCCTGTTCCGGCGTCAGCGCCTCCTCCGCACCCAGCACCGTGCCCTTGTTGGTCCTGCGCGTCGTCATCGTGAACAGGTTCGCGAAGGGATCGACGGTGGAGACCGGGCAGTCGGACGAGGCGGCCGGGTTGTGACCTTCCTCCAGCCAGGTGCGCATCGGATAGGCTGCCTCCGACCGTTTCAGGCCGAGATTGCGCACGTACAGATCGCCGAACTCGTACATGAAAACCGGCTGCGGCACGGGCATGATGCCGCGCGCCTTCATCCGCCGGCGCTGGCCCGCGGTCAGGAACCCGCAATGCTCGATGCGATGGCGGCGGCCCTGCACCGGATGGGCGTTGCTGTCGGCTGCCTCCATGCCGGACAGCACCTGCTCGATCGCCGCGTCACCGATGGCGTGGATGTCGAGCTGCCAGCCCTGCTCGTGATAGCGGCGCAGCAGCATATGCATGGTCTCGTCGGGGAAGCAGAACACGCCGGTGCCGCCGCCCGCACTCGCCAGATACGGATCGAAGAAGGCCGCGGTCAGGCCACCAGCCGATCCGTCGCCGAACACCTTCACCGCCCCCCAGCGCAGGCTGTCGTCGCCGTCCATGGGCCGCAGCCCCTGCTCCCAGGCGGCAGCCGCGATACCCTCGGGGTTGCCGGCGAGCACCTGCCACATGCGCAACGGCAGTCGGCCATCGGATTTGGCGCGCTCATAGGCACCGATCTCGGCCGTGCCCGCGATCATGCCCACGTTCATGTCCGTGGCGGCGGCGAAGCCGCGCGCGGCGAGGTCGTGACAGGCGGCCTCGATCCCATCCACCATCCGTGCCTCGTCCGGGACCGGGATCACGTCCTTGACCAGGCGCTGCGCGCGTTCCTGCAACAGCCCGGTCAGCCTGCCGTCGCGGCGTTCTATCACGCCGCCTTCCGGATCGGGCGTGTTGTGGCCCACACTGGCCGCACGCAACGCCGCGGTGTTGGCCACGCCCATGTGGCCGCAGGTGCGCACGATATAGACGGGGTGATCGGGAACAGCGCGGTCGAGTTCCTCCGCCGTGGGATGGCGGCCGACATCAAGCTCGGCGTGGTCATAGCCGCGGCCCAGCACCCACTGGCCCTTGGGCGTGGATGCAGCGGCCTCGGCCAGCCGTCGCAGCACCTCGTCCAACGTCCGCACCTGCTCGGCGCGCAGGTTCACCTGCGACAGGCCCAGCCCGTAGGGAAGCAGGTGCATATGCGCTTCGTTGAAGGCCGGGATCGCGACGCGGCCGGCCAGGTCGATGCGCCGCGTATCCGGCCCGGCCAGGGCGGCGATCTCCTCCGCCGCGCCGACCGCCGCCACCTTGCCGTCCGCGATCGCCATCGCCTCGGCGAAGCCGCCGGCAAGGCCGCGGAAGATGCGGCCGCCGGTGAGGACGATCTCCACGCTCACGAGCGGTAATCGGGCGTGTCGTTTTCGATCAGCCGCAACGCGGTCTGCCACGCCATGTCGTAATGTTCGGTGCCGGGGTTGCGGTTGAACTGGGCAGCCGTCTTCAGCCGCACTTCCTCGGGCGGCAGGATCAGCTCCGCCCCGCCGGCCAGCGCCGCCACCTGCGCCTGGCAGGCGCGTTCGAGGTAGTAGATCATGTTCCACGCCTCACCCACCGTGCGCCCGCCGACGAGCAGGCCGTGGTTCGCGAGGATCATCGCCTTGTGCGTGCCCAGGTCGGCGACCAGCCGGTCCCGCTCCTCCAGGTCGAGCGCAACACCTTCGTAGCCGTGATAGGCGAGATGGCCATAGAACTTCAGCGCGTGCTGGCTGATCGGCAGCAGCCCCTGCTTCTGCGCGGAGACGGCAATGCCGGCCGCAGTGTGCGTGTGGATGACGAAATGCAGGTCCTCGCGCGCCATGTGGATGGCGGAGTGGATCGTGAACCCGGCCGCGTTCACCCGCTTCGACTGGCCGGTGCCGTCATCGACCATGTTGCCGTGCAGATCGATCTTCACGAGGTCGCTCGCGCGCATCTCATGGAACATCGTGCCGTAATTGTTGATCAGGAAATGATGCTCCGGTCCCGGAACGCGGGCGGAGATGTGAGTGTAGATGAAATCCGTCATCCGATGATGCGCGACCAGCCGGTACAGCGCGGCCAGATCGCAGCGCAGACGCCACTCCGTCTCGTCCATGCCGGCGGGCAGCGTGCGCGGGGTCGCGACATTCATGACAGCCTCCAAGGGAAATTCGGCGGATTGCAGCCCTGTTGCGGCGCAGCGTCAACGGTTCCCGTGGTCAGTCCTCACCCGCCGCCAGCAGCGCCACGTTGCCGCCCGACGCGGTGGTATCAACGCTGACTGTGCGCTCCAGGCAGAAGCGTGCGGACGGATCCTCGGCGGTCAGGATCGGGATGATCGGGTCGCCCTCCCGCGCCGCCAGCGTCCGCCGCAGCGCGGCACGCTCCGCCTTCGGCCCGGCATGCGCCACGGCCGCCACCTTCGCGAGCGCGGGATCGAGGCCGCGGACGATCCGGTTGCCTGCCGCGACGAGACGCGCTTCCAGTGCCGCGTCCTCCCCGATCATCAGGATGTCGCCGCGCGGCACCATCCGCAGCCGGTTGCTCTCTCCCGCCGGACCGGGCAGCGCGATGTCCGCCGCGTCATCCAAGACAGCACCGCGCGCAAAGCGGGCAAGGTAATGCGGCCCGCCCGCCTTCGGACCGGTGCCGGATAGCCCTTCTCCACCGAAGGGCTGTACGCCGACCACGGCGCCGATCTGGTTGCGGTTGACATAGAGGTTGCCGACACGCGCCGCCGCCACGACCTCCGCCACCCGCGCATCGACGCGGGTGTGCAGACCCATGGTCAGCCCGTACCCCCGCGCGTTCACCGCGGCCACGACCCTGCCCAGCGCCTCGCCCGGATAGGTGACGACGTGCAGGACCGGGCCGAACACCTCCTCGGACAGGTCCGCGATGTGGTCGAGCCGGATCAGCGTGGGGCCGACGAAGGTGCCATGCGCCGGGGCCTCTATCTGCCGCAGCAGGCGTCCTGCGGCCCGATGCCGCGCGACATGGGCGAGCAGCTTCGACCGCGCCTCCGCGTCGATGACTGGCCCCACATCCGTCTCCAGCATCCAGGGATCGCCCAGGCGCAGCGTGGTCATCGCACCTTCCAGCATCTCCAGCACCGCCCCGGCCACGTCCTCCTGCACGCAGAGCAGGCGTGCCGCGGAACAGCGCTGGCCGGCGGACTGGAAGGCGGAGGTCACGGCATCGCGAACCACCTGCTCGGGCAGGGCGGTGCTGTCCACGATCATGGCGTTGATGCCGCCGGTCTCCGCGATCAGCGGCGCGTCCGCATCGAGATGCGCTGCCATTTCTCCTTCGATCAGGCGCGCCACCTCCGTGGAGCCGGTGAAGCACACGCCGGCGATGCGCGGATCGGCGGCCAACGCGGCCCCCACGCGCCCGTCGCCCGCCAGTAGCGTCAGCGCGTCCGGCGGTATGCCGGCCGCGTGCAGCAGCGCGACGGCGCGGGCAGCGACCAGCGGCGTCTGCTCGGCCGGCTTGGCGAGCACGGGATTGCCGGCGACCAGGGCGGCCGCGACCTGGCCGGTGAAGATGGCGAGCGGGAAGTTCCAGGGCGAGATGCAGGCGAAGGGGCCGCGCGGCGTGGCGGCGCGCAGCGTGCGCCGGGCCTCGGCCGCGTAGTAGCGCAGGAAGTCCGCCGCCTCCCGCAGCTCCGCGATGGCGTCGGCGCGGGTCTTGCCCGCTTCGCGCGTGCACAGCGCCATCAGTTCCGGGCCGTTGGCCTCGTACAGATCCGCAGCGCGATCCAGTACGGCGGCCCGGTCATCAAGCGGAACCGCTCCCCAGGCGGATCCGGTGGCGCGCGCCAGCGCGGCCTCGATCTCCTCCGCAGTCGCATCGCGTGCCGTACCGACGATATCGGCGGGCGCGGCGGGGTTGGCGATCTCGCGCGGCACGCCCCCCTCCCCTGCCTCCCAGCGGCAGGTCCGGAACCGGGCCATCGCCGCTTCCAGCGCGGCCATCGAGGGCGGATCGCCGAGCGACCAGCCGCGGCTGTTGCCACGTGTCGGTTCGTACAAATCGAGTGGCAAGGGCACGCGCGGATTGGCGAAGGTGGTAAGGCCGGACAGCGCCTCCACCGGCGTGCGCGCCAATGCCTCCGCCGCTACGTCCTCATCCAGCACGCGATGCACGAAGGAGGAGTTGGCACCGTTCTCCAGCAACCGCCGCACCAGATAGGCCAGCAGGTCCTTGTGCACGCCCACCGGCGCATAGATGCGGCAGCGATGGCCTTCGGTCTCGCGCACCCGCTCATGCAGCGCCTCGCCCATGCCGTGCAGGCGCTGGAACTCGAAGCCGCGCGTGCCGCTCGCCATATCCAGCACGGCGGCCACGGCCTGCGCGTTGTGGGTGGCGAATTGCGGGTAGATGCGGTCGCGCATCCCCAGCAGTTTCCGGGCGCAATGCTGGTAGTGCAGATCGGTCGCCGCCTTGCGCGTCCAGACCGGATAGCCGGGCAGCCCGGTCACCTGCGCGGCCTTGATCTCGCCGTCCCAGTAGGCACCCTTGACCAGCCGCACCATGATGCGCCGGCCCAGCGAGCCGGCCAGCGCATACAGCCAGTCTATCACATGCGCGGTGCGCTTGCCGTAGGCCTGCACCACCACCGCGAACCCGTCCCAGTCGCGCAAGGCGGGCGAGGCCAGCACCGCCTCGATCACGTCCAGCGAGAGGTCGAGCCGGTCCTGCTCCTCCGCGTCGATGTTGAAGCCCATGCCGGCATTGCGGGCGAGCAGCGCCAGCGCATGCACCTGCGGCACAAGTTCATCCATCACCCGGTCGCGCTGCGGGTACTCGTAGCGCGGATGCAACGCCGAAAGCTTGACCGAGATACCGGGGTTTGCGGCCACGTCGTCATGCGTGCAGCGTTCGGCGATGGCGGCGATGGCGCGGGCGTAGGAGAGGAAGTAGCGCTGCGCGTCGGCATCGGTCCGCGCGCCCTCCCCCAGCATGTCGTAGGAGTAGGTATAGCCCCGCGCCTCCATCTGCACGGCGGTGGCCATGGCCTCTTCGATGCTGGCCCCGAGCACGAACTGCTCGCCCAGCACCTTGATCGCCTGCGCCACCGCGGCACGCACCAGGGGCTCCCCCGCGCGGCGCAGGAAGCGATGCAGCAGGCCGGGAATGTCCCAGCGACCGGCATCGTCCGGCCGGATCACCTTGCCCGTCAGCATCAGCGCCCAGGTCGAGGCATTGACCAGCGGCGAGGATGACTGCCCCAGATGCTTCGCCCAGTCGCCCGGTGCGAGCTTGTCGCGGATCAGCGCGTCGATCGTCTCCGCATCCGGCACGCGCAGCAATGCCTCGGCGAGGCACATCAGGGCCACGCCCTCCTGCGTGGAAAGCCCGTATTCGGCGAGGTGGCTCTCCATCACCCCCGCCCGCGCCTCCTCCCGCAGATGGCGCACCAGCGCGACAGTCCGGGCAGCGACGCGCCGGTCGGCTTCGGCATCGCAGGGCGCGGCAGCCAGAAGTGCCCGCACCGCGTCATTCTCATCCGCCAGCCAGGCGGCGCGGATCGCCTCCCGCAGCACCGCCAGCCGCCTGCTCACGAACGGTCGAACACGGTGCGGGCCACCGGTTCCCAGCGTGCGATCTCCGCTTGCAGAAAGGCCCTCGCCTTCTCCGGGGTGCTGCCCCGTTCCACGGACATGCCCAGCTCCGTCAGCGCCGTGCGCAGGACGGGCACTGCGAGCGCGCCATCTATCGCGCGCGCGATGGCGGCGAGCACGGGCATTGCCGTGCCAGCCGGTGCCAGCACGGCGTTCCAGGTATGGGCGTCGAAATCGTCCCATCCTGCCTCGCGCGCCGTCGGCACGTCCGGGGCTGCCTGCAGCCGCGTCCCGCCGGTCACGAACAGTGCGCGGCCGATCCCGTCGCGCGCGGCGGCAAGCCCCGTCGCCGCCGTGTCGAACACCATGTCCACGACACCGTCCTGCAGCGCACGCAGGGCGGGCGCGGAGCCGGGATAGGAGACGTGATCCATCTCCACCCCGGCCCGGGTGCAGAACAGCGCGGCCGCCAGATGCAGTGCGCTGCCGGTCCCGGCGCTGCCGTATGCGGCCATCCCTGCCCGGGATTTCAGATAGGCGAGAAACCCGGCCAGATCCGTGACCGGCAGACCACGGTTGACCAGCAGCACCATGGGCACGACCCCGACCAGGGCAGCCGGGGCGAAATCGCGCACGGGATCGTAGGGCAGCACGGGCAGGGCCGCACGTGCGATCGCATGCGCGATGGTTGCGAACAGCAGCACTGATCCGTCCGGGGGCGCCTTGGCGACGATATCCGTGCCGATAAGGATGCCGGTGCGGTTCTCGACCGTGAACGGCGTGGCCAGGTTCTCCGCAAGCTGGGCAGCAAGCAGCCGCGCGGCCCGATCGGTGGGACCGTCCGCCGCGAAGGGAACGACAAGACGTACCGGTGTTTCGGGCCAGGCCGCCTGCGCCAGCACGGCACTGGGAGCGGCGGCCAGAAGCAGGCGGCGTGTCAGGCGCATGCGAACCTCGTCTGCGACGGCAGCGCTATTGTGCGCTGCACGGCAGAAGTTTGCATCTGCCCCCTCCAAACAGCCACCATCCCCTCCGCAGACGGCCCGGGCCAAGCAACCGGGCCCGCCGGGTAGGGAGTATCCCCCAATGCATGTAGCCGAAATCCTGCGCCACAAGGGCCATGATGTCATTTCGGTGTCAGCGGACGACACCGTCGCCGACGTCGCCTGTGTCCTCGCGCGGCACCGCATTGGCGCGGTGCTGGTACGCGAAGGGCAGAGCGAGATCCTCGGCATCCTCAGCGAGCGCGACATCGTGCGGTCCTTGTGCGCGAACGGCGTCGCGGCCCTGACCATGACCGCGGGCCAGATCATGACCCGCGCCGTCCACACCGCCACGCCGCAGACCACGGTGGCCGAGGTGATGACCAAGATGACCGCGGCCCGCATCCGCCACCTGCCGGTGCTGGAAGCTGGCGCGCTGGTCGGCATGATCTCGATCGGGGATGTGGTGAAGGCCCGCATCGGTGAGCAGGAGGCCGAAGTGGACAGCCTGAAGGCCTACGTCGCCGGCGCAGCCTGAGCCGGGCCGCGCCCGAAGCGGCATGATCCCTGTCAAAGCGGCCGTGGCGGAAGCGCCTAGCTTCCCCGCGGTGCCGGCGAAGGCCGCCGCGCGCCCGCGACGGCAGGAAAGGAATGCATCATGTCCATCAGCGGAAAGGTCGCCTTGGTCACAGGCGGCGGGGCGGGCATCGGCCGCGGCATCGCGCTGCGCCTCGCCCGCGACGGGGCCTCAGTCTCCGTCGTGGATGTCAACGCGGACAAGGCGGCGTCCGTCGCCAGGGAGATCGCCGCGCTGGGGCGCAAATCGGTAAGCTTCACGGCCGATGTCGGCGACCGCGCCCAGGTCCGCGCCGCGATCGACGATGCGGAGGCCCGGCTGGGCGGCTTCGATATCATGGTCAACAATGCCGGCATCGCCCAGGTAAACCCGATCGCCGAGGTGACGGAGGAGGAGGTCGCCCGCATCTTCCGCATCAACGTCAACGGCGTGCTGTGGGGCATCCAGGCAGCGGCGGCGAAATTCCGCCAGCGGAAGCAGAAGGGCAAGATCATCAGCGCCTCCTCCATCGCCGGCCACGACGGCTTTGCCCTGCTGGGCGTTTACAGTGCGACCAAATTCGCCGTCCGCGCGCTGACCCAGGCCGCCGCCAGGGAATACGCGGCCGATGGCATCACCGTGAACGCCTACTGCCCCGGCGTGGTCGGCACCGACATGTGGGTGGAGATCGATGCGCGCTTCGCCGAGGTGACCGGCGCTGCCAGGGGCGCGACCTACAAGAAATACGTCGAGGGTATCGCGCTCGGCCGGGCGGAAACCCCGGACGACGTGGCCGGTCTCGCTTCCTATCTGGCCGGCCCGGATGCCGATTACATGACCGGCCAGGCGCCGCTGATCGACGGCGGCCTGGTCTATCGCTGAGCGCGCGGCGGCGCCCCGCGCCGGGGCGCCGCCCGCATCGGCTCTTGCGCGCCGGGCCGGCATCGCCCGATAGTCTCCACAAAGAATGAAGATACAGGGGGCTCGACGATGAACCTGACCCGCCGCACCGCGCTCGGCGCGGGCGCCGTTTTTGGCCTGTCCGCGACCGCTTCCCGCGCCCAGTCCACGCGCTGGCAGTTCGCCACGCCCTACCCCGACGGCAACTTCCACACGGTCAACAACCGCGCCTTCGTCAAGGAAATCGAGGCGGCATCGGGAGGCAAGCTCGCGGTGCAGGTCCATTCCAACGCCGCGCTGCTGAAAATGGGCGAAATCAAGCGCGGTGTGCAGACCGGGCAGGCGCAGCTGGGCGAAATACTCATCTCCTCCTACGGCAACGAGGATCCGTTCTTCGAGGTCGATGGCATCCCGCAGCTTGTCACCAGCTACGCGCAGTCACGCAAGCTGGCCGATCTGTCCCGCCCGTATATCGAGGCGCGGCTGCAGCGGCAGGGGCTGTCGCTGCTCTACATGGTGCCGTGGCCGCCTTCGGGCTTCTACACCAACGCGCCGGTTTCCACGCTTGACGCGCTGAAGGGGACCAAGTTCCGGACCTACAACGTGATGACCAGCCGCTTCGCCACGCTGGTCGGTGCCACGCCGACCCTGGTGCAGCAGGCGGAACTGCCGCAGGCCTTCGCCACCGGCGTGGTCAACGCGATGGTCACTTCCGCGCAGACCGGTGTCGATGTGCAGGCCTGGGACTTCTGCAAGGTGTTCACCCCCATCGGCTTCACCTGGACCAAGAATATCGTGATGGTCTCCCGCCGCGCGCTGGAGGCGCTGCCCGCCGACCTCCAGACCAAGATCCGCGATCTCGCCAAGGCAGCCGAGGCACGCGGCTGGGCGGAATCGGAGAAGGCCAAGGCCGCGACGGAGAAAGCGCTGGCGGACAAGGGCATGCAGGTGCTCCAGCCGTCGAAGGAGCTACTCGCCGGGATGGACGCGGTCAGCAAGACCATCACCGATGAATGGGTGGCGAAAGCTGGCGCGGACGGCAAGAAGCTGATCGACGCCTATCGCGCCGCGATCGCCTGACGGTGCGGGCCGCACGGCGCGTCCTCGATGCGCTCTATCTCGTGGGGGGCGCGGCCGGTGCGGCCGCGCTGCTCGCGATTGCCCTGACCATCGCAGCCCAGGTGATCTTCCGGCAGTTTGGCAAGCCCCTGCCCGGCGCCGACGATTTCGCCGGGTTCATGGTCGCGGCTTCGGCCTTGCTGCCCCTCGCCTATGCCTTCCGGCATGGGGCGCATATCCGCGTGGACCTGATCCTTGGGCGGCTTTCCGGAGGCCCCAAGCGGACGATGGAAGTCGTCTCACTCGCGCTGGCTGCGACGATGGCGGGGTTCCTCGCGTGGTCGATGGCCGATCTCGCCAGCGACAGCTTCGCATTCGACGATGTCGCCCAGGGCACGGTTCCGTTCAAGCTGTGGATCCCGCAGGCGGCGATCGCGGTGGGCTGCGCGCTGTTCGCGATTGCCCTGATCGATGATCTTGTGACGGTGCTGGCCGGCGGAGAGCCTTCCTATGCCCGGCATGCGGGATCGGCGCTCGACCGTGCGGCAGAGGAGCTCTGAGCATGCCCCCCGGATTGACGGAAGCCGGCCTTCTGCTGCTCGGCTGTCTTTTCCTCTTCCTTGGCCTGGGTGTCTGGATCGGACTCGCACTGTCACTGGTCGGACTGTGCGCCCTGGTCGCGCTGCCGCTGCTGGTGCCGGAGATGAACGCCTTCCCGGCGGAGAAGGTTCTGGGCACTGCGGTCTGGCAGGCGATGGCGTCCTGGACGCTCGCCGCCCTGCCGCTGTTCATCTGGATGGGCGAGATCCTGTTCCGCACGAGGCTGAGCGAGGACATGTTCCGCGGTCTCGCCCCCTGGGTACAGCGCCTGCCCGGCCGGCTGATGCATGTGAACGTGATCGGCTGCGGCATCTTCGCGGCCGTCTCCGGTTCGTCCGCCGCCACGGCGGCCACCATCGGCAAGATGTCGCTGCCCGCCTTGCTGGCACGCGGCTACCACGCGCCGATGGCGGTCGGCAGCCTCGCTGGCGCGGGCACGCTCGGCCTGCTGATTCCGCCCAGCATCATCATGATCGTCTATGGCGTGGCGGCCGAGGTCTCGATCGTGCGGCTGTTCATCGCGGGCATCATTCCCGGCGTCATGCTGATGCTGATGTTCAGCGGCTATATCGCGATCTGGTCGGTACTGAACCCCTCACTGACGCCGCCGCGCGATCCATCCATGACCCTGGCCGATCGCATCCGCGCCACCGGGTCCCTGCTGCCTGTTGTACTGCTGATCGGCGCGGTCATGGGCGGCATCTATGCCGGGATTGCCACAGCGACCGAGGCGGCCGTGTTCGGCGTGGCGGGTGCGCTGGTGCTGTCCGCCGCGGGCGGGACGCTGAGCCGGGCCACGTTCCTGGAAAGCCTGATGTCGGCCACGCGGCTGTCCTGCATGATCAACTTCATCCTGGCGGGCGCGGCCTTCCTGACCCAGGCCACGGCCTATTCCGGCATCCCGGCGGCCATGGCCCAGTGGGTGGGTTCGCAGGGATTCAGTCCCTACACGGTTATCGCCTTCCTGACCGTGATCTACGTGATCCTGGGCTGCTTCATCGACGGTATCAGCATGATCGTACTAACCACTTCGGTCGTGCTGCCGATCATCAGCAAGGCGGGGTTTGACCTCGTCTGGTTCGGCATCTTCATCGTGCTGGTGGTGGAGATGGCGCAGATCACGCCGCCGGTCGGGTTCAACCTGTTCGTGCTGCAGGGGCTGACCGGCAAGAACATCCTTGCCGTCGCGCGCGACACGCTGCCCTTCTTCCTGCTGATGGTGCTCGCAGTGGCCATCGTCACCGTGTTCCCGGGCGTGGCGACGTGGCTGCCTACGACGATGCTGGCACGCTAACGGAAGCGGCGAGCAGCGCGTACACGCGAAGCGCGGAAGCGAGCGGCTGGCCCGGCTCGCGTGCCGCATCCACCTCCGCGACCAGTCGGCCGAGCGTCTGGCCGCGCGTGCTGCCCAGCGACATCAGCGCGGACCAGAATTCCGGCTCCAGGGCCACCGAGGTGCGGTGGCCGGCGAGCGCGAAGGAACGCTTGACGAGGCGGCTCATTCCGAGACCTCCGACCCGAAGAGCGCGATCAGCCCCCACCTCCCGGCAGCGTCGCGCCAGCAACCACCATCTGCGACGGCACCACCCAGCGGTCGAAATCCTCCGGACTGACAAAACCCAGCTTCGCTGCGGCTTCCTTCAGCGTGATGTTCTCGGCCAGCGCCGTCTTACCGATCTTCACCGCCTTGTCGTAGCCGATGCGCGGGTTCAGCACCGTGACCAGCATCAGCGACTTGGCCAGGTTGTCGGCGATGCGTTCGCGGTTCGGTTCCAGCTTGGCCACCATGTTCGCCGCGAAGCTGCGTGCCGCATCGCCCAGAAGCTGCGCCGATTGCAGCACGTTCTGGATGATCACCGGCTTGAACACGTTCAGCTCAAGATGCCCCTGCGTACCGGCCACGGTGACGGCGACGTTGTTGCCCATCACCTGGGCGCAGACCATGGCCAGCGCCTCGCTCTGCGTCGGGTTGGTCTTGCCCGGCATGATCGAGGAGGACAGCCCGTCCGCCGGGATGATCAGTTCCGCGAAGCCCGAACGCGGCCCGGAACCCAGCAGGCGGATATCGTTCGCGATCTTGTTCAGCGATACGGCCAACGTGTTCATCGCGCCCGAGAATTCCACGAAGGCGTCATGCGCGCCCATACCCTCGAACTTGTTCGGCGCGGGCGTGAAGGCGATGCCGGTCAGCACGGAGATGCGTTCGGCGAACACGCGGTCGAAATCGGCATGCCGGTTCAGTCCGGTGCCCACGGCCGTCCCTCCCTGCGGCAGTGGCAGCAGCCGGCGCCGCGCCTCCGTCACCCGGTCGATGCCCAGCCGCACCTGCAGGGCCCAGGCGGCGAATTCCTGGCCCAGCGTCACCGGCACCGCATCCATCAGATGCGTGCGGCCGACCTTGACGATATCGGCCCACTCCTTCGCCCGCGCCTCCAGCGCCTCGGCCAGCGGCACGAGTGCTGCGGCGAGCGTATCCGCCGCCTCCACGGCGGCGACATGCATCACGGTCGGGAACGTGTCGTTGGAGGACTGGCCGCGATTGACGTGGTCATTGGGATGCACCGGGCTGCGCGATCCGCGGGGCTGGCCCAGCATCTCATTGGCACGGTTCGAGATGACCTCGTTCGCGTTCATGTTGGTCTGGGTGCCGGAGCCGGTCTGCCAGACCGGCAGCGGGAACTCCGCGTCATGCTTGCCGGCGGCGATCTCGGCGGATGCGGCGATGATCGGGTCGGCAATCTCCGCCGGCAACTCGCCCAAGGCCTTGTTCGCCTCGGCCGCCGCCTGCTTCACCAACCCCACGGCGCGGATCAGAAGCGGCGGGAATTTCTCCGTGCCGATCTGGAACAGCCGGCGGGCGCGCTCGGTCTGCGGCCCCCAGTAGCGTGCGGCGTCGATGTCGATGGTGCCAAGACTGTCGGTTTCAGTACGGGTGGTGCTCATGGACGACATGTGGGGCGTGTCCTCGACGATGCCATGGGTTCAAGCGGCCGCGCGTGAGGGTGGGGCGCGGTAGGGCTCCAGGTCCAGATGCCGCATCGGCCCCAGGCCGCGCGGCGCGTGGTGAGAGATCAGCACGAAGGTCGTATCGGGCAGCTCCCGTCGCAGCAGGGCAAGCATGTCCATCTCGGTCGCCTCGTCCAGCGCGCTGGTGGCCTCATCCAGGATCGCCCAGGCGGGACGCTGGACCAGAAGGCGCAGCAGCATCAGCCGCTGCATCTCGCCGCCTGACAGGCTGCCCGGCGGTTCCGAGGGAGGCATGTGGCCGAGCCCCATGCGCGGTAGCAGCGCCCCCGCCTGCGACGCCGGGCCGGGCAATGGGTAGGCGGCGGCCGCGTCCAGCGCGCTGAGAGGCAGATAGGCGCGCTGCGGCAGATAGACGCAGGTTCCGCGCGGCATGGTGATGCTGCCGCTGCCATAGGGCCACAACCCGGCCATGGCGCGCATCAGCGTGGTCTTGCCGAGGCCGGAGGCGCCACGCACCCAGACCGGGCTGCCGGCGGAGATCTCCAGATCCGGGATATCCAGCAGCACCGCCCCGTCCGGCGCGCGCAGCGTCAGGTCGCGGATGCGGATCGCATCGTCCTCCGCCATTTCGTGGCGCAGTTCCGCCGCGACGCCCTGCGCGAAGGTCAGACGGCGGCGGAATCCCTGCAATCGCGCGATCGCAGCGCCCAGATCGGCGATGTCACGATAGCGGAAGATGAACCAGGCCAGCGTGATGACGACGTTGGAGAACGCCATGGAAATCTGCATCAGGCCGCCGAAGGTGATGGCTCCCCCCAGATAACCCGGCAGCGACAGGAACAGCGGCGTGCGCAGCACCGTCATGGAAAACGGGCGCGTGAACAGGCCAATCACCAGCTCCTGGCGGATCAGCCGCCGCCAGTTGGCGACGATGGCGTCGAACCTGCCGGAGAGCAGCCGCGCCTCCGCCGCCTCCCCCCGCCACAGCGCCACTTCCTCGCCATGCTCGCGCAGCCGCGCGAGGCCGAAGCGGAAATCGCCTTCCTTGTGCTGCTGCTGCGCCTTCAGCCGCATCAGTGGCGCGCCCAGCAGATGCGTGGCCGTCCCTGCCGCCGCGACATAGATCGGTGCCAGCCAGACCAGGTAGCGCGGGATGGAGATGTCGATCCCGAACACGCTGAACGCCAGCGGGAAGGTGGACAGGTTCCACAGCACCACGAAGTAGGACACCACCGCGACGCAGGAGTAGATGCCGAGCAACGACAGCGACACGAGCTTCTCGACGAAGAAAGCACAATCCTCGGCGATGCGCTGGTCGGGATTGTCGGGTGCGCGGTCCTGAGCGTGCTGGACCTTCCAGATCATGCCCGGCGCCAGCCACTGCCCGAGCAGTGTCTCCGTCAACCCGCGCCGCCAGCGCATCTCCAGCACCTTGCGCAGATAGTCACCGGTCAGGAACAGCGCCGCACCGGTGATGACAATCAGCGCGAAGATAGCAAGCTGTCGGAGCGTCTCCGCCGTATCGAGCTTCTGCAGCGCATTGTAGAAGTCGGCGGTCCAGGAAATCTGCCGGACCGAAACGGCGATGCCCGCGAGCTGCATCGCCAGCACGATCACATACAGCATGATCCCCAGACGCCCGCCGGTGCCGCGGATGCAGAGCATCAGCAATTCGCGGATATCATGGAACGCGGCACGCATCGGGCCTATCCCACAGCGCGGCGAGGCGCGGGTGGTTCAGGCCGGGCGATGCGGAACACCGCCTCCGCGATGCCTCGTCCGGCCTCGGTGTCGAAATCGGGCGCCTCGGTCGGCAGCAGCACTGCGGTCTCGGTCACACCCAGGTCGCGAAGCTGGTATGGCGTACCGTGGCCGTATTCCAGATGGCCGCGACCGATGATGCCGATCACCAGCCGGTACGATCCCAACGCGCGTGCGATATTGTCCGCGAAAGCGCGGTCCCAGGTCTGCTGCGCCTGGATGAAGCGATGCGTCCGGTCCGGCACGAAGCCGCCGAACCCGCCGGTGATGGCGGCGAGGTAGGAGCGGTAGGCATCGGTCGCCGGGGCTGGGCGGCCGACGCCATCCTCGATGTCCGGCAGCCATTCGTCCCAGCCGTCACGCCCGACATTGCGCACCAGCTCGCGGCGGCAGTTCAGCGCCAGCATGCGGATGCCGAACTGCCGGCAGAAATGGAACAGCGGCAGGTAGATCGCCGCCGGGAAACCCCAGACGCGATCCCATTCGGCCTCGCGGATGAATTCCTCGGTGGCCATGCCGCCTTCGACCCATCGGTCGAGCACGGGTTGCAGGCGGCGGGGAAACATCTCGAACCCGATCGCCATGTCCGGCTCCAACAGATGCAGGCCGCAGGCGACATGCAACTGCCAGCGGTGGATTTCGGCGATGTCATGGCTTTCGCCAAGCAGTACGACACGGCGCCGCGCGCAGCTTCTCAGCACCTCCGCATGCGCGACGAGGCGGCCGGTCGCAGGCGCGATCCAGCGCGCCATCGGATGCGGGATCATGCGCCGCCCCGCATGTCCACCGACAGGCCGAACCCCGCGCCGGCCTCGTCGCACGCCAGCCAGGCCCCTGCCGCGTCCTTCCGCCAGGACGCGACCGATCCACCGCGCAGATGCAGGTGGAAGGACGTGTCGATGAGGTTGACGAAGCCCATGGCGAGACGTGGCGCGACCAGCGTGCCGGTCCAGCGCTGCACCGCATGGGGAGTGGCGAGGCTGATCGTGACCGGGGCGCCAGCCGCGAACACCTGTTCCAGGAATGCCTGCCCGGCGTCCTCTGTCGCGATCCCCTCATCCGGCGCGGACGGTGGCGCGGAGGGCCGCTTCCTTGCGGGCAATGGCTGTCCCTGCCCCAGCGGTGCAACCGCCGCGTCGAACGCCTCGATCCCGCCCAGCGCGACCACGCTGAACAAAACCTCTCCGAACGCGTCCTCGATCTCCAGCCGCGGCAGCGGCCTGTCGCGCATACGACCGCTGCGATCGACGACCACGCGATGGATCGCGGCAGCCGTCACCCGCAGATCGTGTGCCGCACCACCGAGGAGGAAGGCGCCGTTCTTCTCGGTGACGGTCTCGACCGGCCCGATGCGTTCATGCGTGGCGGCCGTGCCGCCGCGCACCACCGTCATCACGCGCCCCATTGCCGGCAGGCTGCCGAACGCCGCCGCCGGCGCGCAGGTGAGTGCCACGCGCTGGCTGGTCATGGTTTCCGACATTTCCCCGCCCCTGCCTAGAAGGACAGCGTGGCGCTGAGCTTGAAGGTGCGGCCGGGCTGGGTCTGGAGTTCCAGCGGGTTGGTCTGGCGCACGTTGGTCGCGGGTGCGACGTTGAACGTGTAAGGCAGTGGCCCCTTGAAGTAGCGGGTGTCGAAAATGTTCTGGATGCCCGCGCGGATCTTCAGGTTGGTCACTGGGGTCCAGCCGAAATACCCGTCGAACACCGCGAAGCCACCCGGCTTGAACAGGGTCGAGTCACTCGCCCGCTGCACGGGGGCCGCGAAGGTGCCGAGCCCTTCCGCTTCCAGCCCGTATTCCTCGCTCCTCCAGCGCAGGCCGAGTGTCGCGGTCAGCGGGATCGCGCCGTCATAGGCGGTTTCGGGATCGCCTTCTTCCGCACGCTGGTTGCCATACTGCCAGGAGAGCGAGGCGCTGGCGGCCCATTCCGGTGAAAGACGGAATTCGCTGAATGCCTCAATGCCCCAGATCTCGACCGAGGACAGGTTGCGGTTGGTGTAATCGATCGTTCCGGGGATGTTGTAGAAGCCCTGGATGAAGTCCTTGTAGTCGGAATAGAAGCCACCGACCGAGAACCAGCCCCAATCGTACTGGCCGCGCACACCCGCCTCGTACGACCGCACCGATTCCGGCCGCAGGTCGGGGGCAGCGACCTGCCTGAAGCCCACACCCTCCGACGAGGTGTAGAGCTGCTGCGCCGTGGGCATCTTGAAGCCTTCGGCATAGCGCGCATACAGTGAGTGATACTGGTCCAGCCGCAGGATCGCACCCACCTGCGGGATCACCCGCGTGGCGCTCCTGCGCTCGATCCGATCATTGTTGGCCGGATTGAAGTTCGTATCCGTATCCGGGTCGATGCTGTAGGTCGCGAACCGCACGCCCGGCGTGATGGTCAGGCGGTTGTCGAACAGGCCGATCTCGTCCTGGACGTAGAAATCGGCACGCGTGGTGGTCACGCCGGCGAAGCTGCGCGACAGGCTGCCGGTAGTCACGCCGGTCGTCTGGTTGGTCGCGAAGCTATAGGTGGAATAGTCGGTCCAGGCGCGGTCGCCCTGGAAGCCGTAGGTGAGCCGGTTGCTGACCCCGCCGATGGTGAAGGCGCTGTCGAACTGCACATCCCCCTGGAGGAAGTCCTCCGTGTAGTTGTTGCCGGAGCGGGTCCGCGTGGTCACGCCCGCAGCCGAGATCTGCTCGCGCACCGAATTGATCCGCCGTTCCTGCTCCGAATAGGAGACCTGCCAGCGCACGCTGCTCAGGTAGGGCACATCCGGCTTCCAGGTATGCGCGACCGTGCCGGTGCGCCGCGTCTGCACCTGGTGGCGCAGATAGTCGCCGTTGAACGAACCGTTGGGCTGGATGCCGTAGTCGTAGCGCTGCTGGACGTCGGAGTCCGAGTCGTAGCTGTCGAAGGTCAGCCGCACCTCATGCTGCGCGTTCGGCCGCCAGACCGCCTTGCCGAGCACCGTCCACACATCGGCATCGAGCGGGTTCAGCTCGTCGCAGCGGATCGCCTGCGGCACGCGCGGGCAACCCCAGATACCGCCATCGGCGCGGGCCTTGCTGAGCCGCGCTTCCTCCGCATGCCGGTGTCCGACCGAGAGCAGCCCCTGCAATTCCGGGGTGAACTGGAAGGCACCCATCACATTCTGGCTGAAGGACCGGTCGAGCGAATCAAAGCCACCGCTCACCCGCCCCCCATAGCGCCGGCCTTGCAGCAGGTCGTCCGGATCGAGGGTCTGGAACGCAACCAGGCCGCCCAGCGCATCCGCACCCCAGAGCACCGAGGCCGGGCCGCGCGTGATCTCGACCGCCTTCATCGTGTTGAGGTCGAAGAACATGCGGTTACCGTCGGTGATGCGCTCCTGGACGCGGTTGCCGTCCACCTGGATGCGTACCCGGTTGCCGCCGACTCCGCGGATGGTGAAGCCGCCCAGGTTGCCGAACGGATCGGTACCCGAGGTCTGGCGTTCGACGTTGATACCCGGCTGGTGGCGCACGAGATCCTGGGCATCACGCATCACCCTGTCGTCGATCGTCACCCGCGTGGTCGTCGTGGTGGTGACGGGGACATCAAGCGCCTGGGTCTCGGTGCGGGTCGCCGTGGCCGTCACGGGACGCAGGCGGACGGCCGCCTCAGCATCTTCGCTTGACGCATCCGCCGGCTGCTGCGCGAACGCGGCCCCCACCGCGCCGAGCGAAATGACGGCAACGCCCGCCATGAGCGCATGCCGGAAGCTGTAACGACTCATCCTTGTGGTCCCCCGGTGGCTGATCGGGCACCACCCGATCATTCAGGACCGCAATAGTCCGCCTTTCATGCGAATGCAAACGAGTCGCATTTGCATGATATGGTCGAGTCTGGCGGGGTGCGCCCGTGTGCGATCAGGCTGCCTCCGGCCCCCGCTCAGAGAGGGTCGCGACCGCCCAGCATGCCGCCTCCGCGACCACCGGATCGGGGTCCGCCCGCAGCCGATCCGCCGCCGGCAGCAGCGCCGGATCGCCGGAATTGCCAATGGCGATCAGCACGTTGCGGACGAAGCGGTTACGGCCGATCCGTTTGATCGGCGATCCCGCGAACCGGGCGCGGAATGCCGCATCGTCGAGCTGCACAAGTTCCGCCAGGGGCGGTGCGACAAGGTCCGGCCGGGCCTGCAGCGCCTTCTCCCGCCCTGCCCGCGCGAAGCGGTTCCAGGGGCAGGCCGCCAGGCAGTCGTCGCAGCCATAGATGCGGTTGCCCATCAAGGGCCGCAGCGCCTTCGGGATCGGGCCTTTGTGCTCGATGGTCAGGTAGGAGATGCAGCGCGTGGCATCGAGCCGGTAGGGCGCGGGGAACGCATCTGTCGGGCAGGCGCGCAGGCAGCGGTCGCAACTGCCGCAGCGATCGGCATGCGGCGCATCGACCCGCGGCAGGTCCAGCGTGGTGTAGATCTCGCCCAGGAACAGCCAGGACCCGTGCGCGCGGGAGACGAGGTTGGTGTGCTTGCCCTGCCAGCCGAGCCCGGCGCGCTGGGCGAGCGGTTTTTCCATCACCGGCGCGGTGTCCACGAACACCTTCACCTCCGGCCCGAAGCGGCCGACGATGAACTGCGCGAGGTGCTTCAGCCGCCCCTTCACCAGGTCGTGGTAGTCGCGGTTGCGCGCGTAGACCGAGATGTTGCCGATCCCCGGCCGGGCGAGATTGGCGCGCGGGTCCTCCTCCGGGGCGTAGGACATGCCGAGCGCGATCACCGACCGCGCCTCCGCCCACAGGGCGCGCGGATGGGCCCGCTGCTCGGCGCGGTCGGCGAGCCAGCCCATGTCCCCGTGCTGGCCGGCGGCGAGGAAGGCGCCCAGCCGCGCCCGTGCCTCCGGCCCCAGCTCGGCCGCGGCGAATCCCACGGCATCGAAGCCGAGCGCGAGCGCGCGATCCCGGATCGCCGGGCGCGGGTCGCTGCCTAGGGATCCGGGCATGTTCTCATTATGTTCTTGACGGCGTTAACCGGCGGGCACATCTTGCCGCGAGAACGGAGAGCGAACATGGATAGGGACATCGATCCGGAAGCCTTGGTGCGCCTCGATCTCGCCGGCGCGCCGGAGCCGCCCCCCGATGCGAGAACTGTTAATTTCGCGCGCAAGGGGCGCGGGGCGACGTTCAACCCGCCGGTTCGCTTCGACAAGGCCAGCAGCGAGGCCTTCGGCGACGGCTGGAACACGCTGGCCGCCGAGTTCGGCGAACTGCCGCCGCTGCCGACCACCCTTTCCCGCGACGCAAGCCGCTCCGTCATCGCCTACAATACCTCCCCCGATATCGGTTTCGATCGTGCGGTGAACCCTTACCGCGGCTGCGAGCACGGCTGCATCTACTGCTACGCGCGGCCGACCCATGCCTATCTGGGCCTGTCCCCCGGCCTCGATTTCGAAACCAAGCTGCTGTTCAAGCCCGAGGTCGCGGAACTGCTGGAGAAGGAACTCCGCAAGCCCGGCTACGTGCCGCGCCCGCTGGCGCTCGGTTCCAATACCGATCCCTACCAGCCCGTCGAACGCACGCTGAAGCTGACCCGTTCGGTGCTGGAGGTGCTGGACCGGTTCAATCATCCCTGCACCATCGTGACCAAATCGGCCGGTGTGCTGCGCGACCTCGATATTCTCGAACGGATGGCGAAGCGGCGGCTGGTGTCCGTCTGCATTTCCGTCACCACGCTCGAGCCCGCCCTGGCGCGAACCATGGAACCCCGCGCGCCCACGCCCGCCCGGCGGCTGTGCGCGGTGGCGGAACTGACGCGCGCCGGCATCCCGACCGGCGTGCTGGCCGCGCCGATGATCCCCGGCCTGAACGACGCGGAGATGGAGCGCATCCTGGAAGCCGCGGCCAGGGCGGGCGCGCGGTCGGCCGGATACGTGCTGCTGCGCCTGCCGCACGAACTGCGCCAGATGTTCGAGGCGTGGCTGAACGAACACGCACCAGACCGCGCGAAACATGTGCTGAGCCTGATCCGGCAGACGCGCGGCGGCCAGCTCAACGATGCCCGCTTCGGCCATCGCTTCTCGGGCAGCGGGGCCTATGCCGACCTGCTCGCGCGGCGGTTCGAGCGCGCGGCGCGGCAATGGGGATTCACCGAAAGCCGCGTCGGCCTGGATTGCAGCGCGTTCCGCGTGCCGGCAGATGCGAAACAGGGGCTGGCCGAAGCACAGATGACGCTGGGGTTCTGACCGCCGGCATCACGCCGGGCCGGGGCATGGGCCGATCCAATCGACAACCGGCCGCATCGCCCGGCCGGTAGCCAAGCTCCTATCAGGTTCGGTCATGTCGCGGCTCCATCTCAGGAGATGTCGCGCACGGGCGTTCGCCTGATCTGAGCAATGAAATTGACGACCGTGGGAGAGCTCTCCTCGCCCCGGAAAACGGCCGCGACCTCCGAGACGATCGGCTCGCCATGAATTTGCCGGAAGGCCACCCCCGGCAGGCTGAGGACGCCGCACGCGACCGATGGAACGACCGAGCTTCCGATACCCAGCGATACCTGGGTAAGAACCGCCAACAGGCCCCCCGGCGCCGATACGATCCGCGGATGAAAACCGCCCTGGTTGGCGACTTCGAATGTACCCGCATCCTGCTCCGGCGCGATGAACGGCTGCTCCCTGAGATTCTGGGGGCGTATCGGCCCAAGATCGCCGGGGTCCGGATGGTCCGTCGGGATCGCGACGCAGAAGCGATCCCGCAGCAGGACATGACATTGCAGGGAGTCCGGGATCGTCATGGGCAACCGGACGAATCCCACATCGACCTGCCCGCCGGCGATGAGATCGGGAAGTGACTCCATCGGGATCTCGCGTGCATTGAGATCCACGTTCGGCCACGCTTTCAAGAACGCGCTCATCTGGTCCTGCAGTACGCCGGCGTATGCGGCAGATCCGACATACCCGATCTCGACCCGGCCGACTTCGCCACGGCCAGCGCGACGTCCGACGCTGAGCGCCTTCTCGAACTGCGCAAGCACGCTGCGCGCCTCCCCCAGAAAGATCTCGCCGGCGGGCGTCAGCGCCACCGAGCGCTTCGTTCTGACAAGGAGACGGGCCGCCAGGGTCCTCTCGATTTCCTGGATCTGTACCGTGAGGGTTGGCGGAGCGATGTTCAGTCGCTCCGCGGCTCTCGCGAAGTGCAGCTCCTCGGCGAGAACCACGAAATATCTGAGGTGCCTCAGCTCCATTGCTGCCCTCACATAAAATTAGGCCACACCTAATAGTAGGCCAAAAATCCATCAATGCGGGGAATTAAGACGGGGGCTAGAGCATCGATCGCCCAATACCCAGGAGCCGCCAATGTCACGAAAACTCTCCCTTCCCGGCTTGTCCGCCATGGCCGTCATGATCGCTGTCGCCGGCACCCCCGCGCTTGCGCTCGAACTGCCAACGCGCCCTGTCCTGACACTTGAAGCCGCCCGGACCGTGGCGGCCGCGGCGGAGGCGAAGGCATCGGCCGAGGGCTGGCCCTGCGTGATCTCGGTTGTCGATAACGCGGGCTCGCCGATCGTGCTGACGCGTATGGACAACGCCGCCGTCCCCGCGGGCGTCGAACTGGCCCCCGGCAAGGCCAGGACCGCGGCATTGTTTCGCCGCGAGAGCGGAGCACTCGAGAACGCCATCAACGGCCAGCGCCCTGCCGCAATAACGGCGCGCGGCTTCACTCTGATGCGCGGGGGCGTGCCGATCGTCGTCAATGGTCAGGTCGTCGGAGCCATCGGCGTCTCCGCTGATACCCCGGATCATGACGAACAGATTGCGAAGGCCGGGATCGCCGCACTGAATCAGTGAGCGATCCCGCATGGGCGCGCCGGTCCACGAACCCGTTCCCCGTTCTGCTTACGGCGTCGACCGGCTGCGCGATGACCGTCCTCGATACGAACGTCGTGGCGATCGTCCTTCCGACGATCGCGCGCGACTTCCGGGCGAGCTTCGCAGAGATTGAGTGGGTCATCAGCACCTACGTCCTCTGTTTCGCCTCGCTCCTCCTTCCGGCCGGCGCGATAGCGGACCGTTTTGGCCGCCGCCGTGTCTTTCTCGCCGGCATCGCTTCCTTTGCGGTTTCCTCCCTCCTCTGCGGCCTCGCGCCATCCGCGACGGGACTGTACCTTGCGCGGGCACTGCAAGGCGTGAGTGCTGCATTCCTTCTCGCGCCCGCTCTCGCGATCATCGGCCATACCTTCCACGCCGCAGCCGAACGCAATCGCGCATGGGCTGTCTGGGGTGCGATGATGGGTCTCACCATGGTGCTGGCGCCGATCATCGGCGGTGTGATCGCCTATGCCCTCGGCTGGAGATGGGCGTTCCATATCAACGCCCCGATCTGTGCCCTTCTCGCGACCGCGACCCTGTTACTGGTGGATGAGTCCCGCGACGCGGATGCCCGCCGGCTTGACCCTGCGGGGATCGCCTCCTTCACGGCAACGATGTTCGGCCTGACATGGGGGCTGATCAACGGCCAGGCACGCGGATGGGGGTCCGCGAGCGCCCTTGCGGGCTTCGTCGGCGGAGGCCTCGCGCTTGCGATCTTCATCACCGTCGAGCGTTTGCAACAGCGTCCGATGCTCGATCTGCAGCTTTTCTCAAACCCGCGCTTCGTCGGCGCGGTTTGGGCGATGTTCGCCTACGCGGCAGCCGCCCAGGTCATGGCGTCGATGCTTCCGCTGTTCCTCCAGAACGGCTTGGGGCGCTCCGCGCTTGAAGCCGGGGTTGCGATGCTGCCATTCGCGCTGACGATGCTCCTTTTCCCCCATGTCGGAAGGATCCTTGGAAACCACCTCTCCTCAAGGGCGACACTTGCGACAGGCCTCGTCCTGGTTGGAATCGGCAACGCCGTAACGGCGTGGGGCGCGCTGCTTGGGACACAGCCTGCCATCATCGGCGGGATGCTGGTGCTGGGCAGCGGTGGCGGCCTTTTGAATGGCGAGACTCAGAAGGCCATCATGAGCGTCGTCCCGCGAGAGCGGGCGGGAATGGCATCCGGCATCAGCACCACGTCGCGCTTCTCGGGCATCCTGCTGGGCTTCGCCTTGCTGAGCGGAATCCTCGCGACCGCGGTCCGTGGCCGGTTGGCCGATCCGGCTTGCGGAGCATCATGCGCGCCGGCGTCGTTGTTCGCCGATGCGGTCATTGCCGGCGACCTTCCTCACGCAGTCGCGGGCCTGACCGGTCCTGCCCGTGACGCGGCGGTCACGCATGCGCATACGGCCTTCTCTTTCGGCTTTTCCGTCGCGCTTCTGACTGCGGCCGCCTTCGCGCTCGTTTCCTCGCCCGCTGTCTACCGGTTGATGCGCAACCAGTAGAACGCGGTGGACCTCGCCGCCGCGCGAGGTCCGGGCATCGAACGAATGGTGCGGGCGGTCGGACTCGAACCGACATATCCGTGAGGATGGCGGATTTTGAATCCGCTGCGTCTACCAATTCCGCCACGCCCGCGTTGCCGCCGATTCAGCTCCCGCGCTCCACGCCGAACGCTTGTCCGGGCTCCTCGGCCGCTTCTCTACTACTCTTCCAACCCATTGACCTACAACAGATTTCGGCTCGCCGCGATAGCCCACCGCAACGCCGGCAAACCCGCTTCAGGTCAGTCCATCTCTCATAGCCGGACCGCGCCGAACCGGCAAAGCCTCCCTGCCCCCTTTGTCCTCGCCGAGTCGCCTTCCCGTTTCATCCGGCAGGCGGTCCGGCACCCCGGCTCAGATGCTGTCCGGGGTCAAAGTCGAAGCATGCGGCGCACCAATTCATCCGGATGCAGCTCAGGCACCCGCCATTAACACCATCCGTCATCGTTTTGTCTTGGAACCGTCATAGGCCAGCAAAGCCTGACCGATACCAGCGGGGCGTGCCGGGGGAGCAGGCAGGGGCGATGCTGGTAATCGAAGGTTTGACGCGCCGGTTTGGAACCACGGTGGCGGTGGACAATATCTCGCTGTCCCTGCCGCGCGGCAGCTTCATCGGCGTGATCGGCCGTTCCGGCGCGGGTAAATCCACGCTCCTGCGCATGATCAACCGCCTGCAGGAACCCTCGGGCGGACGCATCCTGTGGGACGGCAAGGACGTGACCGCGCTGCGTGGTGCGGAGCTGCGTGCCTGGCGGGCGCGCTGCGCCATGGTGTTCCAGCAGTTCAACCTGGCCACGCGGCTGGACGTGCTGACCAATGTCCTGATCGGCCGCCTGACCCACGTACCCGCATGGCGCGCCCTGATGCGGCTGTGGCCGGAAGATGACCGCGCCGTCGCCCTGTCCGCACTGGAACAATTCGACATCGGCGCCCTCGCCGCCAAGCGTGCGGACCAGCTTTCCGGCGGCCAGCAGCAGCGTGTCGCCATCGCGCGCGCACTGGTGCAGGAGCCGGAGATCATCCTGGCCGATGAGCCGGTGGCCTCCCTCGATCCGCACAACACCCGCCTCGTCATGGACGCGCTGGCGGAGATCAATCGCCGCTACGGCATCACCGTGCTCTGCAACCTGCATTCGCTCGACCTGGCGCGTGCCTATTGCAATCGCCTCGTCGGGCTTGCCGCCGGCCGCGTGGTGTTCGACGGCGCGCCTGAAGCGCTGACCGAGGTCGCGGCGCGTGAACTCTACGGCATCGAAGCCGCCGAAGTGCTCGGTGCCGCGCCGGCCGACACCGCGGCTGATATCGCTGCCGACCAGTTTGCCCCCGCGATCGCTTGAGCGGTCCGGCGGCCCACCCCAGCCCTGGAAGAACAGGAGACCAATTCATCATGATCAACCGCCGTACAGTGCTGGCTTCCGCCGGCATGCTCGCCGCCGCGGGGACCGTTGTCCGCGCGCAATCCTGGAAAGCCCAGTATCCGGAACTGGTCTTCGCCGTCATCCCGGCGGAAAATGCTTCCGGCGTCCTGGATCGCTGGCAGCCCTTCATGGACTATCTGAGCCGCGAGCTCGGCACCAAGGTGACACTGCGTGTCGCCAACGACTATGCTGCCGTCATCGAAGGCCAGCGCTCCGGCACGGTGCATATCGGTTCCTACGGCCCGGCCTCCTTCTCCCGTGCGCTGATCACCGGCGTGCCGATCACCGCCTTCGCCATCGACGTGAATGAGGACGGCACCAAGGGCTATCACTCCGTCTTCTATGTGAAGAAGGACTCGCCCTATCAGAAGATCGAGGATCTGAAAGGCAAGAATCTCGGCCTTGTCGATCCCAACTCCACCTCCGGCTACAACGTACCGCTCTTCTCGCTCGACAAGATGGGGATCGACGCGGAGAAGTACTTCGGCCACGTCGTCGTCACCGGTAGCCATGAGAACGCGATCATCGCGCTGCAGAACGGCCAGGTGGATGTCTGCGCCAACTGGTGGAACGACGCCAACGAATCCAACCTGCGCCGCATGGAGCGCAAGGGGATGGCGAAGTACGATGATTTCCGCATCATCTTCACCTCGCCGCTCATCGTGAACTCACCGATGGCGTATCTGAATTCGCTGCCGGAGGATCTGAAGAAGGCCATCAGCGCCGCGGTCCTGAACGTCGCGACGAAAGACAAGGCCGCCTTCGATCGTATCACCGACGGCAAGGCCAAGCCCTGGCAGACGGTGACCAACGATGACTACAAGCCGATCATCGAGCTGGTGCAGTTCGTTGATCGCCTGAAGCGGCGCAGCGCGTCGTAAGTCCTGGCGTCGGGGGCAGCCGAATTGAGCGATACTCTCCGCAGGCTGCCCCCGGCGCAGCTTGCGCCACTGCGGGAACACTACGAGCAGGTGCGGCACGCGGGCCGCCAGCGCGGCCTTGTCGCCGCCGCGGCCGTACTGGCGATCGTACTGCTCAGCGGCTGGTTCGTGCAGGCCGATCTTTACGGCCTGATCGTTCATAGCGATCGCTTCTTCAGTTATTTCGAACGTCTTTTGACTCTGGCGGGCGGGGACATGGCCGGGCATCCGGTCTGGACCGATCCCGGCGAATGGTTCTGGGGCTGGCGCCGCTGGCTGCGCCTGCTGATCGACACGCTGCTGATCGCCTATGCCGGCACGCTGTTCGGCGCCCTCGCGGGCTTCTGCTGCGCCGTGCTGAGTGCGGCCAACATCGTGCCCAGCAGGACGCTGCGCTGGGTGGTGAAGCGCTGCGCGGAATTCTGCCGCACCGTGCCCGATCTCGTTTTCGCGCTGCTGTTCGTCTATGCGTTCGGCCTGGGGCCGCTTCCCGGCGTCATGGCGATCGCGATCCATTCCACCGGCACGCTCGGCAAGCAGATCGTCGAGGTGGTGGAGAATATCGAGATGAAGCCCGTGGACGGCGTCATGGCCAGCGGCTCCGGGTGGGCGCGCATGGTCCGTTTCGCCGTGGTGCCGCAGGTGCTTCCGGGCTTCCTCAGCTACGCGCTGCTGCGCTTTGAGATCAATGTCCGTACCGCGGCGGTGCTCGGCTTCGTCGGCGCGGGCGGCATCGGCCAGGAACTGATCATCGCGATCCGACGCTTTTACTATAACGATGTCGCCGCACTGCTGGTGATGATCACGCTGACTGTCGTGATCATAGATACTCTGTCCAGTGCGCTGCGGCGGCGGGTGATCGGCATGGAGCATTCGGCGTGAGCGCCTCCATCCTGCGGGAGGCCGCGCGCGCGCGTCTTCCGGAACTACGCGCGGCCCACCCCCACCACTTCCTGGCACTGAGCAGCGGCCGGATGACGGCCATCAGCTTTTTGCTGGGAGGCGTGGCGCTTCTGGTCTGGGCCGTCATCCGGCTTGAGCTGACGCCGGCCCGCTTCCTCACCGGATTGCAGCAGCTCGGGCATTTCCTCACCCTGATGGTGCCGCCCGACCCTGGCGGGAAGACAACGCTGATCCTGCATGGGCTGGCCGAAACACTCGCGATCGCCTTCCTCGGCACGCTGCTGGCCGCGTGCCTGGCCTTCCCAGTCAGCCTGCTTGCCGCGCGCAACACCACGGTCAACGGCATCGTCCGCTTCGCCTCGCGCCGGACGCTGGACACGGTGCGCGGCGTGGACACGCTGATCTGGGCGCTGATCTGGGTTGGTGTGGTAGGGCTCGGCCCGTTCGCGGGCGTGCTTGCGATCATGACCTCGGATTTCGGCACTTTCGGCAAGATGTTTTCCGAAGCCATCGAGGCCGCGGACCGGCGCGCGCAGGAAGGCGTGGTGGCCAGCGGCGGCGCGCCATGGCACCGTATCCGCTTCGGCGTTCTGCCGCAGGTCATGCCCGTGATCGCGGGCCAGATCCTCTACCTGTTCGAATCGAACACGCGCGCCTCGGCCATCATCGGCATCGTCGGGGCGGGCGGCATCGGCCTGCACTTGTCGGAAATGATCCGTACGCTGGAGTGGCAGGTCGTCTCCTTCATCATTCTGCTAATCCTGGTCGTGGTCGCGGTGATCGACGTCATCTCGGGACGTCTGCGCGCCGCCATCGCCGGCACGCGGACGTAAGGGGCGGAAGGAAGAACCCTTCCATCACGGTCTCACGGCCGGTGCCCCCACGGCCGCGCGCATGGCTGCGAATTCGCGCGCCAGCCGTGGCAACGCCGAGACGTCGGCGGCTGGCGCTCCGGTCAGGGACCGGAAAACGCTCTCCGCCTCCGTACCGTCCAGGAAGGTTCCGTACCGCGTCGCGAGATCGTCCAGCGCTGGGCGATCGCCGTTCATCGCCGCTGCCATGGCACATTGCAGGACCGCACGACGAAAGCGCGCGTCCGGCGGCGCCCCGTCGCGGATCAGGAGCGGCAGCAGCGCCGCGTATCGGCGCTGCGCCTCGTCCCATGTTTCCTGATCGAAGGCCTGATCCGCGCGCAGCAGGGCGGCGTCGTCTCCCGGCAGCGCTTCCAGGATCCGGTTTGCCGCGTCATGGCGCCCGCGCGCGATCTCCGCCCGGGCGGCTGCCAATCCGCGCGCCTGAATCATCGGCTCGGGCAGCGGTCCCGGCGGCGCCGTCGCGGCAAGGGCCGCCAGTGCCGCATTGCCGTCGCCAACCGCCACCTTGATCTCCGCGAGAGCAAGGCCGACCTCGCTGCGCAGCGGTCCCGCCGGCATGTCCTGAAGAAGGCGCTGATAGACTTCGGCGGCCCGTCCCGGAAGATCCAGCGCGACCAGCCGTTCGGCCAGTTTGCGCGCCAGAGCCACGCCCTCCGCCCCGTCCGGCAGCGCGTCCGCGTTGTTCTCCACCAGCATGACGAACGTCGCCGCCGGCAGCCGCGGCGCCTGCGCGGGAAGATCGGCCAGCAGGGAGGCGATGCGCGACCGCAGCCGCGCCGTGTCTTCGGGGAAGTAGCGGATCGCATCACGCAGAGTCTGGACGGCTGCGCTGGGATCGCCGGCCTGCTGCCGCAACTCCGCCACGCGTTCGCGCAGCGCGCGCTCCCACACATCGCCGTGCCATGCATAGAGCTGCCCGTCCAGCGCATCGGCCGCCGAGGCCGCGGAGAGCGTGCCCGCCGCATGACGGATCTCCACGATGCGCCGCAAGGCGCGCGCCCGCACCCGGTGGTCGGTCCCGTTCGCCAGCGAGGCATAGAGCGCCTGCGCGCCTTCGGCATCGCCTGCCGCTTCGCGCGCCATGGCCCGCGCGAAGGCGAGCGATGCCTCGCCCGGCAGGGCCGCCAGCACGGCCTGCCCGGCCTCCCGGTTCCGCTGCGCGAACAGGGCCTCCGCGACGGCCGGCGCGAGCCGGACGCGCAGCGCGGACGGGTAGGCCGGCAGCAGACGCACCGCCGCCCGCGCGACAACCTCCGGCGCCGGCAGCGGCACCCCCGAGGCCGCCGCGAGCGCACCACGCCAGAGCATCGCCTCATCGCCATCGCCCAAGCCCGGATCGTTCAGCCCACGTGCCTCCACGATCCGTCCGGCGATCAGCGCGGCCGCCGCGCTCAGGGCGCGGACGCGAAGGCTTTGCCCCGCCCGCGGATCCTCGGAGCCGACCCGCCACAGCATCGCCTGCGCTTCCGGTGCCAGCCCCAGGGCCAGCATGGTCTCCGCCGCGTCCGCGCGGGCCTGCCCACGGGACAGCGGCGGCAGGGCGCCGGCTTCCATCACCTGACGCTTGAGCCGTTCCCGAAGCCCGACGATATCGCCAGCCGGGAAATCGAAGATCCGCACGCCCGTCCCGAAACCCGGCCGCGACGGGCCAGCCTCCAGCGCCAGCGCCCCGTCATCCGGACCGGAGTACAGAACCTCGAACCCGTCCGCATCCGCCCGCAACGCGATCCGATCGGAAGACGGAGCGACGATGACGCCCCGCAGCGACGGCAGGAGCTGGAATTCCGGATACACCCGGGCCCGGTCCAGAGCGGCGGCGGGGCCGCGTTGTGTTCCGATCAGCAGCGTCCTGCCATCCTCGGGGTCAGGCACGGCCAGCACGCCGCCAGGCAGCGGCGATGCGACCCGTAGTCGCACTGGATCGACGACGGCCTGGACGGTCACCGGGAGGCTCGCCGCGCCCTGCCCGGTCGCAACGCGCCATCCGCCGCGCGTCCGCGCGATCAGCGGCCGCGCCTCCGGCGGCGGCGCCGGAAGGCTCAGCATCAGGCCGCCCGCCAGATCGATGGCGCGTGCTCCGGCGGGCAGAACCGTATCGGGCGCCAGGTGCCCCTGCTCGACCACGGCGATCAGCCATCCGCCGCGGAGGAAGAGCGCCGTGCCCGCGCTGTCGGGCGCCAGGATCACAGGCTCCGCTGGTCCGGTCAGTGGCGCCGCCTCAACCGCGACCGCCGCGGCCGATTCCACCTGCGCCGTCGGCGGCGCTTCGACAGGGCGCGGCGGTTCGGCCGCCGGTGCGGGCGGCTGGGGGGTGGAAGGTGCCGTCGCACGAGACGGAGGGGTGAGCCGCTGCGGCACAAGCGGCCGTGGCGCCGCCGCTGCCGGCCGCCGCGAAGGGTCGTAGATATCGACCACCACGCGGTTGCCCAGCCGCATGTGCCTCACGGTCGCACCGGGCGCGATGGTGAGAACCGCCTGCCCCTCCCCGCCCTCGATCGCGCGCAGGTTCCGCAGCGCGCGATGCCAGCCGGGCACCTGGCCGCCGCCTTCGAAGCGCAGCGTCACGCGGTCGCCATCCTGCGTCAGGCGGTACGGCACCGCGTGCGGCCAGTCATAGACGATGCGCGCGTAGCTGGGATGAAGGCCCACGCGGACCTTCGGCGAAACCGGCGCCGGCGTCTGGGCGAAGGCCGCCCCGGCACAGAGCGACACCGCCAGCCCGACGGCGAGGCGCAGCATGCTCATTCGCCGCGCACGGCGCGTTGCCGCTTGCTGGCCAGCTCGGCCGTCGCCTGACGCGCGCGTTCGGGTTGCATCAGGCCGAGGATCGGGGCCGCGCGGTTTTCCTTCATGCGGTCCAGGACCTCCAGCAGGACGGGCAGATCGAGTTCGTTGAAGATCGCCGCGGCTTCGCGCGGGCGCATGGCCTCATAGGTACGGACCAGCCCGCGCCACCCCGCCTCGCCGCGATCCTTCTGGGCACGGGCGGCCGCGTCGAGCTGTTCGCGAAGGGTGGACAATTCGTCCAGCCGCTCCGCCATGCGGCGCTGGAGGGCGGCCAGCATCGCCTCCTTCTCCGCGACGGCCCGCTCCCGCCGGTCCAGTTCCGTGCGACGCGTGCGCAGATCGAACAGCAGCGCGCGTTGCGCATCCGAGGCCGGATGCTCGGGTTCGGCCAGCAGTGATTGCGGCGCAGCAACATCGGGAGGCGGCAGGGAGGCCGGCGATTGCACGGCCGCCCTGCTCGGCGCGGGTTGCGCCTGCGCCAGATCGTTTGCACGCACTGCAATCAACGCGATGCAACCCGCCATCAGCAGCGGCAGCGGACGCAACAGCCATCTCACCGGCAAAGACCCAAGGCGCGAAGCAACTGGCGCTCGCGATTACTCTCCGACCGTTCTTGCGAGGCCGCCACGCGTGTTGCTTCCGGCTCCGCCTCGGGTTGCGCGGGAACAGGCGTGCGTGCGGTGCGCACCACCTCCTCCAGCCGGTCCGCGAGGACGGCCCCGCGCTCGATCATGTAGGCGAGGTCGGATTGAAGCGCCTCCGCCGCGCCGACACGTTCGGTCAGCATGCGGCCCGCGCCTTCGGTCAGGGCACGCAGCTTGCCGACCCCCTGTTCGGTCAGCACGGCGCTATCGCGAAACCCGCCCAGCGCCTCGATCAGTTCGTTACGCTCGCCACGCAGCACGCCGAGGGCCCGTTCCAGCCGCGCGGCACGCCACAGGGTGAAGACCAACAGCAACACCAGGGCGGCTTCGATCGCGGGGGCGAGATATCCGTGCACCAGCCCGGCCATCACTGCACCAGCATCTCGATGAACAGAACATCGGTGATGCGCACCGGCGCGACGGCGATGTTCGCGCGGGCGATCAGCTCCTCCTTCAGCCGCTGCGTGCCGGCCGATCCGCGTAGCTCCTCGGGGCGTAGTTCGCGCAACAACGTCTGGAACAGATCCACGATGCGCGGCATCTGCGCGGCGATCGCGGCTTGGTCGGCGCGCGCCGTCTCCACCTTGCTGCGCAGCTTGAGAAAGACCGGGCGACGCCCCTGCGTGTTGAGGTTGGAAACGATGTCGGGCACATCGACCAGGATCGGGGCCGTGGGCGGCGTGGCCTGCGCCCGGTCGTGCGCGATGCCGAGCCATTCCGGCAGCATGCCCGAAGTCCAGAGCCCTCCGCCCGCAAGGATCAGAACCGCGAGTACACCGGCCCGCAACAGGACACGGCGCATCACGCTCCACCGCCTCGGCGGGCCGGCGGGCTGCTCCGCCGTGGCCGTTCCGGAAGACAAGAGTGCAGCATCCGCGGTCATCGTCTTTCCCCATGCCGTTTTGGCACTGGGCAAGAAATGACACGCCGCGGTTAACATCGGCTTGTCACACGCCACCGAACGGCAGGTTCTGCCCATCGCCTTCGGATCACGACATCCGCACCGAGGCTTTCCGGCCACCTTGCCCTGGCACACCGCTTGCTCCGCGCAGCGTGGACGCAGGAGGCGCCAATGGAAAATGCCCTTACGATCGCCCTGTCGCGCCTGGTCGCGCAGCAGCGCGGCGTGGACGTGCGCGCGCACAATCTGGCCAACGCATCGACACCCGGCTACCGCGCCGAACGGATGCTGTTCTCCGACTACCTGGTCCGGCAGACCCGCACGGATGCCCCGGCAGGCGGGGGCATTCTTCAATATGTGCAGGACCGCGCGACGTGGCGCGACACGCAAGCAGGACCAATAACCCGGACCGGCAACCCGCTCGATCTTGCCATCGCGGGCGATGGCTTCTTCGCCATCACCACGCCGGGTGGCGAACGCTATACGCGCGCCGGGCGCTTCACCCTCGATGCCGACGGACGTGTGACCGATGCCGACGGCCATGCGTTGCAGGGCGCGGCCGGCCCGCTCGTCATCCCGCCCGAGGCAGGTGCGATCCGCATCACGGCCGAAGGCTCGGTCTCGACCGACCAGGGGGAGATCGGGCGGCTACGCGTGGTCCGCTTCGACGATCCGAACAGCCTGCGCCCCGAAGGTGACCGGCTGTTCGCCGCCGATGCGCCAGCGGTGGAAATGCCGCAGCCCCGTATCCTCCAGGGCGCCGTCGAGGGAAGCAATGTGCGCAGCATCGTCGAGGTGGCGCTGATGATGGACGACCTGCGCGAATTCCAGATGGCCGCGACCTTCGTGGAGAAGGAAACCGAACGCCTCGCTTCCATCCCCGACCGCATCCTGCGCACGAGGCAGAGCTGACGGCACGGAACCTGCATCGACATCACCGACACGAGACGGAAAGAAGAAGATGCGCTCCCTGCACATCGCCGCCACCGGGATGCTGGCCCAGCAGACCAATGTGGAGGTGATCTCCAACAACATCGCCAACATGAGCACGGCCGGCTACAAGCGCCGGCGCGCCGAGTTCCAGGATCTTCTGTATCAGAACCTGCGCCGCGTGGGATCGACCAGCAGCGACACCGGCACCATCGTGCCCGCGGGTGCGCAGATCGGTCTGGGCGTGAAGACGGCCGCCGTCTATCGCGTGACCGAACAGGGAAATCTCCAGCAGACCGAAAACCGCTTCGACATCGCGATCCGTGGCAACGGCTATTTCCAGGTCCTTCTGCCGAACAACGAGACCGCCTATACGCGCGACGGCACGTTCGGCCTGTCACCCGATGGGCTGATCGTCACGGCCGACGGCTATACGCTGCAGCCCGGCATCACCATCCCTAACAACGCGCGCGACGTGACCATCAACGCGAGCGGTGAGGTTCTGGTCGCCTTCGACGGACAGGTCGGATTGCAGAACGTGGGACAGATCGAACTCGCCATCTTCCCCAACGAAGTCGGTCTGGAGGCGATCGGAGAGAACCTCTTTCTCCAGACGCCCGCTTCCGGCGACCCGCTGGCGGGCACGCCGGGCGATGTCGGCTACGGCAACACGCTGCAGGGCTTCGTCGAGACTGCCAACGTCAATGCCGTGCAGGAGATCACCAACCTGATCACCGCGCAGCGCGCCTACGAGATGAACTCGAAGGTCATCACAACCAGCGACGAGATGATGAGCACCCTGTCGAGGATCGGCTGATGCGCCCGCCGCTGCTCTGCGTCGCCATGCTCGCGGCCCTGCCCGCCTTCGCCACCCCAGTGCTGCGCGACAGGGTCGTGCTGGATGCGCCGGAGGTGCATCTGTCTGATCTGTGGACGGATGCCGGCCCCCGCGCAGGCGAGATCGTGGGCGCTTCCCCTGCCCCCGGCACCACCCAGGTCATCGGCGCGCGCCAGCTTGCCCATATCGCGCGGCTCTATGGCGTGCGCTGGCATGCCGCGCATGCGGCCGAGCGCGTGGTCCTGGAACGGCCCGGCCGGGCGCTGTCGCGCGAGGAGATCACCGGCCCGCTGCGCCACGCGCTGGCCGCCGGCGCCGATCCCCGGGACATCGATATCGAGCTGGCCAACTGGACCGCCCCCATGGTCCCGGCCGCCGCTCTCGCCACCGTCACCGTCGAACGCATCAGCCACGACCGGGTCACCGGCCGCTTCAGCGCCGTGGTCGCCATCCTGGCCGACGACGCAGCCCCGCTGCGCCTGTCGCTCGCCGGCCGGGCGGTTGAGATGATCGAGGTCCCGGTCGCCACGCGCCGCCTCGCGGCGGGCGCGGCCATCACCCACGCGGATGTGCGGATGGCGCGCCTGCCGGCCAGCCGCGCCGCGGATGCCGCGACCGAGGCGCCGATCGGGCGCGCGCTCGACCGGCCGCTGGCAGCCGGACAGCCCTTCCCCACCGGCCCGCTCGGCCGGCCGCGGATCGTGCGCAAGGGAGACACGGTCAGCGTCGCGTTCGCCTCAGGCGGACTGATCGTCACGCTTGGCGGCCGCGCTCTGTCCGGGGGCGGCCTGGGCGACAGGATCGAGGTGCTCAACCCCGCGTCCCGCGCGGTGATCGAGGCGGCGGTGACCGGCCCTGGCCTGGCGCAGGCCAGGGCCGTGCCTCTCCGCACGCGGGATGACCGGCGATGAGATGCGTTCTCCTGCTCGCCCTGATCACGCCGCTCGCCGCCTGCGATTCACTCACCCGCCTGTCCGAGGTGGGAAGGCGGCCGGAGATGACGCCGACCGCGGACCCCACCACCGACCCGCGCTGGCGCCCTGTGTCCATGCCGATGCCCAGGCCGCGGGAGGCCACGCCGATGGCCAATTCGCTGTGGCGGCCGGGCAGCCGCGCCTTCTTCCGCGACCAGAGGGCCGCCCAGGTCGGCGACATCATCACCGTACTGGTCAATATCGGCGACAAGGCGGATCTGCGTAACGAATCCGCCCGCGACCGCACCGGCGCCGAGAGCATGGGTCTGCCGCGCATGCTGGGCCTGGAAAACAGCCTGACCCGCATCCTGCCGAACACGATCGACCCCAACAATCTGGTCTCCGCCGACGCCACCGGCAGCCAGAGCGGCAACGGATCGATCCGGCGCAACGAGACGGTGACGCTGCGGGTGGCAGGCGTCATCACCCAGGTGCTGCCCAACGGCAACCTCGTCGTCTCCGGCCGACAGGAGGTGCGGGTGAACTCCGAGTTGCGGGAACTGGAGGTCACAGGCGTGATCCGGCCACAGGACATCGCATCGGACAACACAGTCCGGCACGACCGGCTGGCCGAGGCGCGGATCAGCTACGGCGGACGCGGCCAGTTGACCGATGTGCAGACGCCGCGGCTGGGCCAGCAGATCCTCGACATCATCCTGCCGTTCTAGCCGCGGTCACGCCACGGCAGGCAAGACCGGAAAGGCCTTCCGCAGCTCCGCGTAAAGCGCCTCGATCGCCTTCGGCCCGTCCGGCAGCCGCGCGCCTTCGGCGAACATCGACGCCATGATGTGATGCTTCAGATAGAAGCGCCACTCCACGGGCACGGCCGCCAGGATGCGGGTCAGCGTGTCATAGCGATCACGCGTCATCACCGCCTCGTACGCCGTGCGGGCCGGGCCGTAATCGAAGGCGACGGGGCCGGTCCACGCCGCCTCCATGGCCGCGCGCAACCGCGCGGTCTCGGCCGCGTCGATGGCGCCCTGCGCGATGGCGACGCCATACAGCGTCCGCGCCGACTCCACCGAGACGAAGCCGCCGCGCACGTCCTTCAGCACCAGTTCCGGATCGCGCCGGTGTGCCGGGCCGTAGCCCCCGCCACCCGGCCCCTGCACCCGCAGCACGTCGCCCGGCTGCAGCGGCACGATATCGGCGTTGCCCAGCTCCACCTGGTCGTTGCGGCCGGGGTTGCGGGTGAAGCGGGACGGCATGCCCGCGCCGCCGCCCTGCACGCCCCAGGCGCCGAAGCGCGAACGGTCGCGGTTGCGGGCAGTGACCACGCTATTGGGCGCGAAGACCTGGAATTCCATCAGCGTGGCGCAGCCGCCGCGGAACTGCCCTGCCCCGCCCGTGTCGGGCATCAGCCCGTAGCGGCGCATGCGCACGGGGATCTCGGCTTCGATGATCTCGACCGGCGTGTTGCGCAGGAAGCAGGTATTGGCGCCGGACGCCTCGGTCCCGTCCTGCACCGCGCTGCCACCGGCGCCGCCGCCCACCGGCCCCATCGAGGCCATCACGGTGCGGCCATCGCGCGTCATGGTCTTGATATTGATGATGGCGAGCCCCCCGGCCGGCGAGGCGGCGAGCTTGCGGGGAAGGGCCTGGGCGAAGGCGCCGAAGATCGCCTGCATGATGGTCACGCAGGTCAGGCTGCGCATGCCGACTGCCGCGGGGTGCTTCGGGTTCATCACCGTGCCCTCGGGCAGAATGGCCCGCACCGAGCGCAGCACGCCGGCATTCATCGCCAGCCGCGGGTTCAGCGTGTAGAGCACGTAGACATAGGCGACCAGCGGCAGCACGTGACGTTCCCGCCCGCCGGTCGGCACGTTCAGCGAGGAGCGCAGCTGCGGGTCGCTGCCAGTGAAGTCCAGCTCAGCCAGATCTCCCTTGATGCGCAGCGTGACGGCGATGCGGCAGGGTTTGCCGTCACCGTCGGAATCCTCATCGGCGTAGTCGGCGAAGAAGTAGTCCCCGTCCGGAATATTGCGCAGGATGATGCGGGCCTGCGCCTCGGCATAGTCCATCAGCTGCACGATGCCGGCACGGAACGTCTCCAGGCCGAAGCGTTCGATCATCTCCAGGATCTTGCGCTCGCCCGTGTTGACCGAGGCGATCTGCGCGTTCAGGTCGCCCCAGTTCTGCTCCGGCAGCCGCACGTTGAGGCCCAGCAGACTCACCAGACGCTCATCCAGCACAGCTTCGCGGATCAGCTTGGTCGGCGGTACGCGGATTCCTTCCTGGTGTACTTCGGTCAACGTGCGCGACAGGCTGGCGGGGACCGCGCCGCCCATGTCCGTGTTGTGGATATGGCCAGCCGCGAAGGCGACCAGCTCGCCCCGGTAGAACACCGGCTTCCAGATGTGGATGTCCGGCGTGTGCGTCGCCACGAAGCCCGAATACGGGTCGTTGGTGATGCAAACGTCACCCTCGCGATAGTCGTCGATGGCGCGGATCGCCGGGCCGTAATCCAGTCCGACATACCAGGTGGCGCCGAGCGCGAGCGGCGAGGCGAAGGTCAGTCCTTCCGGCGTCAGCAGGCCACAGGAGAAATCCTCCGTTTCCTTGACGAAGGTGGAATGCGCGGTGCGCATCAGCGTGTAGGCCATGGCCTCCGCCGCCGAGGCGGCATAGTTGGCCAGGATCTGCAGCGCGGTGCCGTCGAGCTTCATGGCGCGTCCCCTTCCGCCGGCTGGCGCTCGATATGCATGATGCCGTAACCGTCGATGCGCGCGGCATAGCCCGGCAGCACGCAGGTGGTGCAGTCGTTCTGCATGACGACGGCGGGGCCGGCGAACGCGTGGCCCGCGCGCAGCGTCTCGCGGCGGATCAGCGGCACGTCCCGCCAGGCGCCGCCGACATGGATCTTCGCCGTCCCGTCCGTCACGACCGGGCCATCGGCGGACGGCACGGCGGGCAGCTCCGGCTTTGGCGTGCGCCCGGCGGCGACGAGGCGCAGCGCCACGATCTGAAGCACCGCACGCGGGTCGGCATGGCCGTAGATGCGGCTGTGCTCGGCGTGGAACGCCTCGGCTATGGAGACGAGATCGCCCCGGGCGATCCATTCCGCCTCAAGCGGCGTCTCCAGCTCGAAGGATTGGCCCTTGTAGCGCAGCTCCGCCGATACGCTGAGGCTGATGGGCCCGTCATAGCCCTGGTCCTGCCGCAGCCACGCCTCCCCGCGCGCCCGCAGCGCGTCCAGTTCAACGGCGAGGTCGGGCAGCGCATCCTGTGTCAGGTCGCGGAACACGGTGCGGACGAAATCGTTCTTGAGGTCCGCGATCAGTCCGCCCAGCGCCGACAGCACGCCCGGCGTGGTCGGCACGACGACATGGCGGATACCGATCTCCTGCGCCAGGAACACCGCCAGCATCGGCCCCGCCCCGCCGAAGGCGAGCAGCGAGAAGGTACGCGGGTCGATGCCGTAGCGCGACACCACCGCACTGACGCCGCCATACATGCCGGAAACGGCGATATCGATGATCGCACTCGCCGTTTCCTCGACGCCTTTGCCGAGCCGGTCGGCAAGCTCCCCGATGGCGCGGCGCGCGGCCTCGCGATCCACCGTGACCGCACCGTAGCCGAGCCCGGCATGGCCGATCCAACCGTTCACCGCGAAGGCGTCGGTGATGGTCGGCCGCGTACCGCCGCGGCCGTAGCAGACCGGGCCGGGCGAGGAACCGGCGCTTTCCGGACCGACCTTCAGCACGCCGTGTTCATCGACCCAGGCGATCGATCCGCCGCCTTCCCCGATCGAAGAGACCGAGACGGAGGGGATGAATACCTGGAACTCACCGATGAACTCGCCGGTGCCGAAGCGGGGCTCGCCATCGGTGATCAGCGCGACATCGGCGCTGGTGCCCCCGATATCCAGGCTGAGGCAGTTCTGCAGCTTGGCCAGCCGCGCGACATAGGCCGCACCGATGACGCCGGACGCCGTGCCCGAAAGCACCATCTGGATGCAGTCGTTCTTCGCCTGGTCGGCGGTCATGACACCGCCGTTGGATTTCGTGACCCGCAGCCCGCAACCGATGCCCACATCCGCCAGCGCGGCCTGCAATGAGGACAGATAGTGCGCGATACGCGGCTGCACGTAACCGGAGATGACGGCGGTGATGGTGCGTTCGTATTCGCGGATGATCGGCCAGACCTCGGCGGAGGTGAAGACCGGCAGACCGGGAGCGACACGCTGCACGATCGCCTTCGCCGCGATCTCGTGCGCCGGGTTGCGGTAGCTGTGCAGCAGGGCAATGACGATGCCCTCCGCCCCGGCCGCGCGGGCGGCGGCGACGGCTTCGACGACGCGCGCCTCATCCAACGGCACCTCCTCGCTGCCGTCGGCGGCGAGACGCTCGTCGATGCCGAAGACACGCTCACGCGGGACCAGCACCTCGGGCCGGCGCGAGAGCAGGTTGTACATGTCGGCAATCTTGAGGCGTGCCATCTCCAGCACGTCCTCGAAATTCCGCGTCGTGAACAGCGCGAGCTTCAAACCCTTGCGCTGGATCACCGCGTTCACGCCAACGGTCGTGCCATGGGTGAAGTAGGTGACCTCGCCCGGCGGGATGCCTTCCCGCTCGGCCAGCAGCCGCGCGCCTTCGACGACCTCGGCGCCGGGCCTGTCGGGGCGGGAGAAGACTTTCAGGGTGCGGATGGCGCCGGTGGCTTCATCAAGCACGGCGAAGTCGGTGAAGGAGCCGCCGATATCGACTCCGATACGATAAGGCATGAATCGTCCGATTGTTCACGACAGGTCGGGTCTCACCGACGCGGGAACGATGGCACGGTGGCGGGATCGTGCAAGGCGTTGGATCCGCGTCCTTCGATCCGGACCGCGCCGCCCGCTGTCGCAGCAGCGAAGATCCCATGTTGCGCCCGCAACTCACTGAAAACATATGGCTCGGCCGTCAGGCTACAGCCTGCCCCCGAACCGGGCCGCCCATCGTATTCCGTTTTTCCTGGCCCCGGCGCCGAATTCGGCGTTAGCCTCCAAGGGTCTAGCACCTGGCGGCATCCAGGGAGGGGGACGCACATGAATGTCGCACTCTCGCGGCGCAGCTTCTTGCGTGTGGCGGGGGCAGGCGTTGCCGGAACGGCGCTCGATGCCTTCGGCTTCGGCGCGATCCAGGAGGCGCACGCCGCGTCGATACGGGCCTTCAAGCTCGCCGGCACGACCGAAACCCGCAACACCTGCCCTTATTGCTCGGTCGCCTGCGGCATCATCACCTATGCCCGCGGCGATATCGGCAAGGGAGAGACCGCGCGCCTGATCCACGTCGAGGGCGACGTGGATCATCCCACGAACCGCGGCACGCTCTGTCCAAAAGGCGCCGGGCTGCTCGACTTCGTGAACGCGCCGACGCGGCTGACCCAGCCGAAGATCCGCAAGCCCGGTTCCGACACGTTCGAACCGGTGTCCTGGGACGCCGCTCTCGATCGCATCGCACGGCTGATGAAGGACGACCGCGACGCGAACTTCATCGCCAGGAACAACGACGGCGTCACCGTCAACCGGTGGACGACGACGGGCTTCCTGGCGGCTTCCGCAACGACGAACGAAACCGCGTTCCTGACGTACAAGGTGGTCAGGAGCGCGGGGATGGTGGCATTCGACAACCAGGCGCGTGTCTGACACGGCCCGACGGTGGCCAGTCTGGCCCCGACGTTCGGCCGTGGCGCGATGACGAACTCCTGGACCGATATCAAGAATACCGACCTCGTCGTCATCATGGGGGGGAACGCCGCGGAGGCGCACCCGTGTGGGTTCAAGTGGGTCACGGAGGCGAAGGCCAACCGGGGTGCGAAGCTCATCGTCGTCGATCCGCGCTTCACACGCTCGGCATCGGTGGCGGACTTCTACGCGCCGATCCGGCAGGGCACGGACATCGCCTTCCTGCTCGGCGTCATGCGCTACTGCATCGAGAACGACAAGGTGCAGTGGGCGTATGTGAAGGCCTTCACCAACGCCAGCTACCTGGTGAAGGACGGCTTCACATACAGTGATGGCCTGTTCACGGGCTATGACGCGCAGCGGCGCGACTATGATCGCGCCGAATGGGAATACCAGATCGGTGCCGACGGCTACGCGCTGACGGACCCGACACTGCAGCACCCGCGCTGCGTCTGGAACCTGCTGAAGCAGCACGTCGCCCGCTATACGCCGGAACTTGTGGAGCGCATCTGCGGCACGCCGCGGGCGAAATTCCTGCGCGTGGCCGAGATGATCGCGGAGACGTCTTCACCGACCAAGGCGATGACGTCGATGTACGCACTGGGCTGGACGCAACACTCCAAGGGTTCGCAGAACATCCGCAGCATGGCGATGCTTCAGCTCATCCTGGGGAATATCGGCATCCGCGGCGGCGGGATGAACGCGCTCCGCGGGCATTCCAACATCCAGGGCCTGACCGATATCGGCCTGATGTCGAATCTCATCCCCGGCTACCTGACCCTGCCGGTGGAACGCGAGGTGTCGCGCGAAGTCTATATGCGCAGCCGCGGCTTCAAGCCGCTGCAACCCAACCAGATGAGCTACTGGCAGAACTACGGGAAGTTCTTCGTCTCCTTCATGAAGGCGATGTGGGGGCCCGCGGCGAACAAGGACAACGACTTCGCCTACGACTACCTGCCCAAGCTCGACGTGCCGTCCTACGACGTCCTCCGTGCCTTCGAACTTATGAACGCCGGGCGGATGAACGGGTATTTCTGCCAGGGCTTCAACCCGATGCTGTCCTTCCCCAACCGGGGCAAGATCACCGCAGCATTATCGAAGCTGAAATACCTCGTGGTGATGGATCCGCTGGAGACCGAGACCGCCCGCTTCTGGGAAAACCACGGCGTCTACAACGACGTGGACACCGCGAGTATCCAGACCGAGGTGATCCAGCTTCCCACAACCTGCTTCGCCGAAGACGAAGGCGCGCTGGTCAATTCCGGCCGCTGGCTGCAATGGCACTGGCCGGGTGCAACGCCCCCCGGCGAGGCCAGGCACGACAACTGGATCATGGCCCAGATCCACCTGCGCCTGAAGGAATTGTACCGGAAGGAAGGCGGTGCCTTCCCGGACCCGATCGTCAACCTGCACTGGCCATACCAGGACGCACAGGAACCGAAGCCGGAGGAACTCGGCAAGGAACTCAACGGCTATGTCGTCGAGACCGTCCGCGACCCGGCCGATCCGGCCAAGGTTCTTCTCGAACAGGGCAAGCAGGTCTCGGGCTTCGGCGTGCTACGCGATGACGGGACCACGGCCTGCGGCTGCTGGATCTATTCCGGCTGTTTCACCGAGGCGGGCAACATGATGGCCCGTCGCGACAACCGCGATCCCGATGATACCGGGGCCCATCCCAACTGGGCCTTCTCCTGGCCGGCGAACCGGCGGATCATCTACAACCGTGCCTCCGCCGATCTCGACGGCAAACCCTGGGATCCGTCCCGGAAGCTGATCGAATGGAATGGCACGCAATGGACCGGATATGACGTGCCGGATATCGCTGTCACGGCCAAGCCGCGCGAGGTGGGACCGTTCATCATGAATCCGGAAGGCGTCTCGCGCCTGTTCGCCCGGAACATGATGCGCGACGGCCCCTTCCCCGTGCACTACGAACCGTTCGAATCGCCGGTCGCGAACGTGGTCGCGCCAGCCATTCGCGGCAACCCGGTCTCACGGGTGTTCCAGGATGACATGGCGCAGTTCGGCACGTCGGACGAGTTCCCCTTCGTCGCCACCTCTTACCGCCTGACGGAGCACTTCCACTTCTGGACCAAGCACGCACGGCCGAACGCCATCGTGCAGCCGGAATTCTTCGTGGAGATCTCGGAGGAACTGGCCCAACTGAAGGGGATCACGCGGGGCGGCTGGGTCCGCGTGTTCTCGAAACGCGGCTCGGTGCAGGCCAAGGCGCTGGTGACCAAGCGCATCCGGCCGATGACCTGCGACGGCAAGACCATCCATGTCGTCGGCGTTCCCCTGCACTGGGGCTTCACCGGCCTGGCGAAGAAGGGCTTCGGGCCGAATTCGCTCACCCCCTTCGTCGGCGACGCCAACATCGAAACGCCGGAATACAAGGCGTTCCTGGTCAACATCGAAGCCAGCGACCCGCCGGTGGCATGAGGGGAGGAAGAACATGACTATTTCCGTCAATCCTCCCGTCACGGCGACACCACCGGGCTTCGGCGCGCAGGACATGGTCCGGCGCTCCGCCTCCAGCATCCCGCCCCCGGCACGGCAGCCGGAGCCTGTGACCAAGCTGATCGATGTCTCCAAATGCATCGGCTGCAAGGCCTGCCAGGTGGCCTGCCTGGAATGGAACGACCTGCAGCATGACGAGGAGATCGGCGTCAATGTCGGCGTCTATGAGAACCCGCACGACCTGACGCCCAACACCTGGACGCTGATGCGGTTCACCGAATGGGTGAACCCGGACACCGACAACCTGGAATGGCTGATCCGCAAGGACGGCTGCATGCATTGCGCCGATCCGGGCTGCCTGAAGGCCTGCCCGTCCCCCGGCGCCATCGTGCAGTATTCCAACGGCATCGTGGATTTCGACCACGAGAAGTGCATCGGCTGCGGCTATTGCGTGAAGGGATGCCCGTTCAACATCCCGCGCATCTCCAACGTCACGCACCGGGCCTACAAATGCTCGCTCTGCTCCGACCGTGTCGCGGTCGGCCAGGGACCGGCCTGCGCCAAGGCCTGCCCGACCAAGGCGATCGTGTTCGGCACGCGGTCGGACATGGAGAAGCACGCGGCGGGCCGCATCACCGATCTGAAGTCACGCGGCTTCGACAAGGCCGGCCTCTACAACCCACCGGGCGTGGGCGGCACGCATGTCATGTACGTGCTGCACCATGCCGACCGGCCGCATCTCTATGCCGGCCTTCCGGACAATCCGCGCATCTCGCCGCTGGTCGAGATCTGGAAGGGTATGGCGAAATACGCCGGCCTGGCCGTGATGGGGCTGACCGCGGCCTTCGGGTTCCTGCATCACGTGGTCGCGGGCGCGAACCGCGTCACCGAACATGACGAGGAGGAGGCCGAGCGTCTGACGGAGGATCGCGCGGCATGAGCGGCAGCGAAGCGGACCTCCGGATCGGACCGGCGACGGATGATGCGCATCCACGTGTCACCGTCGGCCGCTATTCGGTTTTCACCCGCGTCAACCACTGGATATTGGCGCTGTCCTTCGTGCTGCTGGCGCTGAGCGGCCTTGCGCTGTTCCATCCGAGCTTCTTCGGCCTGACCGTCCTGTTCGGCGGTGGACAGACGACACGCTGGCTGCACCCGATGATCGGTGTCGTGCTGCTGCTGGCCTGGATCGTGATGTTCGTGCGCTACGCCCGCTTCAACCTGCCGGAGAACACGGATTTCGCCTGGCTGAAAGGAGTCCGCGCCGTGCTCCGCGGGGACGACGACGCATTGCCCGAGGTTGGCCGCTACAATGCCGGCCAGAAGCTGGTCTTCTGGGCCTTCACCCTGCTGGTACCCGGTCTGTTCCTGACCGGCCTCGTGATCTGGGACGAATATTTCTACGACTGGACCTCGATCCCGCAGAAGCGGGTGGCCGTGCTGGCGCATGCGCTGTTCGCCATCGGCATGATCACGGTCTGGATCGTCCATGCCTATGCGGCGATCTGGGTGCGCGGCACCATCCGGGCGATGACGCGCGGATACGTCACCGGGGGATGGGCGTTCCGGCACCATCGCAAATGGCTGCGCGAACTGGTCGCCGGGCGGCGGAGCCGACCCTCGCCACGGGTGGGATGACCGCCCATATTGTCCGAACGCATCCCTGCGTGACCCGTGCGGTTCGTGAGGTAAGCCATGTCCCAGAGCGGCCCGCCCACCTTCGCTGATCCCGTCCCCATTGGCGAGGTCACGGCTCCGCCCTTTGCGCGTGTGCCGGACCTCGACACGTTGTTCCGCAACCGCGCTGCGCGCCTGCGACAGGTCGCGCACGGGCATGCGCTCGCGCCTTATCTCGATTTCGTGGCCGGACTCGCGGAAGCGCAGGACGGCATCTGCCGTGACCTGCCCGCTCCGATGCCGCCCGCGGCGGATGCGCTGTCCCGCGCGCGCGAATTCGGCATGCCCGCGCTCGACCGCGCCGCGCTGACGCAGCAGGAAGACTGCCTGGTCACGCTGCGGCGCTTCCTCACCGCTGCCGCGACTCTGCCGATGCCCGATCCCGCCCGGGCGGCACTCGCCACCGTAACAGCCGCCCAGGACGAAACGTTGCTGGCCATGGCCGCGGATGTGCTCGACAGCGCCATCCCCTTCGAGTCCGTGGCCGAACACGGCTTCATCGCCGCAGGGATGCAGGTGCATGCGGCCCGCGCGGCCGCGATGCTGGATGCGACGAAGCTCGTGCCGGTCGGCGACGGCGTCTGCCCGTCCTGCGGCGGGCCGCCCGTGGCTTCACTGGTCGTGGGGTGGGAGGGGGCGCATGGCGCGCGCTTCTGCTGCTGCGCGATCTGCGCCACGCTGTGGAACTACGTGCGCATCCGCTGCACCGCCTGCGGATCGACCAAGGGCATCACCTATCGCGAACTCGACGGTAGCGACGGCAACGTGAAGGCCGAATGCTGCCGCGAATGCAATACCTATCTGAAGATCATGTATCAGGTGAAAGGAGGGGCGCTCGATCCGGTGGCTGACGATCTCGCCACCACCGCGCTCGACATATTGGTGACGGAGGAAGGGTTCCGACGCGGCGGCGTCAACCCGTTCCTCATCGGTTACTGAGGCGCGGATGGACGCGGAGAGCCTGCGGCGCCTGCCTTCGGTCGATGCCGTGCTGCGCGGCGCGGGTGCCGCCCTGCCGGCTCGCTTTGGCCATGCCGAGGCCGTTTCCGCCCTGCGCCGCGCGCTGGATGCGGCGCGGGAGGCGATGCGCGCGGGCGCATGTACCGCGCCCACGGCCGAGGCAATCGCCGAAGCGGCGCGCGCCGACCTCGAAGCCGCATCCACGCCACGCATCCGACCGGTGTTCAACCTGACCGGCACGGTGCTGCACACCAATCTCGGCCGCGCGGTGCTGGCCGAAGCCGCGATCGCGGCCGCCACCACCGCCATGCGGCAGGCTGTCGCGCTGGAATACGACCTCACCACCGGCCGGCGCGGCGAGCGCGACGATCTGGTGCGCGATCTGCTGTGCGAACTGACCGGGGCGGAAAGCGCGACGCTGGTGAACAACGCCGCCGCCGCGCTGATGATCACTCTCAATACGCTGGCACAGGATCGGGAGGCCATTGTCTCCCGCGGCGAACTGATCGAGATCGGCGGCGCCTTCCGCCTGCCGGACATCATGGCACGATCGGGTGTGAGGCTGCGCGAGATCGGCACCACCAACCGCACGCATCTGCGCGACTATCGCGGTGCGCTGGGTGATGCGACCGGCGTGATGCTGAAGGTGCATACTTCCAACTACCGCATCCAGGGCTTTACGGCCGAAGTATCCGCGCGCGACCTCGCGCCAGTCGCCAAGGAAGCGGGCGTGCCACTGGTGCACGACCTCGGCTCGGGCACGCTCGCGGACCTCACGCGCTGGGGGCTGACGCATGAGCCGACCGTGGCCGAGGCCGTCGCCGACGGTGCCGACCTTGTCACCTTTTCCGGCGACAAGCTGCTGGGCGGACCGCAGGCGGGGTTCATCCTCGGGCGGAAGGAACTGGTCGCGCGCATCAACCGCAATCCGATGAAGCGGGCGATGCGGGTGGACAAGATCCGGCTCGCGGCCCTCGAGGCGACGCTGCGGCTCTACCGCGACCCCGGCCGGCTGGCGGAGCGGCTCCCGACGCTGCGGCTGATCGCGCGGCCGGCGGCGGAAATCTGCGCGGTGGCGGAGCGTCTGGCCCCCGCGTTGGCGCGCGCGGCGGGGACGGGATTCGACGCGGACGTGACGTCCTGCGCGAGCCAGATCGGCTCTGGCGCGCTGCCGCTCGCCACGCTGCCGAGTGCGGCCGTGCGGCTGCGCCCGGTGGGACGCAAGGGCGGTGCGCTGACGGCCCTGGCGGCGATGCTACGAGCGCTGCCCGTACCGGTGATCGGGCGGATCGAGGACGATGCGTTGTGGCTCGATTGCCGGTGCCTGGAGGATGAGGCGGGGTTCGCCCGCAACCTCGCGGCAGCCCCTCACCACGGCCCTCTCCCGCAAGCGGGAGAGGGAGAGGAGCGGTTGCGCCGATGAGGTGGCTGCGCCGCCTCGTCACGCCGGAACAGGCGCCGTCACCGGAAGCACTGATGGCTCTGGCGCGCGAGCACGCCGAGGCGGAACGCTACGACGGCGCGCTGGCGATCTGGGAACCGCTCGCCCGCGCCGGTCACGCACGCGCGCAGAATAATATCGGCGCCTGCTTCGCCGAAGGCCTCGGCGTGGAACGCGACGCAACGCTGGCGGAACGCTGGCTGGCCCTGTCGGCCGGGGCCGGCGACCCCCTCGGCCAGCGCAACCTCGCCACGCTGCTGTTCAAGGGCGAGGGTATCGTGCAGGACCATCCGCGCGCGCTCGGCCTCTATCGCGCGGCCGCCGAACAGGGCGATGCCGTCTCGCAGGACATGCTGAGCTGGATGCTGCTGGAAGGCGAGGAGATCGCGACCGACCCCGTCGAGGCGCGGCGCTGGGCGGAGAAGGCGGCGGCCCAGGGCATCGCGTCCTCCATGACACGGATCGGCATGCTGCATCACAACGCGCTCGGCATGCCACGCGACGCGGAGGCGGCCGCCTACTGGTGGCGGCTCGGCGCCGAGCGCGGTGATGCGGACGGGCAGGCGATGCTGGGCGCGGCGCTGGTGCTGGGCAGCGGCGTGGCGCACGATCCGGCGGCGGCGCTCGTCTGGCTGCTGCGCGCGGAGACAGGCGGCAGCGCCCTCGCCGGCCGCTTCCTGCCCGTGGCCCGCGCCGCGCTGGATGACGCGGCGCAGCGGGAGGCGGAGCGCCGTGCGGGCGAGCCGCTGCCCGAACCCGGCCCGCCCCCCTTCCCGTCCGGATCGCCGGCATGAACCGCCGCGCCGCATGGATCGCCGAGCTTACCGTCGCCACGGAGGCCGCCGCCGAGGCCGAAGCGACCTATCGCGCCGAGTATGCGCGCCGGGTCGAGGCGCTGGCCCAGGAACGCGCCTTCGCCTTCCGCCGCGCCAATCTGCTGCGTGCCATCGCGGAGGTTGTCGCCGCGGCCGGAGATGAACCCACCGCCGTCGCCCACGGCCTCGCCATATTGCGTGCGCGGCTTGGCTGGGGAACCGACAGCCCTGCGCAGGACGAGACCATCGCCCGCTTCGCCCCGGTCTGCGCCGCGCTGCACGCGTGCGGCGGCGAGACGCAGGTCGAGGATGGCGAACCACCGCCCGATCCCGCCGCGGCGCTGGCGGAATTCGAGACATGGCACATCGCCGCGCGCGGCACGCCCTTCTGGGTGCTGTTCGAGACGTGGATGCCGGAGACCCCCGTCGTTGACTTCTGACACGGACAATGACTTCGAAGCCTGGCTTGCCGGCATGTTCGACCGGGACGGCGCATTCACCGCGCTGATCGTGCTGGTCCGTATCGGCGAGACGAGCGTGACACCGCTCTGCTCCACCTTTGTGAACGTGATCGGCTCCGAGGCCGCATGGAGCGACATCGTCCTCATGCTGGCCGGGTCCGGCCAGGACTGGGACGGTGCCGCCTTCTTCCCGCGCCGCGATGACGGCCCGCTCGACAACAACGCTGCCCGCCGGATGCTGCGCGCGTTGGAACTGCGTCTGGATGCCGATCCTCTGGTGCTGAACGAAGGCCATTTCTTCGACCGCTGGGGCCGGCGCATGCAGGTGGACGAAGTCTCGCCGCCATGATCGTCGGCACGGCCGGACATATCGACCACGGCAAGACCTCGCTGCTGAAGGCGCTGACCGGGGTCGATGCCGACCGGTTGAAGGAGGAGAAGGCGCGCGGCATCACCATCGAACTGGGCTTCGCCTACCTGCCGCAGGCGGACGGGTCGGTGCTCGGCTTCGTGGACGTGCCGGGGCATGAGCGCTTCGTGCACACCATGCTGGCCGGGGCGCATGGGCTGGACATGGTGATGCTGGTCGTCGCCGCCGATGACGGGGTGATGCCGCAGACGCGCGAGCATCTGGAGATCGTCTTCCTGCTCGGCCTGGATCGCGGCGTGGTGGCGCTGACCAAGGCCGATGCGGTGCCGGCCGAACGCATCGAAGCGGCGACGGGAGAGATCGCGGCGCTGCTGGATGGCACGCCGCTCGCCGGCAGCCCGGTCTTTCCCGTCTCAAGCCTGACCGGCGCGGGCGTGCCGGACCTGCTCGCCTTCCTTCAGGCACGGCATGCACAGACACAGCCACGCGATCGCGGCCGGCTGTTCCGCCTCGCCGTGGATCGCAGCTTCGTGCTGGCGGGCGCGGGCGTGGTGGTGACGGGCATGGTGCTCGACGGCGCCGTGGCTGTAGGCGATGCGGTCACGGTCTCACCGTCCGGGCTGGCTGCGCGGGTGCGCTCCATCCATGCGCAGAACCGCAAGGCGGACCGGGGCGTGGCGGGCGAACGTTGCGCGCTGAACCTCGCCGGGCCTGAGATCGAGAAGGACGCGATCCATCGCGGCGATGTCGTCACCGCCCCCGAAGGCCATGCGCCCACGCAACGTATCGACGCGCTGCTGCGCGTGGCACCGGGTGCGACCAAGGGCATCGGCCAATGGATGCCAGCACGGCTGCACCACGCCGCCGCCGAAATCGGCGCCCGCATCGTGCTGCTGGAGGATCGCCGCGCCGAGCCGGGTGAGGAGGTGCGGGTACAACTCGTGCTGGAACGCCCGATCGCGGCGCGGGCGCTGGACCGATTCATCCTGCGCGATGTCTCCGCCAGCCGCACCCTGGGCGGCGGGCGCCTGCTCGACCTGCGCGCGCCGGAACGCAAGCGACGGACGCCGGAACGGATGGCGCTGCTTGCGGCCATGGCGGAGGGCGATCCTGTCAGGGCGTTGAAGGGCATGGCGGCAGCCTCGGCCGCGCCGGTCGATCTCACCGCCTTCGCACGCGACCGGGGTGCGACGCTCGACACGGCACGGTCCTGGTGCATGGCAGCGGAGATTGAGGACTGGCCCGTCGGCGCCTCCAGCTACGCCGTCACCCGGTCACGGCGGCAGGATACGGCGGCGCGCGTGCGCGAAACCCTCGCCGCGTTCCATACCGCCAACCCGGACCTGCCGGGCATGGGGCTGGAACACTTACGGCTCGCCACCGCCCCGCGTCTTCCTGCGCCGCTCTATCGCGTGCTGCTGCGCGTCCTGGCGGAGGAAGGATGGCTTGCACGCGACGGCGCATGGGTGCGCCTTGCCACGCACCGGGTCGAAATCTCCGAGGCGGAGCAGGCCCTGTGGCAGGCGATCCGCCCGATGCTCGCCGGCCCCGCGCGCTTCCGCCCCCCGCGCGTGCGCGACATCGCGGGCGCGCTGCAGCGCGACGAGACGGAGATGCGCAAGCTGATGCGCCGCATCCGCCAGGCCGGCGAGACCGACGAGGTCGCGCACGACCATTTCTTCCTGCGCCCCGCGGTCGCGGAGATGGTGCGCCTGTTCGCGGCACTGGAGGCGGCGGCGAAAAACGGCTGGGTCACGGCCGCCGCCTTCCGCGACCGGCTTGAGGCGGAAGGCGGTGGCATCGTCGGGCGCAAGGTGGCGATCCAGACCCTGGAGTTCCTCGACCGCCACGGGGTAACCATACGGCGGGGCGACCTGCGCCGCCTGAACGTGCATCGCCGGGACCTGTTCGAAGCGACCGGCGCGGATGGAGGAGAGTCGTTCCCGGTGGGACGGCCAGACTTCAAATCTGGTTGGGGCCGCGAGACGGTCTCAGGTGGGTTCGACTCCCATTCTCCTCCGCCGCCGAAGGATCAGCCGACGACCTCCACCGAAGCCGCACCGGCGACCACGCGGCCGACCACGGACGCGGCAGGGTAGCCGGCGGCCCTGATCTCGGCGGCCAGCCCCTCCACCGCCGCCGCCTCGCAACTGACCAGCAATCCGCCCGAGGTCTGCGGATCGGTCAGCACGTGCCGCCGCCAGTCGGGCAGTGTCCCGGGCAGGACGATGTCGGCGCCATAACTCGCCCAGTTGCGCGTCGAGGCGCCGGTGACATGACCCGCCTGCGCCCACTCCGCCACGCGGCCCAGCAAGGGCAGCGCATCCGCTTCGATCCGCAGCGCCGCTTGCGATCCCCGCGCCATCTCCAGCGCATGGCCAAGGATGCCGAAGCCGGTCACATCCGTCATCGCATGAACCGTATCGTGCCTGGCAAGATCGGCACCGATTCGGTTCAGCAATGTGGTCGTGCCGATCATCTCGGCATAGGCCGCGCCATCCAGCACGCCCTTCTTGAGCGCCGCCGAATAGATGCCAACGCCGAGCGGCTTGGTCAGGATCAGCGCATCGCCCGGCCGCGCCATCGTGTTCCGCCGCACCCGCGAGGGATGACACAGGCCGATGACGGCGAGGCCGTAGATCGGCTCCGGCGCATCGATGGAATGCCCGCCCGCAACCGGAATCCCCGCCGCCGCACAGGCGGCCGCCCCGCCGGCAAGGATCTCCCGCACCACCGCGACCGGCAGCTTGTCGATCGGCATGCCGAGGATGGCGAGCGCCATGATCGGCGTGCCCCCCATGGCATAGATGTCGGAGATCGCGTTGGTCGCAGCGATGCGCCCGAAATCACGTGCGTCATCCACCACGGGCATGAAAAAATCGGTCGTGGCGATGACGCAGTTCTGGTCGTCGATCTGCCACACCGCGGCGTCGTCCGCCGTCTCGGCCCCGACCAGAAGCCCCGCGAAGGGCGCGGCGGCGGGCATGTCGGCGAGCAGGTTCCGAAGCACCGAGGGGGCGAGCTTGCAGCCGCAGCCCCCGCCATGGGCGAGGCTGGTGAGCTTCACGGCAAAGGCATCCATTGCTCGGCTCCGATATGCGCCGGCACGCGGCAGCGCCATCTTTTGTCGCGGCCAAGCTGCTCGCGACGGGACTGGCGTTGCGACCATGCCGTGCGGCCCGGGCAATGACAAGGGAAACGCCGGTCAGGCGGCGGCCAGCTCCACGCGATTGCGCCCAGCCCGCTTCGCCGCATACAGCGCCGCGTCCGCGCGCGCGAGCAGTTCCTCCGGCGGGATCATGCCGGGAGAGGCAGCCGCGACACCGATGCTGACCGACAGGGGATGGACGATGCCGGGCGCCGGGGCCCAGGCCAGCGTGCCGATCGAGGTACGCAGCCGGTCGGCGGCGCTGACCGCGTCCTCCGCGTTCGTCGCCGGCATGACCACGACGAATTCCTCGCCGCCATAGCGGGCAACCGAGTCGAACACGCGCACGTTGGCGCGCAGGCTGAGCGCGACCGAACGCAGCGCCGCATCACCCGCCAGGTGCCCCCAGCGATCGTTGATCTCCTTGAACCGGTCGAGGTCGATCATCAGCGCGGCCACGCCACCGGCCGAGGCACCGGGGGCGAGCAGCCCCTGCAGATGCCGGATCAGGTAGCGCCGATTGTAGAGCCCGGTCAGCGGATCGGTCAGCGCCATCTCCAGCGCCTGGCCAAGATCGGCGCGCAACTGGTCCTGAAAGAACTTGCGGCGGATCTGGTTGCGCGCGCGTGCGCGCAGCTCGTTCTCGTCCATCGGCCGCAGCACGTAGTCGTTGGCGCCGAGGTCGAAGCCCCGCAGCAGAAGCTGCTTCTGCTCCGGTTCCGCGATGAGCAGCAGCGGCGTCTCCCGCGTCCCCTCCTCCGCCCGCAGGCGGGATGCCAGGCGCAGCGCATCGTCATGCCCCAACGACAGCGACAGCACGATCAGATCGAACGGAACGGATCCGACCAGCGCGCGCGCCTCCGCCTCCGACCTCGCACGTGCGGCGAGCACGCCGTCCTGCATCAGGGCCTGCTGCACCTGCTCGGCACCGAGGTTCCAGTCATCGACCACAAGCGCCCGCGCCCCACCGATATCGGGCTTGGCAGTCGGCTCCCACGTCATGCCCAGCGCGCGCGCCGTTTCGCCGCGGATGCGCCATTCGTCCAGAAGGCGCTTCAGACGGACCAGCGACCGGACCCGGGCGAACAGCGTCTCATCGTCCACCGGCTTGGTCAGGAAATCGTCCGCCCCGACCTCCAGCCCGCGCAGGCGCTCCCCGCTCTCACCCAGGGCCGTGATCATCACCACGGGCAGATGCATCGTCGCGGGGTCGGATTTCAGCCGCTGGCAGACTTCGTAGCCGTCCATGCCCGGCATCATCACGTCCAGCAGAACCAGATCGGGACGCCAGGAATTGGCCAGCGCCACGGCGCTCGCTCCATCCTGGGCGGTAGCGACCTGATAATATTCGGTCGCCAGCTTGGCTTCGAGCAGGCGTGTGTTCGCCGGCACGTCGTCAACCACCAGGATACGGGCGCTCATCGGCGGGACGGGTCCGGCATAAGTGAAACAAGCATAGCCTCAGTGCGCGCCGCTCGGAAGCGACATGACAGGATGGCCAGTTACACGGCGTACGGCACGCAGACGGAATATCACGCTCCCGTAGCCCCACCCCGGCACCTGACGCAATCCGTTTGCCCCGTGAGCGGGAATGCGCGCACCCACCAGCGTAACGGTCCCAGCAACGGGGTTCCGGAACTTTACCGCTCTATGTATCGTTGGAGTCCCACGACAGAATTGTGACCAATGAGTTTCAAGAACCCGGCAGCCCGGACCACCACAACGCGAGGCGGTGAACAAGCAGAGGCACCGGATACTTGGTTGTTCCTGCGCCGCTGGGCAGCAAACCCGTTGCGCATGGGATCGATTGTTCCCTCCTCCCCCGCCCTGGCACGCCGCGTCGCCGCGGCCCTGGAAGCCCGCCCGGATGAGGTGATCCTCGAACTCGGCGCCGGGACCGGTGCGATCACGCGCGGCCTGCTGGCAGCAGGCATCCGGCCGGAACGGCTCGCGGTCGTGGAGATCGAGGCACCGCTGGCTGCCCGGCTCCGCACAGCGTTTCCGGGCGTGACGGTGCTCGAAGGCGATGCACGCCGGCCCGATCTGATCCCCCCGCGCCTGCGCGGCCGGATTGGCGATATCGTGTGCGGCATTCCGCTGGTGCTGCTGCCGCTGGCGGAACAGCGCCGGTTCATCAATGCCATGCAGGCGACGGCCCCGGGGCGCGGCTTCCTCCACTACTCGTACTGCGCCACCTCGCCGCTGCCGGCGCGCAAACACGGGCTCGTCGGCCGCCGGGCCGCCTGGACGCCCGCCAATTTCCCGCCCGCCAGCGTCTGGCGCTACCGCCCCGTCTGAGATTTCATGAAAGCGTCCGCTCGGTGCGCCGCGTGCCTAAAACAGCCGGTTGCCGGAGCCGTAGGGCACGATAACGTCGTGGGGATCGCCCCAGTTGAGCATCGCGCGGGCGCGCTCATCCAACATGTCAGCATCGAGGACCGGGCCACGCAGCGCGGCCACGCGGCGTTCCCATGCGGCGCGCTCGGCCTGGACCCGCGCAAGTTCGGTCCGCGCCTCGGCCAGCATCTGCTCCCGCCGATGCATCGCAGCGATCCCGCGCTCACCCTGCGTCGCATGCCAGGCGAAATAGGCGACAAGACCCAGAAACACCGTGGGCCAAATGACCGCCTTCACCCTGCGCCGGATTTCCTGCCCCACAACCTCACGCTCCTAATCGGCGTCAAAGAATCACGGACCGGCGCGCGCCGGAAGCGGGAATTTCATCTCGCGTGACGCGCGAACAGCTTCGTGACCACGCGCAACACAGTGCCGCAACCCCGCCGCAATCCAAACGCATCGCCGACGCAGGGGCGGTGTTGTATGCTGCGTATGGAACGGGGATTTCGGCCAATGAACAAGCCCCTCATTCTCGGAACGCTTGCGGTCGCCATGCTCGCCGGTGCGGCCGCGCCAGCGGTGGCCGACGGATGGCGCCGCGGCTGGCACGGCCATCGCCATTGGGGGCCGCCGCCGCGTGTGTACCATGCGCCGCGGCCCCGCGTTTACTACGCCCCGCCGCCGCCAGTGTACTACGCTCCGCCGCCGGTCGTGTATGCGCCGCCGCCGGTGTATTACGCGCCGCCATCGGTTTCGCTCGGGATCAATATCCCGCTGCGGTAGGTCATACGCGTGGCGGAAAGGCCGCCTCCTTCCGCCACAGGCGTAGCCTTGCAGAGCGACAGCCTCACCTCTCCGTAAGATCCGGGACGCGCCCCGCGTTCATGACAAAGTTCCCATCACCGGCATAACGTCGGTCCGCGAGGCTCCATTATTCCTGCCGCGGCTCGGGAACCTTCAGCCGCGCGTGTTGAAGCCGCATGCCCGGTTCGTCGTGCTCCCGTCGCATCGTCTCCAGCCGGCGTTCCGGATCCTTGCCACGGTCCAGGCAATCGCGTGCCGTGGCCCTGGTCTTCTCCGGCCGCTGGCGTCGCAACTGCTCTGCCTTCGCACTTGCCCTGGCCACTTCCGACAGCGTGCCGATCCGCCGCGACAGATCGTCCATTCGGGTTTCCTCCATCCCAAAGCCAGGCTTCAACGCGCCAGGGAGCGGAACGCTCCCCCGTCGCGATCCTGCGCCTTGTGCGCAGGCCGCCTGCTTCAAATCGGCGCGTCTATCCGCGCAGGATCGTCCGGCCGGCGTACCGCGCGGCTGGCCCCAGCTGGCTCTCGATCCGGATCAACTGATTGTATTTGGCGGTGCGATCGGATCGCGACAGGCTGCCGGTCTTGATCTGCCCGCAATTCGTCGCGACCGCGAGATCGGAGATGGTGGCATCCTCGGTCTCGCCCGACCGGTGGCTCATCACCGCCTTGTAACCGGCGCGATGCGCGACCTCGATCGCCTCCAGCGTTTCGGACAGCGTGCCGATCTGGTTCACCTTCACCAGGATCGCATTGCCGACGCCCTGCTCGATCCCCCGGCGCAGCCGCTCCGGATTGGTCACGAACAGGTCGTCGCCGACCAGGTTGATCTTGCCGCCCAGCGCGTCGGTCAGCAGCTTCCACCCGTCCCAATCATCCTCGGCGCAGCCATCCTCGATCGAGACGATCGGGTAGCGCGCGACGAGGTCCTGGAGATAGGCGACCATTCCTGCCGCGTCGAAGGTCTTGCCCTCGCCCTCCATGACGTACTTGCCGTCCTTGAAGAACTCGGTGGAGGCGCAGTCGAGCGCGAAGGTCACGTCCTCGCCCGGACGGTAGCCGGCCTTCTCGCAGGCCCTTGCGATGAAACCCAGCGCCTCGTCAGCCGATTTCAGGTTCGGTGCGAAACCGCCTTCGTCGCCGACATTGGTGCTGTGGCCGGCATCGTGCAGCGCCTTCTTCAGCGCAGCGAAGATTTCGGACCCCACGCGAACCGCGTCCGCCACCGTTCCGGCGCCCACGGGCTGGACCATGAATTCCTGGATGTCGATTGGGTTGTCCGCATGCTTCCCGCCGTTGACGATGTTCATCATCGGCACCGGCAGGGTGCGGGCATAGACACCCCCCACGTAGCGGAACAGTGACACCTCAAGCTCGGCCGCCGCCGCCTTGGCGATCGCGAGGCTGACCGCGAGTGTGGCATTGGCACCGAGCCGCGCCTTGTTGGGCGTGCCATCCAGATCGATCAGGAGCTCGTCGATCTTCACCTGGTCGAGAGCGTCCATCCCGCCGATCGCGTCGAAAATCTCGCCTTCCACGTTGGCGATCGCGGTCAGCACGCCCTTCCCGCCATAGCGGGACTTATCACCGTCGCGCAGTTCCACTGCCTCATGCGCACCGGTGGAGGCGCCGGAGGGCACCGCGGCGCGGCCAAAGGCCCCGGTCTCCAGCGTGACGTCGACTTCGACGGTCGGGTTGCCCCGGCTGTCGAGGATTTCACGGGCGGCGATGTCGGCGATGGCGGACATGGGGCTCTCCGGTTGGGCGGATGCGCGATACGGCCCCTCGGGGCGAAGGGCAAGGCGGCTCAGGCCTGTCCCTGCTCGCCCGTGTTGAAAGGACCGGGTGGTCGGGGTTTGGCCCCGGCGATCAGCAGGCCGGCGACCGCGATCACCGGGCCGGCCCAGCCGAACCAGGGAAACCCGTCCCGGGCCACGCCTTCGCGCACGGCAAAGCCCAGGCAGGCCAAGCCAACGGCGAGAAGGGCGAAGCCGAGGATTCGCTTCATCGCGGCATCCTATACCAGGATCGGCGCCCCCTCACCCCCGGCCAGCCGGAACGGGCGAGGCTCTCAGCCCCGCATCAGCTCCAGCAGGTTGTCGTCCGTCATCGGCCGCTTGCCGTCCTCGATCTCGTGGATCATCTCCACCAGCCGGCGGACCGTGGGGGTCGCGATGCCGTGCTCCGCGCCGATCTCGGCGATCGGCAGGATCTGCACGTCAACCTCGGTGCGGCGCTTGCGCACGGCAAGGTCGCGCCAGACCCCCGAATGCGTCTTCGCGTTCGGCCGGTTGAAAGCGACCATGTCGGCCACCGCCTTGCGGGCCTGCTCCTCGGCTGCACCCGGCGCGAAGGCGGAAGGATCGAAGCCGTTGAAGCCACGCTGGGTGACGCCGATGCTGGTGGCGACCGCGTTCACCTCACCTGCCAGCTCCCGCCACAGCGGAAGCAGTTCGGGGCGTTCCAGGCAGTCCGCGATTCCGAGCTGGCCCAGCGCCTGGGCGAACAGCATCGCCCCGTAGGCGAGCTTGCCCCACAGATAGGACTGGATGTCGTCGGTGATGATCGCATCCGGCTCGAAGCCTTCACGGATCACGGCGTGCAGCGCCTTGAGCCGGTCGGTGATCTTGCCGTCCATCTCCCCCAGCACGAAGGCGCCGCGATTGCCGTAGAGGATCTCACCCGGCGCGTGCCAGTCGGCGCCGTAGTTGATGAAGGCGCCGATCACGCGTTCCTGCCCGACGACGCTGGCGATGATCCGCTCGCACAGCCCGTTCTGGAGCGACACCACGTAGCCGCCGGGTGACAGATGCGGCAACAGCGCACGGGCCGCAGCTTCGGTGTGCTGCGCCTTCACGCAGAGATAGATGTGGTCCCAGGTGCCCTCCAACGCTTCCGGCGCAAAGGCGGGGGCCACGACGCGCAGTTCCTCGACCGGGCCGGTGATATGAAGGCCCTTGGCGGGATCGGCGATGGCCGCGACGTGCTCGGGCACGACATCGACGAAGGTCACGTCATTCCCCGCCTGCTTGAGGAAGGCGCCGGCGGTGCCGCCGATGGCGCCCGCGCCCCAGATCAGGATGCGATCAGGCATGGTGTCTCCAGTCTTCGTTGGGTGAAGGGGTCACTCCGCGTCCAGCCCGCCGAGCTCCTGGCGGACAAGATTCACCCAATAGGCGATGCCATCCGGGATGATCGCGTCGTTGAAGTCGTATTTGGGCGTGTGCGGTGCGTTGAAACTGCCGTCCTCGGCCACGCCGTTGCCGATACGCATGAAGGCGCCGGGGCGGACCTGCATCATCTCCGCGAAATCCTCGCCGCCCGTGGTGGGGCGCAGCGTGCCGTTCACCTTGTCCGCGCCCACCACGGAAGCGGCGGCGGCGAGTGCCACCTTGACCTGCTCCTCCTGGTTGATGAGGGCGGAGGTGCCGCGGCGGTAGAATGCCTCTGCCTTGCAGCCCCAGGCGGCGGCCGTCGCATCGGCCAGTTCGGCGATGCGCCGTTCGATCAGGTCGCGGACCTGCGGTGAATAGCTGCGCGACGTACCGGTGATTGCGAGTTCGGACGGGACCACGTTCGCCGATTCCGCTGCACCGCCATGGATGTATCCGACGCTGATCACCGCCGTGTCGAGCGGCGCGACGTTGCGGCCGACGATGCCTTGCAGGCCCAGCACGAAATGCGCCTGCGCATAGGTGATGTCGGTGGACAGGTGCGGCGACAGACCGCCATGCCCACCCACGCCACGGAAGGTCACGCCCCAGCGATCGGAAGCGGCCAACATCGGCCCGACGCAGCTCGCGAACATGCCCACCGGCATACCCGCCGTGTTGTGCAACCCGTAGATCGCGTCGCAGGGGAACCGTTCGAACAGCCCGTCCGCGAGCATGGCCTTCGCGCCGCCGCGTCCTTCCTCGGCCGGCTGGAAGATGAGCTGCACGGTGCCGCCGAAATCCGGGTTCGCGGCCAGGTAGCGCGCCGCGCCCAGCAGCATCGTGGTGTGGCCGTCATGCCCGCACGCATGCATCTTGCCCGGCACGGTGGAGGCATAGGGCGCCCCCGTCTCCTCATGGATCGCAAGCGCGTCCATGTCCGCGCGCAGGCCGATCGCACGCTGGCCGGGGCGGCGGCCGGTGATGGTGCCGACCACGCCGAACCTGCCAACCCCTTCCGTCACCTGCACGCCCCATTCGCGCAGCTTCGCGGCCACCAGCGCGGAGGTCCGTGTCTCCTCCATGCCCAGTTCGGGATGGGCGTGGATGTCGCGGCGGATGGCGGTGAATTCGGCGTGGTGTGCGTCCAGCCAGGCCTTCAGCTCGTCCTGCATCTCTTCTTCTCCGCTTGCGATCAGCGCGCCGCCCGTGCGCGGCGGACCAGCACGAAAACCTGTATGACCGCCATGAGCGTGAGTTGCACGGCGGTAAAGAGGAATGGCAGCCGATACCCACCGGTCCAGGTCACCAGAACCGAGAAGATCGACGGGCCCAGTACATAGCCCATGAAGGTGACAATGGTGCTGCTCGACGTCGCCTCACTCACCTTGCCGGCGGGCGACAGCCGGGCGACCTCGGCCATGTAGATACCGTTCCAGCTTGCCCCGAAGAAGCCCGCCGCCGTCGCGATCAGGGCCGCGATCAGCACGGGCGGGTCGACGGGCAGCATGGCGTAGACGACCACCACCCCCGACGCGATGAAGGCTTGGGCGGCCAGGTTGTAGGTCGGCCGCCCGGTCCGGTCGGCGAGCCAGCCTAGGAAGATGCGCGCGAACACGCCGGCGAACTGCAGGCAGGCATAGACCATGCCCGCCACGACCAGCGGCATCTGCCGGTCGATGACCAGATAGGTGACGGAGAAGGAGAACAGGCATCCCTGCACGATCGCGAGCGAAAAGGCGAGTGCCGTCACCGACAGCATCAGGCTGTTGCTCTTCAGTAGCAGGAACGGCGCGACAACGATGCGCGGGTCGAACAGCACCGACAGGCCAATCGGCTGGTTGGGTTCGCGTTCAGTGTCCAGCCGCGCCCGCGTGGGTTCGATGATCAGGCAGGACATCACGGCGACCGCGATCGGCACGATCAGCGCCACGGTCCACCCCCAGGCAGAAGCGATCGGAGCCAGGATCAGCCCCGCCAGCGCGCCCCCTGCCGGCGCCCCCGCCTGCTTGATGGAGAAGATCAGCGACCGGTGCTCCTTCGGCGAGGTGGCCGACAGGATGCGGCTCCCCGCGGGCGGCGACGGCCCGTAGCCGAGACCCAGCAGAAGGGCGGCGACCATCAACGCAGCGCCCCAGCCGCTGGCGGCGACGGCGAGTCCAACAGCCGCGACCGCCGCGCCGACCTGAAGCATCCGCACCGGGCCGAGCCGGGCGAGCAGCGGGCCGCAGAACAGCAGAAAGATCACGCTGCCCAGCGAGTTGAGCGAGGACAGGTTGCCGACCCGCTCCGGCGCCAGGCCCACTCCCGCGGTCAGCAGCGGCGCAATGATCGGCAGGGACTGGCTGAGGAAGGACGCAACCGTCTGCATCCCGAAGGTGGTGCTGAGCGCCAGGATCCAGAGGGGGATCTCCCTTCCGGCGCGGGGGGCGGAGGAGGGCGGCATGCCAGTCACGCGACGGGGACCCCGCCCGCGTGGACGCGCGCCCTCCACGCATCGCCATCCGCCTTGCACACGCTGAGTGCGACGACGCCCGACAGCTTCACATAGCGGTGGAACACTTCCAGATGTCGCATCATCGTACCGGCATCCACGGCCGCACAGAGGCGGCCGACGGCGTCGTCAGGCTTCAACATCCGCGCCGGCGTGAGGGAACGGCATGGCGCATCAGGATTCCAGATACTCGGCGAAGTATTCCTCGACCGTCACACGCCGGCGGGTCAGGCCGATATGGTGTGCATGCGCGCAGAACAGGTCGATTGCGTGACGGTTGGCTTCCAACCCGTCCGCATGCGCTTCCAGGCTCAGCACCGGTTCCGACGCTTCCAGGTCGGCTTCCATCCACGGCGTGACATAGGGGAAGCTGCGGAGCTGGGCGGCGTAGACCTCGTTGCTGCGCACGAAGGCATCTGTCAGCGACCGTGCGATCGACTTGTTGGCGAGCCAGGCCTCGCGGCGGATGACAAACAGGTGCTGCGGCGGCCAGACGTTGAACTTGCGCACATACTCCATCTCGATCGGGCGGTAGTCCGGAAAAAGCCGCACGATCGGCCCGTCACCACTCCCGAAGCGCTTGGGGCGCGGCGGGCTGAACAGCACGTCAATCTCGCCATCAGCCAGCATCTGCGCGAGCGCCTTGCCCTGCGGGGCCGTGTTCACGAAGCTGGGCAGGTCGGGCTCCGGCACCGCCCATTCTGGCGAGTCGATATTGCCGATGAACCAAGTCAGCGCTTCTTGTTCCACCCCCAGGAACCGCAGCAGATGGCGGTACCAGATCGAGCCGCTGGCCGACCAGCTATACATGCCCGCCCGCTTGCCCGTGAGATCCGCCACCGCGCGGACTGGCCCGTCACGGCGCACATAGATATCGCGCGCGGTCAGGTTGCGCAGCGGGAAGGCCGGCAGCGCGACATGCGAACGATCGCCACGATCCACACGCAGAAGATGCCGCGCCATCGACTGCTCGCCGCCCTGCACGGTGGGATCGTTCAGCGCGCGGCTCAGCATTTCGGCACGCGATCCCCACGAGCCCGCCTGTCCCAACACGAAGGTGAGGTCGATCCCTTCCGGCTTCACCGCGCCAGTCGCGATCGGCATGATCCGTGGGTAGTCCGCGCAAGTCAGCGTTATGGGAATGGTCATCGTGGAGGAATCTCCGGAGCCCCTGCTAGGCAAGCACCGTAGCATCGCCTCGTAAAGACTATGATCGTATGAGACTTCCTGCGGCGCGGGACCGGGATGTCGCGGCGCAACATCGTCTGTTGCATTGCAGCGCAAGCGGTGCATATCGTTGGAAATATAAAAACGGGGGCCACGACATGAGACGTCGTTTTGCACTCAAGACCGGAGGCGCGATCGCGCTTGCCAGCAGCATCGGCCCTTGGCCCGTCGCGCTCGCGGCGGACACGCTGAACGTCGCCGCCTATGGTGGCGAGTTCGAAGAAATTTTCCGTCGTACGGTGATCGAACCGTTCGAGAAGAAGTTCTCGATCAAGGTGATCTACGACAACAGCTCCAGCCAGACACAGATGTACGCGAAGATGCGCGCCGGGCGCGGCACCGCATCCTTCGACATCGCAGCCGAGATGGCCGCCGGCCAGGTGATCCTGGGCGCGCGCGAGAAGCTGCTGGAGCCGATCACTGAGCGCGAGGTCCCCAACCTCAAGTATGCCTGGGAGACCAGCCGCAAGATCATCCCGCCTTACGGGATCGTGCAGAACTACCAGTATCTCGCGCTGATCTGGAACAAGAACAAGGTCCGGCAGCCCACCTCGTGGCTCGACTACTGGGAGGCGCAGAAGGTCTATGGCGCAGACATCAAGGGCCGCGTGCTCAGCCATGGGATGAGCAACTACGAACTGGCCGCCTACGCGCTGATCATGGGGGCCAAGGCACGTGGCGGCGACGAACGGAACATGAAGCCCGCCTGGGATCTGTTGAAGGGGCTCAAGCCCTATATCGGCCCGGTGGTCGATACCTCCGCCGCCGCCGTTCCCTACATGGAGAACGAGCAGGTCTGGATCGGTCCGTACTGGAGCGCCCGGTCCGTGTACTACATGAAACGCGGCCTGCCGATCGGCATGACCGTGCCGAAGGAAGGCACGATCGCGCTCGGCACCACCTCCGCCGTTCCGATCGGGTCCCGGAACAAGAAGCTCGCCTTCGAGTTCATGAACTTCCGCCTTGAACCCGACATCCAGCGCGCGTTCTGCCTGGAATACAACATCGGCCCAGGCCGCTCCGATATCACCGACTGGCCGGCCGACTTCGCCGAACAGCAGGTGACGACAGAGGAGAAGATGCGCACGATGTCCTTCCCGGACCTCGACTACATGGCTGCCCAGCAGCGGTCATGGACCGAGGAATGGCAAGACATCATGGCAAGCTGAGGGACCATCGCTCAGCGTGTCATCCAAGCGTTATGCCCCGCTGCTCTTGGCGGGGATCCCTGCCCTGTTCCTGTTCTTCTGCTTCGTGGTTCCCAATGCATTCCTGGTAACCACGAGTTTCCTGCGCTCCGAGAGCCAGGCGCTGACGAACGAGTGGACTCTGGAGAACTACGAAGCTCTGTTCCGGCGGGCGCTGTACATCCGCGCGATCACGCGCACCTTCACCATCGGCGTCTCGGTGGGTGCGCTGGTGGTTGTGCTGTCCTACCCCCTCGCCTTCTACCTGGTGCGCACCACCAACCGCTGGCGCAACCTGCTGATCGCGCTGTCGCTGACGCCGCTGCTCGCCAGCGTGGTCGTGCGGACATATGGCTGGTGGGTGCTGCTGCATCGTGACGGGGCGATCAACGAAGCGGCACTCGCGCTCGGCCTCACGGACCAGCCCTGGCCGTTATTGCCGTCCACGGGGGCGATCATCGTCGGGCTCACGCATTCGCTTCTGCCCTACGGCGTGCTGACCATCCTGACGGCGCTCAACGCGGTAAACCCGCATCTTGAACAGGCGGCGATGAGCCTGGGGGCCACACGCACCCGCACCTTCTTCCATGTCACCCTGCCACTTTCGCTGATCGGCATCGCGGGCACCTTCCTGCTGGCCTTCACGCTGGCGATCAGCGCCTATGCCACGCCCTCCATCCTGGGCGGGGCCGCCATCCCGGTGCTCGCCACGCAGATATACAACCTCATGATGACGGTGCTCGACTGGTCGCTGGGTTCGGCCATGAGCGTGCTGCTGATCACCAGCGCGATCCTGCTGACCGTGATCGGCACCATGCTCGGCACGCGCAGGGCCTCGCTGTGATCCGCCCTTGGCGCATCCTGTGCGGCGTGGCGATCGCGATCTACGCGTTCATGTTCGCGCCGATCGTCATCACCGCGACCGTGTCCTTCAACGCGCAGAACCAGTCGCGCTTCCCGCCCTCCGGCTTCTCGCTGCGATGGTGGGCGGAAGCGATTGATCCGCGCTGGATCGAACCGATCGTGTTCAGTCTGAAGCTCGCCACCCTGTCCGCCGCGGCCGCCACGTTGCTTGGCCTGCCCATGGCCTTCGCGCTGGTGCGCTACCGATTCCCCGGCCGCTCACTGTTGTCGCTGCTGGCGCTCAGCCCGTTGATGCTGCCCGCGCTCGTCACCGGCATCGGCCTGCTGCAATTCCTGCAACTGGCCGGGTTGAACGACTGGCTGGGCCTGCCTGCGCTGGTCGCCGGGCATATCGTGATCTGCATGCCCTTCGCCGTACGGACCATCGCGATCAGCCTGTCAGGCCTGCCCGGCAATCTGCAGAATGCGGCGATGAGCCTGGGGGCACGACACGGGATGACGCTGTGGACAGTCACGCTGCCGCTGATCAAGGGCGGCATCTTCGCGGGCGCGACCTTCGCCTTCGTCCAGTCCTTCACCGACTACAGCATGTCGCTGTTCCTCGCCAACGCCGAGAGTCTGCCGATTCCCATCATGATCCTGAACTACATCGAATTCGGCTTCACCCCGACGCTGGCCGCGATAGCGGTCATCACACTGATGATTCCACTGATCCTGGTGTTGATCGTGCAACGCGCCTTCAAGATCGGCGACTTCCTGTACAGCGCGCCGTCCCATGGCTGATCCGGCCGTCGAGCTTGTCGATCTGCACAAGACCTATGGCAGCGCGGTCGCCGTCGGTGGAATCAACCTGACAGTCGAGCCTGGCGAGTTCCTGACCCTGCTCGGCCCATCCGGCTGCGGCAAGACCACCACGCTGAGCATGATCGCGGGCTTCGTGGAGCCGACCAGCGGCAGCATCCGCCTGGGCGGGCGATCGGTGGAGAAATTGCCGCCCTTCCGGCGCGACATCGGCCTCGTGTTCCAGGACTACGCACTCTTCCCGCACATGGACGTGGCGACGAATGTGGGCTTCGGCCTGCGCATGCGCCATGTCGAGAAGAAGGAAGCCGCGCGCCGCGTGGCCGAGGCGCTGGAACTGGTGCAGCTCGGCCATCTCGGCAACCGCCGGCCCGCGGCGCTGTCCGGTGGGCAGCGGCAGCGCGTGGCACTGGCGCGTGCCCTGGTGATCCGGCCGGCCGTGCTGCTGCTGGACGAACCGCTCAGCAATCTCGACCTGAAGCTGCGCGAGGAGATGCGGCTGGAGATCAGCGCGGTGCAGCGCCGCACCGGCATCACCACAGTCCTGGTCACGCATGATCAAGGTGAGGCCCTGGCGGTGTCCGACCGCATCGCGGTAATGCGCGCCGGCCGGGTGGAGCAGGTCGGTAAGCCCGGTGAGATCTACGAGAGCCCCGCCACCCGCTTCGTAGCCGAGTTCATCGGATCGATGAACTTCCTGCCGGGCGAGGCGCTGGCAGATGCTCACGCCGGCCAGACATGCGCGGTACGCACTGCACATGGCGTCGTGGAGGGCAAGGTCGCGTCCTCGGCGGACGGCATCGCCAGGGGCAGCAGCGTGTCGGTCGCGGTCCGGCCGGAACGGCTGCGCGTTGTGGAACAAGCCCCCTCAGACGGGCTGATGATCGAAGCGAAGATCGAGCAGTTCGTCTATCTGGGCAGCAAGACCGAACTGCATGCCCGTAGCGCATCGGGCACCCTCTACCTGCTGGAACATGCGAATGACGGTCTGCGGCAAAGCTATGCTGCGGGCGATATTATCCGCATGACTGCCGCCAAGGCCGATCTCCTGCTCTTCCCCGACAGCGGGTCATAGGAGGCGCGCGCGCAGTGCCCTGAAAGGGGACAGCAGCGCGTAGAATGATGATCCGGCCCGGCGCTGACCACGCAGAAAACCGAGCAAAATCAAGGTGGAGCGGGCGACGGGAATCGAACCCGCACAGCCAGCTTGGAAGGCTGGAACTCTACCATTGAGCTACGCCCGCGTGCTCTGCTGCACCCTTAGCAGGGTTTCCCACCCGCGTCAGTCCATTGTTCGCGATCACATGCGCGGGCGGCCGGGCCGGCCAGCGCGGGGCGGGGTTGACCCTCCCCCGCATCGGGCGATGCTGCACTGCGGCGACGGCGTGATCCGCCGCCACGAGTTGCACCACCTGGGAAGCGCGTGGCGCGGCGGCGAACGAGGATCGAAAAGCAGATGCAATCCAGGACCACAGAGACCATGGCGGCGCCCGAGCTGGGCGAAGCCCCGCTAGCCTTTACCCATCGCCAGGTTCTCAAGGTCCTCAGCGGCATCCTGCTCTGTATCTTTCTCGCAGCGATCGACCAGACCGTGGTCATCCCAGCGGTGCCCGCCATCGCCGCCGACCTGAACGGGTTCAGCCATCTGGCCTGGATCGTCTCCGCCTATTTGCTGACCTCCACGGCGATGACACCGATCTACGGCAAGCTGTCGGACATCTACGGCCGGCGGAAGCTGCTGCTGATCGGGCTGGTGATCTTCGCCGTGGCCTCGGCGTTCTGTGCCATGGCCGGAAGCCTGGGCCAACTGATCGCCGCGCGAGCGTTGCAGGGGATCGGCGGCGCCGGGCTGATGGCCATGGCGCAGGCTTCCATCGCGGATGTCGTCAGCCCGCGCGAACGCGGCCGCTACCAGATTTTCATGGCCTCTACCTGGGGCGTGGCCTCCGTCGCCGGTCCGATCATCGGCGGCTGGGCCACCGAGGCACTCTCCTGGCGGTGGATCTTTTGGATCAACCTGCCGATCGCGCTGCTCGCGATGCTGCTCTGCGCGCGTGCGTTGCGGCTGCTGCGCCCGCCGCCGAAGCGTCAGGTACAGATCGACTGGATGGGGGCGACCCTGTTGACGGCCGCGGTCAGCGCATGGCTGCTGCTGCTGACCTGGGGCGGCGTCGAGATGCCCTGGACCTCCCCCACGATCCTTGCGCTCGGGGCAGCCGGGATCGTGCTGGTGGCCATCCTGACAGCGCAGCAGCGCCGCTTCCCCGACCCGTTGCTGCCGCCGCGACTGTTCTCCAACGCCGTGTTCGTGCGCGGCGTGACCATCGCCTTCTTCGGATCGCTGGGCCTGTTCGGGGGCAGTTTCCTGCTGCCGCTGTTCTTCCAGCTGGTCTGGGGCGTGGACCCCGCCATGTCCGGCGCGCTGGTGGTGCCCTTCCTGGCCTCCAACTGCGTCGGCGCCTGGTATGCGGGGGCGACGGCACGCAAGCGCGGCAAGATGAAGGCGATCCTGGTGGTGGGATCGCTGGGCTGCGCGGCCGGCTTCCTGCTGCTGGCGATGATCGATTCGGCCACGCCGCGTATCGTCGTGGTGCTCTTCCAGACGCTGCTCGGCTTCGCCATCGGGATGGTGATGCCGACCTCTCTGGTAACGGTGCAGAATGCGGCCGACTATCGCGATGTCGGCACCGCGACGGGCTGCCTGCTGTTCCTGCGGTCGATGGGCGGCGCCTTCGGAAGCACGCTGGTCGGCGCCGTGCTGACGGCCGGCTTCGCGGCCCGGCTGATGGAGATCGGCATCACCACGCATATCGACCTGGGCGAGGTACGGCAGGCCGGCGGCGCGCTGGCGGGCGTGGCGCCGGCGATGCAGCCGCAGGTGCAAGCGGCGTTGTCCGGGGCGTTCCACCTCGCCTTCCTCGCCTGCGCGGCGGGGATGGCGGTCTCGGTCGCGGTCGCCTTCGGCATGCGCGATCTGCCGCTGCGGAGCAACGCGGTCGCCGTGAAGCCGGAGGCAGTGGCGCACTGATCGTAGCGTCGGAAGCGTGAGGTTGTGCGGAAGCGCAACGGGCTGATCACCGAAACGCCCACTTCAGCCTCAGCAGCCCCATTTAGGTCAGCAAGATTGACATACCAAGCGATGGAGGCCGCGCAAATTATTCGCATTGCTTGCGCGGGCGCCCCCTCGCACGCATTTCGCATTTCGCATCGCAGACACGCATGGACCGGTGAGGCAGCCAGTGTGGGGCGGTGCGATCCCAGTAGACGCGCCTGCCTTCCCCGGCTAGTTAGCCGGGCCCTTCTGCGTCCCGTTCGTCTAGAGGCCTAGGACACCAGCCTTTCACGTTGGTAACACGGGTTCGAATCCCGTACGGGACGCCAGGAGAAACCAGAACCCAGGCCTCTGCTGGTGGGGCGCGCGGCCGTCGCGCGGCAGCCGTTTATTCCCCAACCGCGACCATCGCCGTCAGACCGGCCGCCGTTCCAGCGCCTCGCAGCCGCGCCGGGTCCAATTCCCCTTCCCAGCGGCTGACCACGATGGTGGCGACGCCGTTGCCGATCAGGTTCGTCAGGGCGCGGCACTCGCTCATGAACTTGTCGATTCCGACCAGGGATCGCGAGAGCCTGGATCGGAATGTCAGGGATGACCGACAGCGTCGCGGCCAGCGTGGTGAAGCCCGCCCCCGTCACGCCGGACGCCCCTTTGCGGCGTGTTGGTCGCCTGGCCAAGGAACAGCGTCGCGAGCGTCATGTAGATATTAGTGCCGTCCAGGTTGAAGCTGTAGCCGGTCGGGATGACCAGACCGACCACGGGCTGCGAAGCCCCCAGCCGCTGCACCTTCTGGATCATGAGCGGCAGCACGGTCTCGCTGCTGGAAGTGCCCAGCACGATCAGCACGAACAGCGCGCTGGTCAGGTAGAACGTGGCGATCAATTCGCCCAGGTTGATCAGCGACCGCAATCCGTAGGCACCGACCGTGAACGCCATCGCGCCGAAGGCGCCAATGGGCGCAAGCCTCACCACCATCGCGATAATGCGGAAGAACACCCTTCCCCGCCATGTCGATGGTCCCGGCTACGCGCGCCCCTGGCTCACCGAAGCGCGAGACGGCGATTCCGATCAGCACCGAAACCAGCAGCACCTGCAACAGATCGCCCTTCGCGAAGGCGTCGATGAAGGTGCTGGGGATGATCGCCATAAGATGGGCGACGAAGCTGTCCCCTTCCGCCTGCCGCACATAGCTTGCAACCATGTTGGTTCGATCGTGGCGGGGTCGATATTGAAACCGGCGCCCGGCCGGATCGCGTTGGCGACGATCAGGCCGATAACCAGCGCGATTGTCGAAACAACCTCGAAGTAAACCAGTGCCTTGGCGCCGCCCCGCCCGACCCGGCGCAGATCGCTCATGGATGCGATGCCATGCACCACGGTGCAGAAGATCACCGGCGCGATCATCATGCGGACGAGCGCGATGAACGCGTCACCGAGTGGCTTCAGCGCCGCTGCAGGAACCGCTCGAAGGCGACCAGCGTTGCATCGCTGACATGATGTTCGATGCCCTCGGCGTCGGTCTCGGCCACCTCGGCGGGCACGCCCACGGCGATGAGGAGATCGACCACCAGCCGGTGGCGGGTCCGCATGCGCGCCGCCAGCAAATGCCCCGCCTCGGTCAGGAATACGCCGCGATAGGGCTTGGCGTGCGCAAGGCCCTGCGCCTTCAGCCGGGCGATCGCCTTGATCGCCGTGGCATGGCTGACACCGAAGCGCCGCGCGATATCGGTCGGCCGCGCCTCCCCTCCGGTGGCGAGCAGATCATCGATTAATTCGACGTAATCTTCCAGCAGCGCCGAGGCCCGCGCCGTCCGGGTCTCCCGGTGGCGTTCAGCCTGCCGAGGCTCATCCGGCATCGCGGCCGGTGGCGCCGCACGCCGGGACGGGCGTCGTGCGAGAGCCACGAATCCTCCGAATCCGATGCAGACACACACCCTGCCTCCAATGGAGCGGTTGCGCAAAATGTAGCCCAAGCTACATATTGGATATCGGACCCCGCAATGGAGCCGCCGGAACATGGACTCGGGCGACCGACGCACCTTTCGCGCCGACGCGGCCGGAAGCACATGGCGCAGCCCTGCCGCCAGCCCCTCGCTGCCGGAGGCGAACGCCACTGTCGCGGTGCCCGGCCTGGGCGCCGGCTTCTTTCGCCGCCTGCTCGCCTTCGTAGGCCCCGGCTACATGGTCTCGGTCGGCTACATGGATCCCGGGAACTGGGCGACGGACATCGCCGGTGGGTCACAGTTCGGCTACACGTTGCTGTCCGTCATCCTGTTGTCCAACCTGATGGCGGTCCTGCTCCAGGCGCTTGCTGCACGGCTCGGCATCGCCACGGGCCGCGATCTTGCCCAGGCCTGCCGGGATCATTACCACCCGGCGGTCAATGCGGTGCTGTACGCGGCCTGCCAGATCGCCATCATCGCCTGCGACCTGGCCGAGGTGATCGGCACCGCGATCGCGCTTCAGCTCCTGTTCGGCATCCCGCTACTGCTCGGCGTGGCGGTCACCACGCTCGACGTATTCCTGCTGCTTCTGATGATGCGGCGCGGATTCCGCACGCTTGAGGCCTTCGTGATGGTCCTGCTGCTGACCATCTTCGCCTGTTTCGCGATCCAGATCGCCATGGCGCAGCCGTCCGTCGCGGCCATCGCGGCCGGGTTCGTGCCGTCCGCCGCCATCGTCTCAAACCCGGAAATGCTCTACATCGCCATCGGCATCCTGGGTGCCACGGTGATGCCGCATAACCTGTACCTGCACTCCTCCATCGTGCAGACCCGCGCCTATCCGCGCACCGACGCGGGCAAGCGGGATGCGATCCGCTTCGCCACCATCGACAGCACGGTCGCCCTGACGCTCGCGCTGTTCGTCAACGCGGCCATCCTGATCATGGCGGCCAGTGTGTTCCACGCGCAGGGTCGGACCGACGTGGCGGAGATCGAGACAGCCTACGAACTGCTGTCGCCCATGCTGGGCGTCGCGGCGGCTTCTACGCTATTCGCGCTCGCGTTGCTGGCTTCAGGAACCAACTCGACCATCACCGCCACGCTCGCCGGTCAGATCACGACGCAGGGCTTCCTGCGCCTGAACATCCCGGCCCATTGGCAGCGGCTGGCGACACGCGCCATAGCCGTGATTCCGGTGGTGGTGGTGACCGCGATGTTCGGCGAGGCCGGCACCGCCCAGTTGCTGGTGGCGAGCCAGGTGGTGCTGTCGCTGCAGCTGCCTTTCGCCATCTGGCCGTTGATCCGCTTCGTCGCCGATCGAGGCAAGATGGGGATCCATCGCCCCTCGACATGGATGATCTGGACGGCGGTGGCGATCGCCACGGCGGTCACAGTACTGAACGTGAAGCTGCTGATGGACGTTGCTTTCGGCTGAAGCTGAACGGCTGTCAGGCGAGCATCCCGCTCAGGGCAGGCTGTGGCGGCAGGCTTTCCTTCACGGCGCGGCGCATGGCTTCACATGCATCCTCGGCCCGGCGCTTCGCCAGCGCCTGTTCCACCACATCCTCGGCCGCCAGCGCCGCCGCCAGGGCACGCTGGGCCGCTTCCCGCCTGCATTCGGCAGCGCGTTCCTCCGCCCTTGCGCTTGCGACGGCGGCGCGTGCGGTCGGCAGCCAGGCCAGCAGCGCGAGCGGATCCTCGGCTGTCGCATGCTGCCGGATCCGGTTCTCCCACGCGGTCTGGGTCAGCCGCGCCTCCATCACCCCGCGTGCGGCATGCGCGAGATCAAGTTCCGCCTGCCGGCGTTCGATCCGCCGCAGGCGGGCCAGGGAGAGAAGCGGGGCAAGGTCCATCGCACCAGCATCGCGACGGAACGTTGATCATTCGTTATGTGCCGAGACTCGTCAGCAATCCGGCGAACAGAAGCGCCCGCGGCACCAGGGAGGAGATGTCGATATGCTCGTCAAGTGTATGGGCGTTGCGTCCCATCACGCCCAATCCGTCCAGCGTCGGAATCCCCATCGCCCCGGTGAAATTTCCATCCGATCCACCACCGGCCGATTGCGGCGTGACCGTAAAACCGATCCCGGCCGCGATGGATTTTGCCAGGTCGAACAGGGCGCGGTCGGCGGCCGACATCTCCCACACCGGCCGCGTCACGCCGCGCGTCACCTCGAAGCGCAGGTCGGGATCGGTGGGCTTCAGCGCCAGCATCCTCTCCACCATCGCGTCCAGGTCCGCCTGGCGCTTGGCCATGGACAGGGATTCGGCCGTGGCGGTCGTGGCCACGCAGTTCACCCACTGGCCGGCATGCACCACGCCGACGGAGCACGTTGCATCCTCCGTCGTCATCGCCTCGATGGCCAGGATCTGCTTCGCCATCTCCCGGATCGCGGACCGCCCCTCCCCCAGCCGCGCGCCGGCATGACTCGGCCGGCCAATGGCCTTGAGGTTGAAGCGCGCGATGGCATAGCGGCCCGTCACCAGCCCGCCATCGGGGCGCGCGGGCTCCGGCACCAGCACGAAGCGGGCGCGGGACGCCTCGGCCTCGATCAGGTCGCGCGTGGAAGGGCTGCCCACTTCCTCATCGCTTGTCAGCAGCACCGTCACCGGCAGTTTCGTGGCGCCGCGGGTCGCGCGGACCGCGGCGAGCGCAGTATAGGTGCCGCCCTTCATGTCCTGGATGCCCGGTCCCCAGGCGTGATCCCCTTCCCGCCGGAACGGCAGCTGCGCCAGCGTGCCGACCGGATGCACCGTGTCGAGATGCGCAAGCACGAGGATGCCCGGCTGGTCCGCATCCGGGTGCGGCAGCGTCGCACGCACGCAATCGCCGAAGCCCATGCGCCCGGCGATGCGTTCGATCCGCGCGCCCATCAGCGCCAGTTCGCGTGAAGCGAGGTCCATCATCCGCCCCACCGCTGCCGCGTCCCAGGTCGGGCTCTCGCACTCGACCCAGGTCCGGAGCCCGTTCAGGAGCGCTTCCGTCTCGAAACTGATATTCATGCGTCTGCCACCGTCTGCTTGCGGATCACGGCCGGGTCGATCACGGCCCCCAGCCCCGGCCCAGTGGGCAGGCGAACCGCGCCGTTGGCAACCGTGATGCTGGTGGCCACGTCCTCGACCAGCGCCAGGGTCGGCATGTAGAACTCGCAGCCGAGCGTGTTGTTGGGCGACGCCGCAAGCATATGCGCCGCGGCGGCCAACGCGATTCCGCCTTCCCACAGCGTCCCGCCGTAGCTGGGCCATCCCGCGGTCGCGGCGATCGCATCCAGCGTGCGCGCCGGCCCGATGCCGCCGCACTTCATCAGCTTGATGGAGACACAGTCCGCGATCCGGTCCTGCGCGCCGCGCAGCAGGTCCGCCGGGCCGTACACGCTCTCATCCGCCATGACAGGTGTATCGAGTGCTGCCGTGATCGCCGCCATGGCCGCTTCCTGGCCGCGCGGCACAGGCTGTTCGATGAAGGTCGGCTTGAACGCTTCCACGTCGCGCAGCGTGCGGATCGCGTCCATTGGCGCGAGGCCCTGGTTGTAGTCCACGCGCAGGTCCATGAGCGGCAGGGCGGCGCGCAGCGCTTCCAGCCGGCGCAGGTCCTCGGCATGGCCCGCGAAGCCGGTCTTGACCTTGAAGATGCGGTGCCCATCCGCCCACATCGCCTTTGCACGGTCCAGGTCCGCGGCGAAATCCGGATCGGCGATGGAGAAGGACAACGGCAGCGCGGCCTGCACCGCGCCGCCCAGCATCGCCACCAGCGGCAGGTTGGCGCGCTTGCCAGCGATATCCCACAGCGCCATCTCGACCGCCGCCTTGGCTTCCGGATGGTTGGCCAGCGCCTTGTCGCAATCGGCCATGCGCGCGCCGATCAGCGCCGGGTCGCCCCCTAGCAGCGCCGGCCGCAATGTCGAGACGATCGCGACCAGGGTGGTCTCGGCCGTGTTGCCGAACGGCGCCCAGGGCGCGGCCTCTCCCCAACCCTCGGCGCCGTCGCGCGTGCCGATGCGCACGATGATCCGGCGCACCATCCTGGACACCGCGCCGGACCCCTGGCTGCGGGCGGACCGAATGGGACTTTCGATCAGCCTTGCCTCGATCGCGTCGATCGTATCGTTCATGTCATGGGACCTTGTCGCCGCGGCGCGGCATGTCTTTGCCGAAGATCATGGGAACGGATGGTCAGACGGTGCAGGCAGATGCGAATGCCTTCGCCGCCCCTGGATGCAGCGGAACGCCTCGGTATTTGCAGGCGATCACGGGATCGAACGCCGCCATCGAAGGATGAATCGCCGCCAGCCGCTCGCCCCGGTTGCGGATCAGAATTGTGGTAATTTGTTCCGCCAGATCGTCGCTCATGGAATCGCCGACCAGGATCACGCTGTCCATCGTGGTGACCTGGATATCATCCGCCTGAAGCTCCGGATAGGTGCCGACCGGAATCCGGCCCTGCCCGTATCCGTAGGTTCGCGTCATATGATCCCTCAGCGCGGGCGGGAACGATACAAGAGATGCCTTGCGGGCCCCTTGTGCCAGCTCGGTGACCGTGGCGGCCGGCCGCGCCAGCGCGGCGTACACATAGTCGATCTGCCCGTCGTTCCAGGCAGCGATCAGATCGGTATAGGTGCCGTTGACATAGCGCCCTCCCGCTTCGCGCAGCTTCTCCGGGCTGGTGCCGTAGAACTTGAGGATGCGCCGGAACGTCAGCGTGTCCGAGGAGGAGCGCGGCGGCGTTCCAATCCGCGCACCCGCCAGGGTGACAATCGCCTCCATGTCCGGCGGCCCGTCGGCATGGCGGATGAAATGATGCTCCGTTGGCGCGTAACCGGTGCCGAGGCTGCGCAGCTTCTCGTGCGATGTGGTGTAGGGCGGTTCGCCGCGCGCGGCCGACAGGGCCAGGAAGTCGAAGCTCCAGCCGATCTGCGACAGTCCGTTCTGGATGCGCGTCGGGTTGGCGATGCTCCCGCCCGGGATCACGCTGATGTGGATGTCCGGCGCCTCCTCCTGCACCAGGGCAGAAATGCCCGATGCCATCGCATACCAGTTGCCGTTCAACGTGCCGGCAACCCACTCCAGAGCCTGTTGGGCCCGGGCCGTGCGGATATACGGCGCTGCCAGAGCTGCCGCGGCGCCGAAGGTGCGGCGCGTCAGCGTCATCTTGCATTCTCCCAATGCGGCACTGATCCCCGGTGGATGATGAAGGCCTCATCGCATTGCTGCAACAATGGGGTTGACCGCCCCTTACCGCGGTCACTGAAACCTGCACGGCGCGGCAACCGGGGCTGCGCTGGGGCTGCATGCAGACATCGTGCCACTTGCGTCGGCGTGTCCAGCATGGTGTTCATCGCCCAGGTCGGCCTGACAGGCGCCCTGATCGCCCATGCTCCAATCGACATCGGGCAGGCACCGCGCAGCCGATCTAGCTGTTGACGGAGTATTGGAAACGTTTCACCGTGCTCGGCGAGAGAACTGGGAACGCCGCGTGACGCCTGAATCCTGCCTGCACCGCGCATCCCACGAGGGGACCGCGCAACCATGAGTGACGGCCTGCCCCTTTCGGGGCTGTTCGTCGTGGAGATCGGGCACAGCCTCGCCGGCCCCTTCGCCTGCTCGATCCTTGGTGATCTCGGCGCGACCGTGCTCAAGGTGGAAACCGGCAAGGGCGACCATGCGCGCGACTGGGGCCCGGTGCACGTCTCTGGTGCGGCGGCCCTGTTCCACGCGGTCAACCATGGCAAGCGCAGCGCCGTCGCGAATCTGCGTGACCCGGACGATGTTGCGGCGCTCCGTGCGCTGATCCTCGATCGCGCCGACATCCTGGTGCAGAATCTGCGCGTCGGCGCGTTGGACAAGGTCGGGCTCGATGGCGCGTCCCTGACCGCCGCCAAGCCCTCCCTGATCTACTGTAATGTCGGCGCCTTCGGCCGTACCGGCCCGCTGCGCGATGCGCCGGGCTATGATCCGCTGATCCAGGCGGCGAGCGGGCTGATGAGCATGCTGGGCAGCCCCGGCGAGTTGCCAAGCCGCGTGCCGGTCGCGATCAACGATCTGGGCACAGGGATATGGGCCGTGGTCGGCATCCTGTCCGCGCTGCTGAAGCGCAAGGACACCGGGCGCGGCGGCATCGTCGATGTGTCGCTCTACGAGACCGCGCTGACCTGGATGACGGTTCCGCTGTCTGACTACATGGCGACCGGAGACCTGCCGGAGAGGCTCGGATCCGGTGTTGCCAACATCGTCCCCTATCAGGTCTTCGATTGCATAGACGGCAGCCTGCTGATTGCCGCAGGGAACGACCTTCTGTTCGGACGGCTGTGCAATGTGCTCGGCCTGACGGAGCTGATCACCGATCCACGCTTCGCAGCCAATGTCGGCCGCGTGGCCAACCGCCGCACGCTGATCCCGCTGCTGGCGGACAAAATGAAGCTGCGCACGGTTGCGGATATGCGTGCCGCGTTGCAGGAAGCCGGCGTGCCCTGTGGCCAGGTGAACACCGTGGATGCGACCGTCGCCAGCCCGCAGACCGAAGCGCTGGGTATTATCCAGGCGACGCCGGAGCACAATGTGCGCACGCTTGCACTGCCCGTCTCCTTCGACGGTAAACGCCCGTCCCTCGCCGGCCGTATCCCGAGCCTGGGCGAACACCAGGACATGATCGCAACAACCCAGGAGCCCGCGCGGTGAAGCTCCCCGCCCTCGACGCCGAGTTCACGACCCTGCTGCTCCGGGAGGAGGACCAGGGCACGCTTGTCATCACGCTCAACCGGCCGGAGCGGGCGAACGCGCTCAACACGGCGATGGGTCACGAGGTGATTACCGTATTCGGCGCGCTGGAGGCAGAGCCGGACGCCTATCGTTGCGTCGTGCTCACGGGAACAGGCGACCGCGTTTTCTGTGCTGGCGCGGACCTCAAGGAACGCGACGGCATGACCGACGCGGCCTTCTCCCGCCAGCACTACCTGTTCGAGCGGATGATGCGCGCCATTCTTGCCTGCCCACCCCCGTTGATCGCGGCAGTCAACGGTGCGGCCTTCGCGGGCGGCCTGGAAATCGCAATGCTCTGCGACTTCGCCTACGCGTCGAAGACCGCGCGCTTCGCGCTGACCGAGGTGACGCGCGGCATCATGCCGGGCGGCGGCGGCACCCAGCTGCTGCCGCGCGCGATCGGCGAGCGCCGGGCCAAGGAGCTGATCTTCACCGGCCGCCCATTCTCCGCCGAGGACGCGCTCGCCTGGGGGGTGGTGAACAAGCTGTGCGAGCCCGATTCGCTGATGGCCGACGTGCTGGCAACGGCGCAAACCATCTGTGAGAACGCGCCGATCTCGATCCGGCAGGCCAAAAAGTCGATCACCCAGGGCCTGCAGATGGACCGCGCGAGCGGCATGCTGTTCGAGATCGAATCCTACTACCAGCTTATCCCGACCGAGGACCGGCGCGAAGGCATCAACGCCTATGTCGAGAAGCGCAAGCCGGTCTTCAAGGGCGCCTGAGCGGGACGCATCTGCAATGCCCCGCGCAAGCGCACGCCGCCGGATCGCCACCCCCCAACCGACGATCCGGGATGTGGCGTCTGCGGCCGAGGTGGCACTGGGGACCGTCTCCCGTGTCATCAACGGCCATGGCAATGTCAGTGCGGAACTGCGCACGCGCGTCGAGACCGCGATCACCAAGCTTGGCTTCGTGCCCGATACTGCCGCGCAGAGCCTGCGCGGGCGGGCGACACGCAGCTTCGCCTGCGTGATGCGCGACATGACCGTGCCGGTGCTCGCCCGCTTCGTGGACGCCATGCAGCGGGAACTGGATCATGAAGGCTACGGGTTGTTCGTCGCCTCCTCCTACCACGATCCGGCGCGGGAATTCGCACTGCTGCGACAGTTCGCGCGGCGGCGCGTGGACGGGCTTGTCATCGCCACGTCATCGGAGCGTGATCCGCAGGTCCTTCGCGCGCTGCGCAATGCGCCCATGCCTGTCACGCTGCTGGACCGCAGCGACCCGGCGGAGATGGATGCGGTCGGCGTCGATCACGCCAGCGGAACGCGCCGTGCGATCGCGCACCTGCTCGATCTTGGCCACCGCCGCATCGCCATCATCTCCGGTGAGGAATCGCTCAGCCCCACACGCGACCGGTTGCGCGGCTACCAGGATGCGTTCGCCGAACGCGACCTCGTGCCCGATCCGGCCCTGGTGAAGCTCGGCTCCTTCTCCTCCGATTTTGCCCAGGCGCAGGCGGCCGTACTGCTCGACCAGCCCGACCCACCGACCGCCTTCTTCGTGGCGGGGACCGCCCTTCTGCCGGGTCTGCTGCGGGTGGTGCATGCCCGCCGGATGCGCATCCCGCGCGACCTGTCCATCGTCGCCGGCGCGGACAGTGAACTCGCGGAATTCCATTCTCCCGGCATTACCGTGGTCCGCTGGGATCACGGGCTTCTGGGGGCGGCCGCGGCACGTTTCCTGCGCCAGAGGTTGCAGACGCCGGATGCGCGGCCGCAACGCGCGCGGACGGAAGCGGAGTTCATCCTGCGCGGATCCTGCGGGGCGCCCCCCAAACGCAAGAGCGCCTGAACGCAACATGCAGCACCGGACCAGACGGAACGACGGACGGATTGACCCGCGAGTTGGAAACGGTTCATTGATGACGGAAGAACGAATGGAAGCGCCTCGGATGGAAACGCCTGGCAGTCAGATGGGCATGTGCCAGTGAACCGCGTCGGCATCGATGTGGGCGGCACGTTTACCGATGTCGTCCTGCTTGAACCGGATGGCCGTCTCCACGCCACGAAGGTCCCTACAACGCCCGCCGACAGGGTGATCGGTGCTGTCGCGGGTTTCCGCAAGATCCTGGAAGTTTCCGGCGCACCCGCGGACTCCGTCGGCTTCATCGGCCATGGCTCGACCATGGCCACGAACATGGTCGTCGAAGGCACCGGCGCGAAGGCGGCCCTGGTCTCGACCAAGGGATTCCGCGACATCCTGGAACTGCGCCGCATCTCCCGGCACGACCGGGCGGACCTGTACGACCTCCGCTTCGACAATCCGCGCCCGCTGGTGGCGCGCCGCTATCGCTTCGAGGTGACGGAACGGCTGGACTATCGCGGCAACGTCATCACCAGGCTCGACCTCGACCAACTGGCGCGGCTGGCCGACCGGATCGCGGCGACGGATGTCGACGCCATCGCCATCTCCTTCCTGCACGCCTTCATCAATCCGTCGCATGAGCAGGAAGCGCTGCGCTTCCTGTCCGAGCGGCTGCCCGGCAAGTTCCTCACCGCCTCGCATCAGGTGAACCCCGAGATCGGCGAGTATGAGCGCACCAGTACCACGGTGCTGAACGCCATGCTCGGCCCGGTCTGCGCGCGCTACATCGCCAATCTCGGCGGCGGGCTGCGCGGCGCGGGCTTCAACGGCGAGCTGCTGTTCATGCAGTCGAATGGCGGCCTTGCCCCGGCCGAGCTGGTGGCGGCGCAGCCGGTGCTGCTGCTGGAATCCGGCCCCGCCGGTGGCGTCAGCGCGGCCCTTCGCCTGTCCGACCGCGCCCAACTCGGCGATGCGATCCTCGGCGACATGGGCGGCACCACCTTCGACGTGTCGCTGGTACGCGGCGGGCGGCCGGAGCTGCGCCATGGCGGACTGCTGCATACCTACGCGGTGCGCGCGCCCACCATCGACATCGACTCCATCGGCGCGGGCGGGGGGTCCATCGCCTGGATCGACGCGGGCGGCGGCGTGCGCATCGGTCCGGAAAGCGCCGGGGCCGATCCCGGCCCGGCCTGCTACGGCCGCGGCGGCACGCGCCCGACCGTGACCGACTGCAACCTCATCCTGGGTCACATCGACCCGGGCACCTTCCTGGAGGGAAGCTTCAAGCTGGATGTCGCCGCCGCGCTGCGCGCGGTGGAGGAACATCTGGCGAAACCGCTGGGCGTCAGCGTGACTGAGGCCGCACGCACCGTGCGTGCCGTGGCCAATGCGCTGATGGCCCAGGCCATGCGTCTGATGACGATCGAACGCGGCTATGACCCGCGCGAGTTCAACTATCTCTGCTTCGGCGGCGCCGGGCCGGTACACGCGCTCGATCTCGCCCGCGATCTGGAAATTCGCCGCGTCGTGGTGCCCCCCGTGCCCGGCCTGTTCAGCGCGCTGGGCATGCTCCTGGCCGACCGGCAGGTGGACCGGCAGGCCGCGCTGGAACACGATCTGTCCGGCCTCGGCGGACGGCATGAGCGCATCACAGCAAGCCGTACTGGCCGAGGCCCATGCCGCGCCCCGCTCGGCGGGCGCCTACCGGATGGCTTTCCGCCGCCTGCTGCGCCACAAGCTCGGCCGCATCGGGCTGTTCGTGCTGGTGCTGATGGCGGTGGTCGCGATCGCCGCGCCGCTGATCGCGCCTTACGATCCGACCGAGCCGTTCTACGAGGCGCTGCTCAGCCCGCCTTCATGGGCCTTTCCGCTCGGCACGGATGAGATCGGGCGCGATATCCTCTCGCGCATCATCTACGGCACGCGTATCTCGCTTGAGGTCATCGTCATCTCGGTCGCCGCCGCGCTGATCTTCGGGTCGCTGATCGGCATCGCCACCGGCTATGCCGGCGGCTGGGCAGACCATGTGGTCATGCGCGTCATGGACGGACTCCAGGCATTCCCCATGCTGGTGCTCGCACTTGCCGTGATCGCGGTGCTTGGGCCGGACCTGGTCAATGCCATCATCGCCATCACCATCGTGAACATCCCGGGTTTCGTACGGCTGGTGCGGGGCCAGGTGCTGGTGGTACGGCAGATGGACCACGTTCAGGCCGCACGCTGCCTGGGCGCGCCAGACTGGCGCATCATCGCCTATCACATCTGGCCGAAGGTGATCGGCCACGTGATCGTCTATGCGTCGCTGCGCGCCTCTGCCGCGCTGCTCACCGAATCATCGCTCGCCTTCCTCGGCCTCGGTGCCCAGCCCCCCGAACCGAGCTGGGGGCAGATGCTCTCCACCTCGATGCAGCACTGGGACGCATGGTGGATGAGCCTGTTTCCCGGCATCGCGATCTTCGTGGCCGTCCTGTCGCTGAACTTCCTCGGCGACGGGCTGCGCGATTCGCTCGACGTGCGGATCCAGTCCTAGCCTATGCAGGGTCCCATCCCGCCCCTGCTGGAAATCGATGGGCTGACCGTAACCTTCACGGTCAACGGCAAGCCCGCCCGTGTGGTGGACGGCGTCTCGCTGCGGCTGAACGGCGGTGAGACGGTTGCCATCGTGGGCGAATCCGGCTGCGGCAAATCCGTCACCAGCCTCGCCGTGATGGGGCTGCTGCCGCGTCCCATCGCACGCGTCACCGAAGGCCGCATCCTGCTGCGTCGCGGCACGGGTGGCGTTGATCTCGCCAGCCTGCCACCGGCGGAATACGCATCGGTACGTGGCGACGACATCGCCATGATTTTCCAGGAGCCGATGACAAGCCTGAATCCGCTCCACCGGATTGGGGAGCAGATCGCCGAACCGCTGCGCATCCATCGCGGCCTTAGCCGCGGCGAGGCGCGGGAACGGGCGTGCGAATTGCTGGAACGCGTCGGCATCTCAGACCCGCGCGCGCGGCTCGATGCCTATCCGCACGAGATGTCGGGCGGCATGCGCCAGCGCGTGATGATCGCCATGGCGCTCGCCTGCGATCCTGCCGTGCTGATCGCAGATGAGGCGACGACCGCGCTGGACGTCACCGTCCAGGCACAGATCCTCGACCTGCTGCGCGCCCTTCAGCAGGACTCCGGCATGGGGCTTCTGTTCATCACTCACGACCTCGGCGTGGTGGCGGAAATCGCCGAACGGGTGGTGGTGATGTATGCCGGCCAGGTGGTGGAGGAAGGCGATGTGCGCCAGATCCTCACCCGTCCGTTGCATCCCTACACGCGCGGCCTGATCGCTTCCGTGCCGCGCATCGACCGACCGATGGGCAAGGACAGCACGTTCCATGCCATCGGCGGCCGGGTGCCGGAGATCGGGCGCATGCCGCCGGGCTGCCGCTTTGCGCCACGTTGCGAACATGCCCGCCCCGGCATTTGCGACCACGGCCAGAAGCTGGAACCGGTCGCCGGTGGCCGCACCGTCCGTTGCGTCCGCTGGCGCGAGCTGGAGGCGATGGTCCATGCCTGACATCACCGGCGCGGCCGCGCCGCTGCTGCAGGTGGAAGGGCTGCGCAAGCACTTCCCCACCGAATCCCGCAATCCGGACGGCACCCGCAAGGTGGTGCGCGCCATAGATGGCGTCAGCTTCACCATGCAACGTGGCGAGGTACTTGGTCTCGTCGGCGAATCCGGGTCGGGCAAGAGCACGATTGGCCGGGTCGTGCTGCGCCTGCACGAGCCAACCGATGGCCGTGTGCTGTTCGACGGCATCGATCTTGCGACCCTGGGACGGACAGCGCTGCGTCGCGCGCGGCGGCGTATGCAGATGGTCTTCCAGGATCCCTACTCGTCCCTGAACCCGAACATGCGGGTCCAGGAGATGCTGGAGGAGGCGCTGATCGTCCACCGCCTGGAGCCTGATGCCGCCGCGCGGCGCGCGCAGGTGGCCACATTGCTCGACATGGTGGGCATGAATGCGGGCTTCGCCGCCCGCTTCCCGCATGAGCTGTCAGGAGGGCAGCGCCAGCGCGTCGCCATCGCCCGTGCGCTTGCGGTACGACCGGAATTCATTGTCGCGGATGAGGCGGTTTCGGCACTCGACGTCTCCAACCAGGCGCAGGTGCTGAATGTGATGGTGGAGCTGCGGCGCAGGCTGGGCCTGACCGTACTGTTCATCAGCCACAACCTTGCCGTGGTGCAGAACGTCGCGGACCGCGTGGCCGTGCTCTACCTGGGGCGGATGATGGAGATCGCACCGGCTGCGGCGCTCTTCGCCACGCCGCGCCATCCCTATACCGCGGCCCTTCTGTCAGCGATCCCGATCCCCGATCCGGATGCACGCCGCACCCGTGTCGCCATCACCGGGGAAATCCCCAGTGCCGCAAATCCGCCTTCCGGCTGCGTGTTCCGCACCCGCTGCCCGATGGCGATGGACGCCTGCGCGACGGATGTCCCGCCACTGAAGGATCTGGGGGACGGCCACCTGGCCGCCTGCCTGCGCGTCTAACGCCCAAGCCCGAACGAGGAGAGGAGAACGTTGATGCCGGATTTCCCGAGCACAAGGATCAGCCGCCGCAACGCGCTCGCGCTGGCCGGCGCGGCGACCGCCTTCAGCCCGCGCGCCTTCGCGGCCGATCCCGCCCCGCGACGCGGCGGCACATTGACCGCCGTGGTGGAACTCGACGCGCGCTCGCTCGATCCGCTCTACGGCAACGCACCTGCAACGGACCGGCGCATCTTCAATCTCTATGCCGAACCGCTGGTGCGGCAGGATGTGGACACATCGATCAAACCCTGGCTCGCCGAAAGCTGGGAGGTCGAGGATGGCGGCAAGTCGGTCCTGTTCCGCCTGCGCCGCGACGTGCTGTTCCACGACGGCACCAAGTTCAACGGCGAAGCAGCGAAGTTCAACCTCGACCGGCTGCTGAACAAGGATTCCCCGCCACCCGCGCGCCAATTCGTGCCCGACATGGTGTCGGTGGATCTGGTGGACGAATACGCGATCCGCGTTCACATGGCGCAACCTGCCGGCGCCTTCCTGGCGATGATGAGTGCCGAGGCAGGCACCATGATTTCCCCCACCGCGCTCAGGGAACGCGGCGAGGAGTTCGGCCGCGCGCCTGTCGGCACCGGTCCCTTCATCGTCACCGCGCGCGCGAGCAATCAGGTCACGGCCGAGCGTAACCCGCACTACTGGCGCATGGGTGCGGACGGCAAGCCGCTTCCCTATCTCGACAAGGTTCAGCTCAACATCAACCCGAACACCGCGGTACGGCTGATCCAGATGCGTTCCGGCGCGGCACAGCTCACCGACCCCATCGGGCCGAAGGATTTCGATCAGGTCACGCGCGATCCGAACCTGACGCTGCTGGATGCCAGGGTCGGCCCGGTCTGGTACCTGAACTTCAACATCACCAAGCCGCCGTTCGACAACATCGACCTGCGCAAGGCGGTCTCGCTTGCCATAGACCGCAACGTGCTGGTGCGCGCCATCACCAACGGCAAGGGCACGGTGCTGAACGGGACTGTGCCGCCGACCGGCTGGGCCTATGACAAGGACCTGCACGGCCACGCCTTTGATCCGGCCCAGGCCAAGGCGCTGTACGCGAAGTCCGGGCGCAGAGGGCCGATCACCTTCAACATCGTCCAGCGCGATCCGGACGGACAGATGGCCCAGATCATCCAGGCCATGTGCAAACAGGCCGGGATCGACATACGGATCGAGGTTCTGGAGCGGCTCTCCTACATGAGCAAGATCCTGCACGCGGACTACGACCTGTCCATGGGCCGTGCCTCGATCCTGCAGATGGCCGACCCGGACGTGATCTTCAACACGACCTACAGCCGCAACGCGACGCTGAACTACATGGGCTTCAAGGACGAGAACATCTTCGCGCTCGTCGATAAGGCGCGCCAGGAGCTCGACCGCGACAGGCGCCGTGCGCTGTACACGCAGATCCAGCGGTCCGTGCAGGATCAGTATCTGCAGAGCTTCCTGATCTGGACGCCGACGCAGGAGGTCGCGTCGCGCAAGCTGCATGACCTTCGCCGCGACGGCACGCTGGTGTGGCTCTACGACAGCATCTGGCTCGAAGCCTGAAGAGGAAAGCGAACACCATGCCGATCAGGCTATGGAACCAGTCGGTCACCGAGCTTCGCCGGGATTCCTCCTACAGCAAGGCGTTGGTCAACCGCGCCCAGATTCTGTTCGACGGAGAGGTTTCGGTGGACACGTTCGGCCTGCCGCCGGGCAGCTATGAAGGTGGACAGACTGCTTCCGCCCTGATCTCAAATGCCTATGTCTTCCACCAGATGATGAGTCACTTCATCGATCAGGCTGTACGGGCGGAACGCGAAGGTTACGATGCCTTCATCGTCGGCACCTTTGCCGATCCATTCGTCACGGAGATCCGTGCCGCGGTGGATATCCCCGTACTGTCGGCACTTGAGACATCGCTGCTGGTCGGCTGCACGCTGGGGCAGAAGGTCGCGCTTGTGACAACCTCGCCCAACGTGATCGGCATGATCCGCCGATCGATCGACACGTATCAGCTTGGCGCGCGTGTGTCGGATGTCGTGGCGGTGGATCCTCCCCTGCTCGGGCCGGAGCTGCACGGATCGTTCGAGGCACCTGCCGCCTCGATCGAACGCTTCGAGCGTGCGGCCCGCGCGGTTCTGGCGAACGGGGCCGACGTGCTGGTCCCGGCAGAAGGCATCCTGGCCGTCATGCTGGCCGAGCGCGGCTACAGCCGGTTCGAGAATGCGCCAGTACTCGATGTCTATGGCGCGACCTGGGGCTATGCGCAGATGCTGGTCAATCTGCGCAAGCGCGCCGGGATCGCGACCAGCCGGCGCGGCCGCTATCAGCAGCCAAATGCCGAGTTCATCGCGAGCCTCAAGGGTCGGGTCGCGGCAACCTAGGCGCGCATCCGCTTCGGCGCCAGGTCCGCGGCCTGGCGCAGCGCCTCCACCAGAGAGCCTTCGTCGGCGACACCCTTGCCCGCGATGTCGAAAGCCGTGCCGTGATCAACGGAGGTGCGGACCACGGGCAGGCCGATGGTGATGTTCACTCCCGCCTCCAATCCCATCACCTTCACCGGGCCATGGCCCTGATCATGGTACATCGCGACGACGAGGTCGAAATCGCCCCGCGCCGCGCGGAAGAACAGCGTGTCCGCCGGCAACGGGCCTTCGACATGCCAGCCGCGGGCACGACAGGCGGCAACCGCAGGAACGATCTTCTCCTCCTCCTCGCCATGACCGAACAGCCCGTTCTCGCCCGCATGCGGGTTAATGCCGCAGACGCCGATTCGCGGTTCGGCGATGCCGGATCGCACCAGCGTCGCCCGCCCGCGCGCGATCACGCGTTCGACCAGGCCGGGCTCGATCCTCTGGATCGCATCGATCAGGCCGATATGGGTGGTCACATGGATGACGCGCAGCCTGGGGGCGACCAGCATCATCGACACTTCCGGCGTGCCGGTCAGATGCGCGAGCAGTTCGGTATGGCCGGGGTATTTGTGGCCGGCCGCGTGCAGCGCCTCCTTGCTCAGCGGCGCGGTGCAGATCGCATCGGCCTCCCCCGCTTCGACCAGCCGCGTGGCGCGTTCGATGTAGCGATAGGCTGCCTCGCCAGACACGGGTGAGACGCGGCCATAGGGATGGTCCGCGGGGATCAGGCCGAGATCGATGCATTCCGCCGTGCCCGCCGTGTAACATGCGTCCCCGGCCCTCTTGCGTGCCTCCACGCGAAGGGGAGACCCAACCAGCGTGCCCGCCTGCCGCAGCCGTGCCGCATCGCCGACCACCAGCGGACGGCACAGCGCGGCGACATCCGGCCGCGCCAGGGCCTTCATGATGATCTCGGGACCGATGCCGGAGGCATCGCCCATGGTGATGGCGATCACCGGCCTCGCGTCTGTGGTAGCGTTCATGATGGTCCCTTCGGGTCGCGCAACCCGCGCAGATAGGCAAGACACCGGCCCAGAGTCCCGGCATCGCCGAAGGCGCCGGCCTTGGTGACGATTGGCAGCGCTCGCCCGCCTTGCGCAAGCCCGAGCGGCACGCCCGGTTCCAGCTCCGCCAGCATGCGGATGCCGGTGACGCCGCAAGCGTCGCACAGGGCGCGCGCCGTCTCCCCGCCGGTGGCGATCACGCCGCCGGCCCGCGCGGCGGCCGGCCGCAGCAGCGCGGCCAGCCCCAAGGCCAGTTTTTCCACCGGGGCGGCGCCGTGATCGGCGGTGATCGCGACCAGCACATCCCGCCGCGCCGCGATCGTGCGCGCGGCCAGGTCGGCGGTGGCACGCCAGGCCGCATCATCCGGCCCCGAAAGCAGCATGGCCGGTGCGACAGTAAGGGGCAACACGGAGTGGTCGGCGGCGAGACACGCCACGCCCTGGCGGGAAACCTCGGCAAGACTGCCGACCACGACCAGGATGCCGCCCTCGACGCGTGGCCGGATACCGCTGGGCGCGGCCGTGCCGGGCGATGCTTCGGCCAGTGCCCGCGCCAGGCCGGCGGCGCCGACCCAGAGCAGCCGCACACCACGCGGTGCCGCCACACGCGCGATGATCGCGAGATCCGCCTCCTCGGTCGCGTCGCAGACCAGGGCATCCGCGCCCGCTTCCGCCGCCGTGACCGTCATGCGCGTCATGACGCAGGGACCGGCACGTACCGCATCGAGGGGAGCGTGCCGCACGGCCAGCCCTTCCCCAGCCAGCACGGCACGCAGATCGGCGGTGGAATAGGAGTGCTCCCGCGCCCAAAGGGAAGTCTCCTCCAGCGCCTGCCCGTGCAGGCGAATGCAGCCATCTTCGGTTGTACGCCCCGTGGCCGGGAAGGCCGGCGCGACAACGGCAAGACCGCGCTGCCCCTGGCGGCGTAGCGCCTGCAGCGTGGCGGCAAGCTCCGCGGCCGGCTGGCCGCGCAGCGTGGAATCGATCTTCTTGAACAGCGCGCTGCGGCCGCCGAGATGCGCCCGCATCAACATGCCGTGTCGGGCCGCGGCGGACCCGGCATCAAGGCCGCGGCTGCCGGCATCCAGGGCCAGCACCGCGTCATCGACGCACTCATCGCCCCAGGCGACAGAGGCCATCCAGCCCGACCGCGCGAAGGCGATGGCGGTGTCGGCCGCACCCGTCAGGTCGTCGGCCAGGATCAGCCAGCGTTCCGGCGGCACCCCATCTCATCCATCCCCCGCATCGGGCCGAGACTAGTCGCGCCAGGGATGCCGCGACCAGAGCCGCTGGGTCCGTTTTGATCGGTGTTTGCCGTCAAAATTATCGATAATAATTCTTGCAGCCAAGTCGGACTAAAGCATGAATCGATTTGGCCATACTCCAGGTAGCGCGCTTGACGTCCTATATCTTATCGATAATTAGCTACCCACAAGCCGTGTAGGCATGGAGGAAGCGGATGAAGATCAAGGCGTTCGAAACGCTGCAATGCGATGCCGGCTGGCGCATCTTCTCGTTCCTCAAGATCGAGACCGACGCCGGCATCACCGGCTGGTCCGAATTCAACGAAAGCTTCGGCAGCCCCGGGCTGGGCAGCGCCATCGAGACGTTGATGCAGCCCTTGATCGGCATGGACCCGCACCGGATCGAGCTGATCAACGCCGTGCTCAATTCCCGCACGGTGCAGTCGCGCGGGGGCATCGCGCGGCAGGCCATCGGCGCGATCGAGAACGCGCTGCTCGACATCAAGGGCAAGGACCTGGGCGTGCCGGTCTACCAGCTCTTCGGTGGGGCGGTGCGCGACCGGTTGCAGGTCTACTGGTCGCATTGCGGTTCCTACCGGCTGCGCAACCCCGACATCCTGGGTGTGAAGCCTGTCCGCACCTATGACGACATCGCCGAGGTGGGGGCGGAGGTGCGGGCGAAAGGTTTCACCGCGCTCAAGACCAACACCGCACTGGCGGTCGGGGACCAGGTCGAGCAGTACCGGCCCGGCTTCATGGTCGGCCGCGGTTTCCCGGAACGAAACTGGGACAGGCATATCGCCGAGTCCGCGGCCAGGACGGTACAGGCGTTCCGCGACGGTGCCGGCCCGGACATGGGCATCATGCTGGACCTCAATTTCCACTTCCGCACGGAAGGCTTCCGGTGGGTCGGAGAAGCCCTGGGCGATCTCGGCCTGACCTGGCTGGAGATCGACCTGCATGACGCGCGGTCGCTGGCGATGCTGCGGCAGAACCTGCGCTGCCCCCTCGCCTCCGGCGAGACGCTGCTGGAGCGGCGTGACTTCAAGCCGTATTTCGAGCAGAACGCGATGGACGTGGCCATCGTCGATGTCGTCTGGAACGGCTTCAATGAATCACTGAAGATCGCCGCGATGGCCGACGCCTATGACGTGAACGTGGCGCCGCATAATTTCTACGGCCATCTGGCGAGCGTGATGAGCGCGCATTTCTCGGCCGCCGTCCCCAACTTCCGCATCATGGAGACGGATATCGATGCCGTGCCCTGGCGCGACGAGTTGGTGATGAACCCGCCCGTGATCGAGAATGGCGAGTTCGTGCTGCCAACCGGCCCCGGCTGGGGCATCGAGGTGAATGAGGCTGGCATCCGCGCGCACCCACCGCGGGAACTGCGCACCACCGTCTGACGCGCCGGGCGGCTACTCCGCCGCCTTCGCACGCGCCTCGGGGAAGAAGCGGTTGGACGGCCGCCGCAGGCCGAGATGGTCGCGCAGGGTGGTCCCTTCATATTCGCGGCGGAAGATGCCGCGGCGCTGCAATTCGGGCACCACGCGGTCCACGAAATCGTCCAGCCCTTCCGGCAGGTAGGGGAACATCACGTTGAACCCGTCGGATGCCTCGGTCGCGAGCCACTCTTCCATGCCGTCCGCGATGGTCTGCGGCGTGCCGACGAAGGACAGCCCCGCATAGCCACCCAGGCGCTGCGCCAGTTGCCGCACCGTCAGCCCCTCGCGCTGCGCGATGGCGATAGCGCGCTCACGGCCGCTCCTGCTCGCGTTGGTCTGCGGGATTTCCGGCAGCGGACCGTCCGGATCGAAGCGCGACGCATCCATGCCGAGCGCGATGGACAGCGAGGCGATGGCGCTTTCGTAATGCACCAGGCTGTCCAGATGCGCCCGTTTGCGCCGCGCCTCCTCCACCGTGTCGCCGACCACGACGAGCGCGCCGGGCAGTATCCTGAGGTCGTCGCGCGACCGGCCGGCCGCCTCCGCCCTGGCCTTCACGTCGGCGTAGTAGCGGCGTCCGTCCTCGATGCCGGAAGGAGCGACGAAGACCGCCTCCGCGATCTCGGCGGCGAATTGCCGCCCGTCATCGGACGCGCCCGCCTGCACGATCACCGGCCAGCCCTGCACCGGCCGCGCGATATGCAGCGGGCCGCGCACGGAAAAGTGCTCACCCTTGTGGTTCAGCACGTGCAGCTTCGCGGTGTCGAAGAACAGCCCGCTTTCCTGGTCGCGGATAAAGGCGTCGTCGGCCCAACTGTCCCACAGCCCCTTCACCACCTCGACGAATTCGCGCGCGCGGCGATAGCGCGCAGCGTGTTCCAGATGCTCCTCGCGGCCGAAATTTGCAGCCGCATCCGGGTTGGAGGTGGTGACAACGTTCCAGGCCGCGCGGCCGCCGCTGATATGATCCAGCGAGGCGAAGCGCCGCGCGACGTGGAACGGCTCCTCATAGGTGGTCGAGCCGGTGGCGATCAGCCCCAGCCGCTCCGTTGCCCCGGCGAGCGCCGAGAGCAGCGTCATCGGCTCGAAGGAAGTGACGGTATGGCTGCGGCGAAGCGCCTCGACCGGCATGTTCAGCACGGCCAAGTGGTCGGCCATGAAGAAGGCGTCGAATTTCGCCGCCTCCAGCCGGCGGGCAAAGTTGCGGATATGCGTGAGGTTGAAGTTGGCATCCGCATAGGCACCCGGATAGCGCCAGGCGGCGGTGTGGATACTGATCGGCCGCATGAAGGCGCCGAGATGCAGTTGGCGACGGCTCATCGCTGGGCGTCCATGGTGATTTGGGCAGGCACGCTACGGGCCGCGACCGCATCGGGCCACAGCGTCCTGTCGATGACGCCTATCTGCCGACGCGATGCGGCGCGCACCCCGGCTTCCGGAACCGGCCGCGCTCCCGCTAGGCTTTCCGGGCCACAACAGGCCGGGGCCAAAGGGAAACGCCATGCATCGCCGCCATCGCACCGCCGCCAGATCTCGCACGCTGTCCGGGACGGCGCGCGGCTAGGCCGATGAAAGACCTCGGAACCTTCGACTACATCGTCGTCGGCTCGGGTTCGGCCGGGGCGGTGGTGGCAGCGCGGCTGTCGGAGGACGCCCGCCACCGCGTGCTGTTACTGGAGGCGGGCGGCCGTGACACTTATCCCTGGATCCACATCCCGGCCGGCTACTTCAAGACGATGCACAACCCGCGCGTGGACTGGTGCTTCGTCACCGAGCCGGTCCCCGGCCTGAACGGGCGCGCGATCCGCTGGCCGCGCGGCAAGGTGCTGGGCGGGACCTCCGCGATCAACGGCCTCGTCTACGCGCGCGGGCAGCGGGAGGATTTCGACGGCTGGGCCGAAGCCGGCTGCCCCGGCTGGAGCCATGACGACCTGCTGCCACTGTTCCGCCGCGCCGAAGGCAACGAGCGCGGCGACAGCGACCTGCACGGCGGCAGCGGCCCGCTGGGCGTGTCCGATATCCGCTACAGGCCCGACCTGGTCGCCGCCTGGATCGACGCGGCGGAAGGCTGCGGTATCCCGCGCAACGACGATTTCAACGGCCGCGAGCAGGAAGGCGCCGGCTGGTTCCAGACCACCTCCCGCAACGGATTCCGGTCCAGCACCGCAGTCGCCTATCTGAAGCCCGCGCGCAAACGCCCCAACCTGCGTATCGAGACGCATGCCCATGCCGAGCGCATCCTGTTCGAGGGCACGCGCGCCGTGGGCGTGCGCTGGCGCGGCAAGGCCGGACCGGGAACCGCGCGGGCTGGACGGGAGATCGTGGTCGCCGCCGGTGCGATCGGATCGCCGCACCTGCTGGAACTGTCCGGCATCGGCCGACCCGAGGTGATCAAGGGGCTGGGGCTGGAGATGGTCGCCGCGTCACCGGAGATGGGCGAGAACCTTCAGGATCACCTGCAGGCGCGCAATGCCTTCGAGGTGAATGTCCCGACGCTGAATGACACGTATCACTCCTTCTTCGGCCGCATGGGCACCGCGCTGCAATGGGCGCTGACGCGGCAAGGGCCGATGACCATGAGCGCGGGGCTGGTCGGCATCTTTGCCCGCGCGGTGCCGGGGGCGAACCGGCCGGACACGCAGTTCCACGTGCTGGGGTTCAGCACGCAGCAGCCGGGGGTGCTGGACGATTTCTCCGGCCTGACCGCATCGACCTGCCAGTTACGGCCGGAAAGCCGCGGCTCGATCCGGCCGAAATCCGCCGACATCGCCGAGCATCCGGCGATCCAGCCCAACTACCTCGATGCGCGGGCGGACCAGGTGGCGATGGTCGCGGGGGTGAAGCTGGCGCGGAAGCTGGCGCAGCATCCGGCGGTGGCGCGCTACATCGTGCGACAGGTCGCCCCCGAACCGACCGTGGCGAGCGATGAGGACATCCTCGCCTGGGTACGGGAAACGGCCACGACCATCTTCCATCCTGTCGGCACCTGCCGCATGGGCAACGATGCGGGATCGGTGGTCGATCCGCAACTGCGCGTGCGCGGGGTGACGGGGCTGCGCGTGGCGGACGGATCGATCATGCCGACGCTGGTGTCCGCCAACACCAATGCGGCCTGCGTCGTGATCGGCGAAAAGGCGGCCGACCTGATCCGCGCCGGTGCTGCGTGAGCGCGCCCACCATCTATATCGACGGTGACGCCTGCCCCGTGCGGGAAGAGGCATATCGTGTGGCCGGGCGCTTGGGGCTGCCGATCGTCGTGGTGGGCAACGGGGCGCGCGGGGTGCGGCCGCCGCCGCTGCCGAATGCGCGCATCGTGGTGGTGGGCGATGGGGCCGATGCGGCGGATGACTGGATCGCGGAGCATATCGCGGCGGGGGACGTATGCGTGACCGCCGATATCCCGCTGGCGGCGCGGTGCCTGGCGAAGGCAGCGAAGGCGATCGCGCCGAACGGGCGGGTGTGGGACGGCGACAATATCGGCGGCGCACTGGCGAGCCGGGAGATCGGGCGGGCGTTGCGGGAGAGCGGAGTGGCGACGGGCGGGCCGCCACCCCTGGACCACGCGGCACGGTCGCGGTTCCTGTCAGCGCTGGATGCGGCGGTGCAGGCTTCGCTGCGAGCGGGGCACGGGGGATAAGGCCGCCGGGTGTGCCTCAATCCGAATGCCGGCCGCGAGCCTTCCCGGGCTTCATGCCGTCCCGGCCTGTTCGCGCTCTCTGGACCGAAAGCCCTTCGCCCCGCTCGCCTCCGAACCCCCGCACATATGCTTGGGGGCTGCACCCGATCTCACGGCGGAACGCGTAGACGAAGGCCGATGTCGAACCATAGCCGAGTTCCATCGCCGTTTGCGTCACGCTCAAGCCACCGCCCATCAGCTCGACAGACTTGAACAACCGCAGCCGCCGCCGCCAGGATCTGAGCTCATGCCCAGGTCCACCTCGAAACGCCGCGCCAGGGTACGGCCGGACATGCCGAGTTCACGCCCCCATTCCTTCGGACCGCGCCGGTCGGCAGGATCCCCATAGAGCGTCTGGCACAACGCCACCAAGGCGCTGTCGCGCGGCCAGGGCAGCGCACCGGCGAGCGGCCGCGCCCTCCGCAACTGGTCGAGGATCAGCACGGTGACGCGCCCCGCATAGCCGTCGTCATCCTCATGCCCTTCGATATTCGCGGCCTCGATGATCAGTGCCCGCAACAGGGGTGAGACGCCAAAGACCGTCGGGCTCGCGGGCAGGCCACCGCCGACATCCTCGGCGATCCACAGGCTGCGGAACTCCGCGCCGAGCAATGAGCCGACCCGGTGCCGTAGTCCTGTCGGCAGCCAAACGGCCTGCTCGGGCGAAATGACGAGGGACCGCCCCTCCACAGCAACCGTCAGTCCCCCGGAGATCGCATAGACGACCTGATGCCAAGCATGGGCGTGTTCAGGGAAATAATGCCGCGGCGGGATGGACTGCGCGCGCACCGTCATGGGGCGGGGCGGCAGGGCCCCGGGCGGCGCGGCAATGGTCTCCCAACGCATGAACAGCCTCCGCTCTGTCACTTATTCTATATCAAACGTCAGTTAGTCGAAAGACAGACAACAGGCGATCCTCTAGGGAGGGCCCGAGCTTCCACTGAGGACCCGCGATGGCCCGCCTCGACAGTCGTGGCCTGCCGCTTTCGACGCATTCGGACCTTGCCGCCGAACACTACCGGGAGGGTGTGGACCTCCTTCTCTCCGCCTGGCCTGGCGCCGCCCAGGCCCTCGATGCGGCAATCGCTGCCGATCCGGACTTCGCCCTGGCCCATGCCGCCCGGGCGCGCCTGCATGCCATCCGCGTTGAACCAGCTGCGGCCCGCACGCGCATCGTGACGGCAGCCGGAATCGCCGACCGGAATGGGACCGAGCGCGAGCGTAGCCATGTCGCCATCCTCTCCCTCGCCATCCACGGCAGATCAGCCGAGGCGCTGGAACGGGTGCTCACCCACGCCGCTTCCTGGCCGCGCGACGTCCTCATCCTCGGCCTCCCGCTCGGGGCCTTCGGGCTGTTCGCCTTCTCGGGGATGGCGGATCACGATCAGGCGCGGGTCGATCTGTGCGAGCGCCACGCCCGGCATTTCGACGCCGATGACTGGTGGTTCCTGAATTACCGTGGCTGGTCGCATACCGAGAACGGCGCGGTGGCCTATGGGCGCGAGCTGACGCAGCGCTCGCACGACCTGCGCAGGAACAACGCGAATGCGGTTCACGCCCTGTCCCACGCCATGTTCGAGGACGGCTCGGGTGAGGATGCCGACCGGCTCATCTCGGGCTGGCTGCCAGACTATGACCGCAGCGGATCCTTGCATGGCCACATTGCCTGGCACGCTTCCCTCGCCGCGCTGGAACGCGGCGACACGGCGAAGGCACTGGGTATCTACGAAGCGTATGTGCAACCTTCGGCATCGCTGGGACTGCCGCTCAACGTGGTGACCGACACGGTCTCATTTCTTTGGCGGATGCGGGCTTACGGACATGAGGTGCCGCCGGGGCTGTGGGAGGCGGCAGCCGACTATGCCGCGTCGCTTTATCCCAAGGCAGGCTTTCCTTTCGCCGACGTCCATAAGGCAATGCTCGATGCAGCGACCGGCGATCGGGCGGCGATGGAACAGCGCGCCGCGGCGCTGACCGCTCTGGTCGAGGCAGGCACCCTGGCCGCTGGTCCGGTCGTGCCGGCCATCTGTCGCGCTGCCCTCGCTTTCGCGGAAGCGGACTACGCCGGCTGCGTCCGCATCCTCGAACCACTGGCGAGCGAGGTGGTACGCATTGGCGGCAGCGGCGCCCAGCGCGAGATCGTGGAGGACACGCTCCTCGTCGCCCTGATGCGCAGCGGGCAGGCCCAGAAGGCCCGTGACCTGCTCGACCGACGCCTGCATCGCCGCCCCTCACCGCGCGATCAAGCGTGGCGGCTCCAACTCGCAGACTGAGACGACCCACCATGTCACATGCTGAGGCCGCAGCCACGCTTGCTCCCGTGGCCGAACACCGCCACGCTACCGGCAATGTCGCGCGCCTGGCGATAGCCCAGGCGCTGGCCGGCGCGAATTCCACCGTTGTCTATGCGACAGGCGCCATCGTGGGGAACGTGCTCGCGCCGGACAAGGCGCTGGCGACGCTGCCGATCTCCATCTTCGTGGTCGGTATGGCGGCCTGCACGCTGCCGGCCGGCACCATCGCACGGCGCCATGGCCGCCGCGCCGCCTTCCTGGCCGGGACGGGATGCGGCGTGCTGGTCGGACTGCTCTCCGCCCTCGCCGTGGTGCTGGGCTCGTTCTGGCTGTTCTGCCTCGCCACCTTCTTCGGTGGAGCCTATGCAGCGGTGGTGCTGTCCTTCCGATTCGCGGCGGCGGATTGCGTGCCGGCAGCGCGGCGTCCGCGCGCGCTTTCCCTGGTCATGGCAGGCGGTGTCTTCGCCGGGGTGATCGGCCCACAGCTGGTGACCTACACCATGGACCTATGGTTGCCTCACCTCTTCGCCGCGACCTTCCTGGCGCAGGCGGGGGTGGCTGTTATCTGCGCCCTGGTGCTGCTCGGCGTGCGTCTGCCCATGCCGACCGCCGCCGAGATGGCGGGCGGGCGGCCGCTTTCGGTCATCGCGCGCCAGCCGCGCTTCATCGTGGCGGTGATCTGCGGCGTGGTTTCCTACCTGCTGATGAACTTCCTGATGACCGCCGCGCCGCTGGCGATGCGGATGTGCGGACTGTCGCAGGAATCGGCCAATCTCGGCCTGCAATGGCACGTCATCGCCATGTATGCGCCGAGCTTCTTCACCGGCCGGCTGATCACGCGCTTCGGCGCGCCGCGCGTCGTCGCTGCCGGCCTCACACTGACCGGCGCAGCGGCCTTTGCCGGCCTGCTGGGCCAGGATGTGGCGCATTTCTGGGGAAGCCTGGTCCTGCTCGGCCTGGGGTGGAATTTCGGCTTCGTCGGCGCCTCGGCACTGGTGCTCGAATGCCACCGGCCGGAGGAACGGACGCGGGTGCAATCGTTCAACGACTTCATCGTCTTTGGCACGATGGCGGTGGGGTCCTTCGCCTCGGGCGGGCTGCTGACCACCCATGGCTGGGACACGGTGCTGTGGGTTTCCTTCGCACCGCTGGCTGTCGCCGTGACGGCGTTGGCGGTCGCGCGCAGCACCCGTCCGAGCGCCGCAGGAAGCTGAATGGCCGGCGTAGCGACCTCGGCCATTATGCCTGTCGCCATTATCGGCGGCGGCTTGGCTGGGCTCCACGCAGCGCGACTCCTGCGGGAGGCCCGCATCGACTTCCGGTTGTTCGAGGCGCGTGCCCGGCTCGGCGGACGCATCCTGACCGTCGATGCCGCGGGAAGTGTTTCCACCGATGGCTTCGATCTCGGCCCCTCCTGGTTCTGGCCCGAGATGCATCCGCGGATGGCGGCGCTGGTCGCCGAACTCGGCCTCGCCGCCTTCCCACAGCACGACGAGGGCGACATCCTCGTCGAACGCCTGCCAGGCCGCCCGCCGCAACGCTATCGCGGCTTCCGGCAGGAGGTGCGGTCGATGCGTTTCGCCGGCGGCGCCGGGACACTGCTGCGCGCCCTGGCGGAAGGCCTGCCGGAGGGCAGCATCCAGCTCGGGGCCCGCGTAACGCACCTCGCCCTCGACGGCGGCCGTGTCCGGCTGACGGTCGAGCGGGCTGGCAACGGCGCCGAGGCCTTCGACGCAGCACAGGTGATCGCCGCGCTGCCACCGCGGCTGCTGGAAGCCAGCATCGCGTTCGCGCCGGCGGTCGAACCCACGACACAGTTGCGCTGGCGCGATACGCCGACCTGGATGGCGCCGCACGCGAAGTTCTTCGCCCTCTACGATCATCCCTTCTGGCGCACGGCCGGCCTGTCCGGCATGGCGCAGAGCACTGTGGGGCCGCTGAGCGAGATCCACGACGCGACGACCGCCTCCGGCGCTGCCGCGCTGTTCGGCTTCTTCGGTGTCGAGGCCGATCGGCGTACCGCGGCCGGCACGGCAGCGCTGACCCGGGCGAGCCTCGACCAACTCGTCCGGCTGTTCGGCGCCGAGGCGGGGCGGCCCACGGCAACACTGCTGATGGACTGGACGGCCGAGCCGTTTACCGCGACCGCCAATGACCGCTACGGCGGCGCGCATCCACTGCCGCAGCACACTCCCTGGGTCAGCGGCGCGTGGCAGGATCACCTGTCCCTCGCCGGCAGCGAGGCCAGCACGAGCGACCCCGGCTACCTCGCCGGCGCCATCGAGGCTGGCGCACGCGCCGCAGCCGACACGCTCCGGCGGCTCGCTCCTCATCCCGCATGTTGACGCCACGGAGGAACACACCATGACGCTGCAAGGAAAGACGGCGCTGATCACCGGCGGGTCGAGCGGCATCGGCTTCGCCACAGCACGGCTCCTGCAAGAGAACGGCGCGCGCGTCGCCATCACGGGCACCGATACCGGCAAGCTGGACAGGGCGCGCGAGGCGCTGGGCGGCAGCGCCGTGGCGATCCGCGCCGATGTCACCTCCGCCACCGATCTTGCGGCCCTTCATGACGGGTTGAAGGATGCCTTCGGCACGCTCGATATCGTCTTCGCCAATGCTGGCGTCGCCTTCGGCACGCCGATCGGCGCGACCGATGAGGCGATGTACGACCGGCTGATGAACGTTAACGTCAAAGGCGTCTTCTTCAGCATCCAGGCGGTGCTGCCGCTGATCCCGAAGGGCGGGTCGATCATCCTCAACACCTCCTGGCTCAACCAGGTGGGCACGCCGGGGCGGGCATTGCTCTCGGCATCCAAGGCGGCGGTGCGGTCTTTCGCACGGACGCTTTCGGCCGAGCTGCTGGAACGCGGCATCCGCGTGAATGCAGTCAGCCCCGGCTCGATCGAGACGCCGATCCATCGCGGCCGCGCCCAGTCTGAGGAAGAGTTCCGCGCCTATGCCGCGCGCGTCGGCGCGCAGGTGCCGCTCGGGCGCATGGGCCAGCCGGAAGAGATCGCCGCAGCGGTGCTGTTCCTCGCCGGTCCGGGCTCCAGCTATATGCTCGGCGCCGAGATCGTCGTCGATGGCGGGCGCGCGGAGTTATAGGAGCGCACGGCACCGCCCCCTGCTGCCGGATACGAGCGCGGGCCGCGCTCCGCGCGATCCCGACAGCGCTCTCCCCCCAAGCCCGCGCCGCCACCCACGAATGGGTGACTGCCTGGCATCTCCGGCCCCTACCGCTGGGGTAACCTGCGGCCGCCGGGATCAGAGCGGCGCCTGAAGCTGCGAGGCGATGCGCGCCAGAACGGCCTCCAGATCCGCTCGCGTCAGCGCATTGTCCTCGAACCCCTTCCCCTTCTTGCGGCGCGGCGTGTCGGACAGCTTCACCCGCGTGAAGTTGTAGGCGGTCAGCCCCAGCGTCGCCCGCGCGTTGGCGAGCGGTTCGACCACCTTCCGGTCCATGCGCTGATCCGGATCGTTGCCGCCGACCAGGTAGATGGCCGACTGGCCCGAGAAACCATAGGCATCGAGATCGCCGCTGCGCGGGCCGACATGCACCAGCCCGCGCGGCGCGGGCATGATCTTCAGCTCCTTCGACAGGATGTAGAACATGCGCACTTGCTTGGCGCGATCCCGCAGCATCGGCAGCTCGTTCCAGAACTCGCCGAAAAAGATGCCGGCCCGCGTATTGCCGCCGGCATCAGCCATCAGGTCGCCGAACTCGCTCCGGTCGAACTCGCCCGCCGCGATCACCGTCCAGCCCCGGTCGAGGCAGGCCGTGGCAAGCTGCCGCATGAAACGGCTGTTGTGGTCCTGCAGCGGGTAGGGTCCGCCCCGCACGCCGGACCGCCGCCCCCACAGCACCACCACGTCGCGATAGAGCGAGACCTTCTTGGTATCGTAGAGGAACACACGGGTCTGGGCGTCATCCGGATGCTTCGCGGCATCCGGTGAGGGGTCGTAGTTCGTCCCGCGCAGCGTCTGCATCACGCGGATGCGGCTCTCCTCGGAGGCGACGATGTCCTCCATCACCACCCGGGTGGATTGCCCGAGCTTGAGGCTTCGGGCGACGATCACGCGCGGGATGGAATTGATCACATCCTTGACGGTTCTTCGCGTCAGCGGGTCGCGGGCATAGTTCACATAGGCGACCTGGGATTCTGGCACACGGAACGAATCGACATAGACGTCCGCGATCTGCCGCCGCCCGCGGTCATAGGAATCGGACCCGTCATAGACGATGACACCCAGCTCCCGCCGCAGGGCGAGGGCCGGGCCGATATGGCTGATGTCGCCGATGCACAGGCCGGACTGCAGGAAGATGTCGCGATGCTCCGCCGCACGGAGTGCCGTCTCTGCTTCTTCGATACTGTTGTATTCCGGCGCTGGCATGCTGGGTTTCCGTGGCCCGACCATAGCGGAATGACATCGGTCATGGCAGAGCTCAAGCCAGACGGCTACCGCCGCCGCGCGCGCCCCGATCGGCCCTCTCCAAGGCCCATTGCCAGCAATACGGCGACGCGGCTGGGGAAAGGCAGCCGGTGGAGGCCGTTACGCGCCAGGTCCTCGGCCAGCGGCCGCCCGAGCGTGCCGCCCGCCCCCATCGGGCATCCCGAGTCGCCCCAAACGTCCCCGTCTCCGGCCATGCCTGGTTCGGCGGGGCCGGCGATATCGGCACCCGGCTTGGCTTGGCCGGGCAATTCCGACTTGATAGGCTGGAAATCGCCCAGACAACCGCTTAACTGGTGATGCAATGCCGATGGCCGCCAGCGAGATCGAAGCCCTGATCAGGTCCGCCCTGCCGGACGCGACCGTCACGGTCGAGGATTTGCGTGGGGACGGGGATCACTATGCCGCGACCGTGGTCAGCGAGATGTTCCGCGGCAAGTCGCGGGTGCAGCAGCATCAGATCGTCTACGCTGCGCTGCAGGGCCGCATGGGGGGCGCGCTGCACGCGCTCGCGCTCCAGACCTCACCGCCGGCCTGAACCCTCTTAGGAGCACCACAGGATGACCAACCCGGTCTTCGACCGCATCCAGCAGGACATCACCGCCAACCCCGTCATGCTGTTCATGAAGGGCAACGCGATGTTCCCGCAATGCGGCTTCTCCGCCCGCGTGGTGCAGATCCTCACCCATCTGGGCGTGCCCTTCCAGACCGCGAACGTGCTGGAGGACCCGGAGCTGCGCGAGGGCATCAAGCAGTTCACCAACTGGCCGACCATCCCGCAGCTCTACGTGAAGGGCGAGTTCGTGGGCGGCTGCGACATCGTGACCGAGATGTTCCAGTCCGGTGAGCTGGAGACGCTGTTCTCCGAGAAGGGCATTCCCTACAAGGCCGCGGCCTGAGCGCTGGCCGCCCCGGCGTGCGCGTCGGGATTGTCACGCCGGCCTACGACGTCGCGCCGTATATCGGCGCGATGCTCGAATCCGCCCTCGGCCAGACCCATGCGGAATGGCGCATGGTCGTGGTCGATGACGGATCGCGCGACGGCACGGCGGATGTGGTGGCCGCCCATGCCGACCCGCGCATCCGCCTGATCCGCCAGCAGAACGCGGGCGTCTCCGCCGCCCGCAACCGCGGTATCGCGGAAACGGCGGAATGCGACGCGGTGGTGTTTCTGGACGCGGATGACTGGCTCGCCCCGGACGCGCTCGCGCGCATGGCCGCGACCCTGGAAGCTGCGCCGGACGCGGCCGCCGCTTATGGCGCCTTCGCCTTCGTACCCGAGGACGCCGGCCCCGGCGCCCCGCCGACCCGCGTCAAGTCCGGCCCCTTCCCCGCAGGCGACATCCTGCGCCGGCTGGTGGTCGAGAACCTGTTCGCCAATGGCGGGCATATGTTGATCCGGCGCCATGCCATCGACGCGGCTGGCGGCTTCCGCGCCGACCTCCGCTTCGGCGAGGATTGGGAATACTGGATCCGCATCGCCCTGGCCGGCCGCTTCGCGACGGTGCCGGGCGATGCGCCGCTGCTGTTCGTGCGCCAGCGCAGCACCGGCGCCTATCTGCGGATGGCGACCGACCCGGACGCGTTCCGGCCCTGCATGGAGGCGATCTTCGGCAACCCGAAGGTGCGCACGGCACTGGGGCAGGATACCGATGCGATCCGGAAGCGGACCGAGGCGGAGAACGACTGGATCATGGGTCGCGAACTGATCCGCCACGGCCGTGCGATTGAAGGCCGGTCGCGGCTCGCCCGCAGCCTGCGTCACGCCCCCTCCCCCAAGCGCGCGATCCTGTTCGCCGCCGCGCAGGCATTGCCGGTGCTGCCGGCGCGCCTGCACGGCCCGTTCCGGCGCTACGCGCCGCAGCCGGTCAGGTGAACAGCCGCTCCGAGGCCGGGATCCCGGTGTAGAGCGGGGCCACGAACTCGCCGTAGCCGTTGTAGATCTTCGTCGGCACCCGCTCGTTCGTTCCCAGCAGCCGTTCCGAGGCCTGGCTCCAGCGCGGATGCGGCACTTCCGGGTTCACGTTCGCCCAGAACCCGTATTCGCTCGGCTGGATCTTCTCCCAGAACGAGACCGGCCGCGTGTCGGTAAAGACGATGCGGGTGATGCTCTTGGTGCCCTTGAACCCGTACTTCCACGGCAGCACCAGCCGGATCGGGCCGCCGTTCTGCGGCGGCAGCGCCTTGCCGTAGAGGCCGGTGGCGATGAAGGCCAGCTCGTTGCCGGCTTCCGCGACCGTCATTCCTTCCTGGTACGGCCACGGATACCAGCTCTGCCGCAGGCCGGGCATCACCTGTGGCAGCGCCGCCGTCTCCAGCATCACGTATTTCGCGGAGGACAGGGGGGCCGCGATACGGAGCAGTTCGGCGGCCGGGAATCCCGTCCAGGGCACGGTCATGGCCCAGGCCTCGACACAGCGATGGCGGTAGACCCGCTCCTCCAGCGAGACCTGCTTCAGCAGATCGTCGATATCGATGGTACGCGGCTGTTCGACCATGCCCTCGATGCGTACGGTCCAGGGCCGCTGCGGCAGGCGCGCCGCCGCCCGCCATAAATTCTTGCCGCCGCTGAACTCGTAATAGTTGTTGTAAGTGGTCGCGTCCGCCTCCTCGGACAGGGCGCGTTCGGGCCGGTAGCGCGGATTGCGCATGGCAGGCGCGCCGGCCGGCTGCGCCCTGACACCCGTCGCGGCGAGGATGCCCCCCGCCGCAAGCAACGCCCTGCGGCGGCCGAACGCGACGTGCTCCGCGGTCGCGGCACTGTCCGGCAGATGCCAGCCTGGACGGTTGATGATCCGCATATCGTTTCCCCTGCTCGGTCCCAAGGTAATACGAAGCGGACGGGGATTTGTTTCACCCCACCGTGACACCGCTACGCGGTCACCCGGTCCAGATAGGGCACGCGGCGGAACACCAGCCGCTTGACCAGGATGGGCACGAGGATGCCGGCGGCGAACAGCACGGGCGCGAACAGCAGGAATCCGGCCCCATCCCAGGACAGCACCCGGCTCAGCACCGCCTTCGTGGCGCCGATGGCGAGCGTGTTGAGCAGATAGATCACCATCGTCGCCGCGCCCAGCGTGAGAAGCAGGGTGGACCGTGCGAGCGGGCCCCAGCGCACCAGCCCGTGCAGCGCCGGCAGCGCGACCGCGCCGCAGACCAGCATCCGCCACCAGTAGCTCGACTCGCCGCGCGCCAGCCACGCTACCAGCAGCGCCAGCAATGCCAGGGCAACCGGCCAGACCCGGTCCACCGCGGCGAGCCACGCATCGCCCGCGCGCGCCGCGGCCAGCCCGGCCACGAAGAAGATCCAGAACCCGGCCACGCGGTCCAGGTAGGCGACCTGCGGCGCCTGCACCACGAAGGCCACCGCGGCGGCCAGGGTCACGAGCCACAGCCCGCCGCCCGCCAGCCGCACCAGCGGCGGGGTCAGGCAGCCGACCACGAACAGCACGGCCAGATACCAGATCGACAGGGCGGGACTGCTGCGCGTGTTCCAGAACAGGTCATACAACCCGCCCCACAGCCCATCAGGGGGATTGTCCACCGCAGTGAACGGGGCAGCCGCCAGTTTCGCCCCCAGCATCAGCACGCCGAACAGCACGAACGGAACCAGCAACCGTGTCGCGCGTGCGGCGACGAAGCCTGGCCAGCGCCCGAGTGGTATGGACGCCGCCCCGCTCAACCAGGACACGTAGCCTGACAGGAACATGAAGAACGGCATGTGGAACAGGTAGAGCGCCTGCTTGCTCCAGACATACCACTCATTCCCTGCGGGCGGCTGCCGCGCGACGACATGGCCATAGACCACCAGCAGGATCGCCAGTCCCTTGGCGCGATCGAGGTCGAGCCGCCGTCCCTTCACCGCCATGCACGCAGTCCCCTCCGCCGCGACGGAAGCGGCATAGCGCCCATGGGCCTGCCGGGATACCGCGAAGGCCGTTACGGCGAATTCGCTTGACGGAGACAGGCGGCGCGGGCTGTTCCGTGCCGCATGGTCCGCAGTTCCTCCGCCGCCGCGCCAGGACTCAAAGGCGCGCGACCGGAATTCCCGCCTGCCCTGCTGACGACAGTGGTCGCGCTGGAAGTGGTGCTCGTGGCTTTTGTGGCGGCCACCGCCCCCTCTTCCCTCATCGCCTTGAGCGTGCTGCTGGTGCTGCAGGCGGTCGTGGTGGTCGCGCTGGTCGCGCCACGGATCGCCGTGTTCGGCGTGATGACGATCGTCGGCCTGTCGCCGGACGGGTGGATGGGGGATATCGGCGTGTCGGTTGACCTCGTCGTGCCGCAGAAGCTGATGATGATGGCGCTGGCGGGGTTGCTGGTCGCGCGCTTCGGGCTGCGCCTGGACTTCGCCAATCCGACCGTCGCCTATTCGGGGCTGTTCCTGGTCACCTCGGCGCGCCCTTACGGCTTCGGCCTGACCTTCGGGGAAAGTGTCCGGTCCTTCGTGGGCACCGTCGCCCCGTGGACGCTCGGCTTCGCGCGCATGCCGCTCTACATCGCGACCGCCTTCCTGACGATGGTCGAGCTGCTGCCGCTGATCCAGCTGATCGGCGGCATCCTGCTGCAAGGTGCCGGAATCCGGCCGATGCTGGATGCCGGCGGACGGCTGGGACTGCTGAAAGGCCCGCCGACGCTGGCGCATTATTGCCTGTGGGCCACTGTGCTCGGTGTCGCGCAACTCCTGCGCAACGGCCGGCGCCGCCATCTTCTGCTGCTCGGGTTGAACCTCGCCATCCTGCTGGCGACGGGGGCCCGGGCGCCGACCGCCTATGCGGCCGTCTTCTGCGGCATCTGCTTCCTTTTTGTCCCATCGTCGCGTTTCGGCGGCTGGCGGCGAATCCTGCTGCTGCTGAGCGGTGGCGTCATCCTTGCGGGCGGTGTCACCGCAATGCTCACCCTCGGCTCGATCCGCGCGCTCGATGCAAGCGGGGGGGCTTCGGGCCGCGATCTCGTGTGGCCACTTTTCGAAGATGCCATCCGCGAATCGCCCTTGCTGGGGCACGGGATCGGCGCCGGCCGCTTCGTGCTGGACCCGGATGACCCGCTTGCCCAGCTCATCGGCACCACGGCCGCGCACAACGAATATCTGCGGTTCGGCGTGGAGATCGGATTGCTCGGGCTCGTGATCTTCTTCGCCGCGATGGTGGTCTGGTGTGTCGTGCTCTCCCGCCCGCTGATCCCGCGCGAGCGCTTCATCCTGCGCTTTGCCTTCGTGATCTTCGGCCTGCTGTCGATCTCCGACAACACGGTGATCTCACTGACGTCGCTTGTGTTCATCAGCTTCGTCACCGCCTTCTCCGCCCGCGGCGCGGCGGAGGCGGAACTGCGGCGGGCGGGCGTGAACATCGCCGCGGACGGGCGGCTGGTACCGCCGCGCGAAGCCGCGCCGCGCTACATCTCCGTCCACTCGCGCAGCAGGTTGTGATAGGTCGCGGTCATCGCGAGCACGCCGGGATGGTCATCGGGCAGTGACTGACGCAGGGTCATGATGCCCATGTCCATCTCAAACAGCAGCGCGCGGCGGGCGTCCTCCCGGATCATCGACTGGGTCCAGAAGAAGGACGCCCAGCGGCTGCCGCGCGTGACCGGCGTGACACTGTGCAGGCTGGTAGCCGGGTAGACCACCATGTCTCCGGCCGGCAGCTTCACCTGATGCGTGCCGTAAGTGTCCTGGACCACCAGTTCCCCGCCGTCGTAATCCTCGGGCGAGGTCAGGAACAGGGTCGAGGACACATCGGTACGGATACGCACATTGGTGCCGGGCACCATGCGGATCGCGTTGTCCACGTGCGCCTTGAAGGTCATGCCCACGTCATAGCGGTTGAACATCGGCGGATAGACCCGGTAGGGCTGGGCCGCTGTCGCGAACAACGCGTTGCGGGCGAGCGCGCGCAGGACAATGTCGCCCAGTTCGCGCGCGGCGTCCGAATTCTCCGGCACCTGCAGGTTGTTCTTGGCGAGCGCCGATTGCGCGCCTGCCGTGACCTTTCCGTCCACCCAGGACGCGGCTTCGAGGACACGCCGGCAATGGGCGACTTCCTCCGCGGTCAGGACGTTCGGGATGCTGATCAGCATGTCGCTTGGCTCCAACAGGAATGGCCGCCGGCATGTGCCGGCGGCCATGATCCCCGGCCGCGGAGCGCCCCGCGGCCGGCAACGATCATAGGCTAGAAGTCGACGCCGACCGAGACGAGGACGGTGCGGCCCGGCGCGACCACGACGCGGTTGCCGAACAGCGCGGCATAGTTGGTCTCGTCGGTCAGGTTGTAGCCGTTCACCGACACGCGGAGATTCTCGTTGATCTGGTGCGACAGCAACGCATCCAGCGAGAACTGGGACGGGACCTCGGACGAATTCGCCGCGTTCAGATAGGCCTTGCTACGCCAGGTGATGCCACCGCCCACGGTCAGGTTCCAGGCCTCACCCTGGTTGATGTCGTAGGTGGTCCACAGCGACACCGCGTGCTTGGGCACGTAGGCGACACGGTTGCCCACATTCGCCGCGGTCGTCGATTCCCGGATCTCGCTGTCCATGTAGATGTAGTTCGCGTTGATGTTCCAGGCAGGCGTGATGCGGCCGGTCGCACCGATCTGGAAGCCCTGGTTGCGCTGCTTGTCGCTGGTTGCGAACACATCGCCGGTCGTCGGATCGGTCTCGGTCGCGTTCTCCTTCTCGATCCGGAACAGCGCCGCGCTCAGACCCAGCCGGTTGTCGAACAGGCCAATCTTCGCACCGATCTCGTAGAGGGTGTTCTCCTCCGGATCGGAATCGGCGTTACGCTGTGCGTTCGCGCCGTTCGCGCCGCCAGGGACCGTTGTGAAGTTGATTCCCGGCGGAGTCGAGGAACGGGACCAAGTGGCATAGTAGGTCTGGCTCGGGGTCGGCTCGAAGATGATGCTGGCCCGCGGATCGATGAAGGTATCATTCCCCTTCACGTCGGTCGTGGGCGCCGCACCCGGCGTGCCGGCCGTATAGTTCATCTTGTAGTTGGTCCAGCGCAGCCCGCCGAGGATGGACAGTTCCGGTGTGATCCAGAGACGTTCGCTCAGGAATACGGCAAAGCTGGTCGTGTCCGTCTCGCGCTCGTTGTTCGCGCTCCCTGCCGTCCTCGACAGGTTATTGTTGGGCGTCCGGAGGAAAGTCGTGCTGGGCAGCGTGGGAACGCTTGTATAGCCGGTACGCTTGGTATTCTCGTAGGACGCATCGATACCGGCGATCAATTCGTGCCGGAGGGAACCGGTCCGGAACCGAGCCGTCGCCTGGGTGATGTTCTGGATGCCCCAGTTATCCTGCGTATAGAGCGGCCTGCCGCCACCGGTAAGGGTAACGGTCGGATCGCCGCCAGCCAGGAAACTGTCGATGCAGGCCGTGTTGCAGCTGGGAACGGTGGTGGCGAAGTCGCGGGTCGCGTAACCGAGCCTCGTGTCGCTGCTCAGCGTCAGCCAGTCGGTCGCGCGGTGTGAGATGCGCGCCGTGATGCGATCGACCTTGACTTCGTCGCGGTCGCTGTCGATCCCATACCAGTTGGCCCGACGCAGCCCGTATTCGGTGACCGGCTTGCCCGTCGCCGCGCCCGTCGGGGTCACGACCGGGACACCGTAGTCAGTCGCCTTGTCGTACTGGTAATGCAGATAGTCGATGGTGACGGTCGTGCCAGTCCCGAGCCCGAAGGCGATGGATGGTGCGATGCCCCACTTGTCGGTGTCCTGACCGTCGCGGTCCACAAGCTCGCTGCTCTGCCCCATCACCACAATACGCGCGGCGATGGAGTCCGTGAGCTGGACATTTACGTCACCAACGCCACGGGCGAAGGGGCCCATGCCGCCGGTCACCACCGCACCGTAGCTGTTGCCGAGATGCGGCAGACGCGTGCTGAGGTTGACCGCGCCGCCGACGGTGCCCGCGCCGCCGAGCGCAAAGCCCGACGGGCCACTGATCACCTCGATCTGTTCGGTGTTGAACGTATCGCGCTGGTAGGCGCCGAACTCGCGCAGCCCGTCCACGTACAGATCGTTCTGGGCGTTGAAGCCGCGGATGCGGAACTGGTCGCCGTTGACGCCGCCGTTGCCTTCACCGATCGAGGTGGTGATGCCCGGCACATTGCGCAGCGCCTCCTCCAGCGTGGTGACGTTCTGCTGGCGCAGCACTTCCTGGGGGATGACGTTCACCGTCTGCGGCGTGTCCTGGACCGTGCCCGGCATCCGGCTGACGCCGATAGGCGCGCGCAGCGTATTGGGGGACGCCGCCTCACTGGTGACGGGCGGAAGGACGGTGGCGTCCGTCGAATCCGACCCGGACGAGGTCGTTTGCGCTTTCGCGTCCAGCGGCACGACAGCGGCCATGGCCAAGGTCGCTGTCAGCCCTCCCTGTGCCAGGGTTGACCAGAGGTTAGAGCGCGCAGTCATGCATCGAATCTCCACTCACTTGAGAATGATTGTCACTTCCACTCGCAATCGGGGCAAGACGGCACGAACGCGACCGCACGCGGCGGGCGATGAGTGTTGCCGTTTTGCAACACAGACCGGATGTTGAAATACGTTGTTACATCGCAGGCGCCAGCGTGGCGCCGCTCGTGGCCCGCTGGGCGGAGGCGCCGCCGGTATGTGTGGCGTGGTGCTGCTGGACAGGATTGAACTGTCGACCTCTCCCTTACCAAGGGAGTGCTCTACCACTGAGCTACAGCAGCGTGCGGGCGCGAGGTGCCACATCGATCGGGCGGGGGCAAGCCATCTCCCGTCACATCGCCCATGCCCCCGCCTCCGCGGCAGCCCCCCTGCTTGACGCGCCCGTCCGCCCGGCCATGGTTAAGTATGGATAAGCCTCGCAAGCCCCCGCCCGACTGCCCCGCCGATACCCAGGCGGCGCAGGCCGCGCGGGCCGAACGTGCGGCCGCCGCCCTGCGTGAGAACCTGCGCCGGCGCAAGGCCCAGGCCCGCGCCCGCGGCGGGAACCCGGCTTCCGCCGGGGACGCATTGCGGCGCGACCCGTCCGACCGCTAAGCCTTTCCGTCACACTCCAGGCGACCCACCGATGCCCGTGATGTCCGACCGCTGGATCCGCCGCATGGCGACGGACCACGGCATGATCGAACCCTTCGTCGAAAGCCAGAAGCGCGACGGCGTGATCAGCTTCGGCCTGTCCTCCTACGGCTACGACGCGCGCGTGGCGGACGACTTCAAGGTGTTCACCAATGTCGATTCGGCCGTGGTGGACCCGAAGGATTTCAGCCCGTCCTCCTTCGTCGATCGCAAGGGGCCGGTCTGCATCGTGCCGCCCAACTCCTTCGCGCTCGCCCACACGATCGAATATTTCCGCATCCCGCGCGACGTGCTGGTGATCTGCCTGGGCAAATCGACCTATGCGCGCTGCGGCATCATCGTGAACGTGACGCCCCTCGAACCCGAATGGGAGGGCCAGGTGACGATCGAGATCAGCAACACCACCCCCCTTCCCGCGAAGATCTACGCGAACGAGGGCATCTGCCAGTTCCTGTTCATCCAGGGCAACGAGCCCTGCGAGACCAGCTACGCGGACAAGGCCGGCAAGTACATGCGCCAGACCGGCGTGTCGCTGCCGAAGCTCGGCTGATGGACCGCATCCGCATCCGCGGCGGCCGGCCGCTGGAAGGGGCCATCCCGATCGGCGGTGCCAAGAACGCCGCCCTGCCGCTGATGGCGGCGGGAATGCTGACGGATGAGCGGCTGGTGCTGTCGAACGTGCCGCAGCTCGCCGACATCCGAACCATGACCGACCTGCTGCGCCAGCTCGGCCTCGCGGTCGAGCCGCAGGACAATGACGGCCGCGTGCTGTCCATCGGCGGGGCCATCACCCAGACCGAGGCGCCGTATGACATCGTACGCAAGATGCGCGCCTCCGTGCTCGTGCTCGGCCCGCTCGTCGCCCGCTGCGGGGAGGCGCGGGTCAGCATGCCGGGCGGCTGCGCCATCGGGACCCGGCCGATCGACCTGCACCTGAAGGGGCTGGAGCAGCTCGGCGCCGAAATCACGCTGGAGTCGGGGTACGTCCTCGCGCGCGCGCCGCGCGGGCTGACCGGGGCCACGATCGTGTTCCCCTTCGTCTCCGTCGGCGCGACCGAGAACCTTTTGATGGCGGCCGCCCTGGCGGATGGCACGACCGTCCTCGCCAACGCAGCGCGGGAACCGGAGATCGGAGACCTTGCCCGCTGCCTCGTCACCATGGGCGCGCAGGTGGAGGGCATCGGCACCGGCACGCTGACCATCCACGGCGTACCGCGCCTGCACGGCGGTGCCCACGCGATCATCCCCGACCGGATCGAGACCGGCACCTATGCCTGCGCGGCCGCGATCACCGGTGGCGCGGTCACGCTGGAAGGCGCGCGGACGGAAGATCTTGGGGCCGTGGTGCGCGTGCTTTCCGACGCGGGCGTGGATATCGCGGAAACGCCGTCCGGCCTGTCCGTCACCCGCCGCAACGGGCTGCACGGCGCGGATGCGATGACCGAGCCCTATCCCGGCTTCCCTACCGACATGCAAGCGCAGTTCATGGCGCTGATGTGCGTGGCCGAAGGGGCGAGCATGCTGACCGAGACGATCTTCGAGAACCGGTTCATGCACGTGCCGGAACTCAACCGGATGGGTGCGCGGATCAACGTGCACGGATCCTCCGCCATCGTCCGCGGCGTGCCGCAGCTTTCGGGTGCGCCGGTGATGGCGACCGACCTGCGCGCCTCGGTCTCCCTGGTGCTGGCCGGCCTCGCGGCGCGGGGGGAGACGGTGGTCAACCGCGTCTACCACCTCGACCGCGGCTACGAATCGGTGGAGCGCAAGCTCGCCGCCTGCGGCGCGGATATCGAGCGCATTCCAGGCTGAGCGGACCGTGGCGATGCCGGAACACGAGGTCCTCGCCGTCCGCTACGCCAATGTGCGGCGCGAACCGGGGGACGTGTTCCTCAGCCACGATCCGCACGACGCGCCGGGGGAGATGGACTACTTCGTCTGGATCATCCGCGCGCCCGGCCGCATCGTGGTGGTGGATACGGGCTTCGGCCCGGACGCCGCCTCCCGCCGAAAGCGCCAGTTGCTGCGGACGGTGGACCAGGCGCTCGCCTCGGTGGGCGTGGACTGCGCCACGGTGCCGGACGTGGTCATCAGCCATCTGCACTATGATCACGCCGGCAACCTGCCCCTGTTCAGGGATGCTACCTTCCATCTCCAGGATGCCGAGATGGACTATGCGACCGGGCGCTTCATGTGCCACCCGGTGCTCGCGCATCCATTCGATGTCGAGGACGTGTGCTGCATGGTCCGCCGCGTCTACGCCGGCCGCGTCCGCTTCCATGACGGCGACGCCACGCTCGCCCCCGGCATCACGCTGCACAGGATCGGCGGCCACAGCCGCGGGCTGATGGCGGTGCGGGTCAGCACGGCGCGCGGCCATGTCGTGCTGGCTGCGGACGCGACGCACTATTACGCCAACATGCGAAAGCCCGATCCGTTCCCGATCGTGTTCGATCTCGGTGAGGTGCTGGAGGGCTACAAGCGTCTGCGCGAACTCGCGGACAGCGAGGACCACATCATCCCCGGCCACGATCCGCTGGTGCGGCAATACTACCCAGCGGTGCCTGGAGCCGACGCCGTGGCGCTGCACGTTCCGCCGAACATCGCCACATAATGCAGCCGAGGGTGGGGCCCCGCCGCGGCAGGGCCCAACGTATCATGCCTCCGGCGCGACCGGCGTGCCGGACAGGGTCTCGATCGCCCGCACCAGGGCCGAGTGGTCCCAATCCCCGCCGCCCTGGGCCACGCAGGCCGAGAACATCTGCTGGGCGATGGCGGTGTTGGGCAGCGCCATTCCCAGCTCCCGCGCCGATTGCAGCGCGATGTTGAGGTCCTTCTGATGCAGCCGGATCCGGAAGCCGGGCGCGAAGGTCCGCTTGATCATCCGTTCGGCATGGATCTCCAGGATGCGCGAATTGGCGAAGCCGCCCATCAGCGCCTCGCGCACCTTGGCCGGATCGGCACCGGCCTTGGCGGCGAAGGCCAGTGCCTCGGCCGCCGCCTGGATGTTGAGCGCGACGATGATCTGGTTCGCGACCTTGGTCGTCTGGCCCGCGCCCGGGCCGCCGACCAGGGTGATGTTCTTGCCCATGGCCTGGAACAGCGGCAGTGCGCGGTCGAACGCCTTCTGGCTGCCCCCGCACATGATGGTCAGCGCGGCGTTGCGCGCACCGACCTCGCCGCCCGAGACGGGGGCATCCACCCAGTCGCAGCCCAGCGCCTCGATCCTGGCCGCGAAGTCCTTGGTCGCGGTCGGGCTGATCGAGGACATGTCCACCACCAGCTTGCCGGCGGTCAGGCCCTCCGCCACGCCGCCCGCGCCGAACAGCGCCGCCTCCACGTCCGCGGTATCGGGAACGATGAGGATCACCGCCTCCGCCTCCCGCGCCACGGCGGCGGCGTCCGCCAGCACCGTGACCTCAGCGCGGAGCTCGGCCGTGAGGCTCTTGCGCTCGGGGGCGAGGATCGTGTGGCCGGCCTTCTTGAGGTTGAGCGCCATCGGGCGCCCCATGATGCCGAGGCCGATGAAACCGATCTTCATGAGTATCCCCTTCAGACGTTGAAGCGCTTGCGCCAGGCGAGGCCCGCGACCGTGTCGCCCGCGGGCCGGTATTCACAGCCGATCCATCCGTCGTAGCCCAGCGCGTCGATGCGCGGCAGCACGTAGTCCCAGGCGATCTCCCCCGTGCCGGGCTCGTTGCGGGCGGGCACGTCGGCAAGCTGCATGTGCGCGATGATCGGCAACAAGGCCTCGATCCGCTTGGTCAGATCGCCCTCGGTGATCTGGCAATGATACAGGTCGAACTGGAGCCCGACACGATCCGGGCCGAGCGCCTGGATCAGCTCGGCGGCCTGGGTGGTCGTGTTCATGAAGTAGCCGGGCATGTCGCGGTGATTGATCGGCTCCAGCACGATCTTCACGCCCGCGGCCGAGGCTTGTTCGGCCGCCCAGGCGACGCGGGTGGCGAACAGCCCCGCGAGCGTGCCGTGGGCCACGCCCTGCGGCGCGATACCGGCCATGCAGTGCACGCGGGGGCAGCCGAGCGTGGCGGCGTAGTCCAGGCCCCGCTTCACGCCCTCCCGGAATTCGGCCTCGCGGCCGGGCAGGCTGGCAGTGCCGCGCTCACCGTTGGCCCAGTCGCCGGGCGGCAGGTTGAACAGCACCTGCTGCAAGCCGTTGTCCTTGAGCCGCATGGCGATCTCGGCTGCCGGGTGGTCATAGGGGAAGAGGAACTCCACCGCCTCGAACCCCGCCTTCCGGGCGGCGGCGAATCGGTCGAGGAACGGGACCTCGTTGAACATCATGGACAGGTTGGCGGCGAGCCGTGGCATAGGACCTCCCTCGGTTGGCGGCGAAGCTATGCGCAGCACCGCGCGCCGCCAACCACCCCTCTGCGAAAACAGAGGGGTCTCAGGATCGCATGGCCGAACCCGGCGACACACATGCCCAGCCCGATCGCTGCATCCGGCACGCGCCCCCAGGCGGCCATCCGCCGCGGCCTGAACTTATATTCAGTTAAGTTTCGATATTGCGTTGCAGCACAACACCTTAGCGTCCCGCCCCGGCTTGCGCCGGGGCAACGGCGGGGCTACGTCCGCATCACGTACGGACGCGGAGGATCGCCAATGGCGCAGGCGGCGGAAGCCAAGGGGAAGCGCGGCAAGCCCAGGGAGTCGTCGATGACCACGGAGCAGCTGCTCAAGGCCTATCGCGACATGCTGCTGATCCGCCGCTTCGAGGAGAAGGCGGGCCAACTCTACGGAATGGGCCTGATCGGCGGGTTCTGCCATCTGTATATCGGCCAGGAAGCCGTCGTGGTCGGTATGCAGACCACGCTCAGCGAGGGCGACCAGGTCATCACCTCCTACCGCGACCACGGCCACATGCTGGCCTGCGGCATGGACCCGCGCGGCGTGATGGCGGAGCTGACCGGACGCATCGGCGGCTATTCCAAGGGCAAGGGCGGCTCGATGCACATGTTCTCGAAGGAGAAGAACTTCTTCGGCGGGCATGGGATCGTGGGCGCGCAGGTCAGCCTCGGCACCGGCCTCGCCTTCGCCAACCGCTATCGTGAAAACGACCGCGTGACGCTGACCTACTACGGTGAGGGCGCGTCAAACCAGGGGCAGGTGTACGAGAGCTACAACCTCGCCGCCGTTCTCAGGCTGCCCAACATCTACATCATCGAGAACAACCGCTACGCCATGGGCACGGCGCAGGAGCGCGTCTCGACCGCGCGCGACCTGTCCAAGAACGGCAGCCCCTGGGGCATTCCGGGCCTGCAGGTGGACGGGATGGACGTGACCGCGGTGAAGGCCGCGGGCGAGGAGGCGGTGGCCCATTGCCGCGCCGGCAAGGGGCCCTTCCTGCTGGAGATGAAGACCTACCGCTATCGCGGCCATTCCATGTCCGACCCGGCCAAGTACCGCACCCGCGAGGAAGTGCAGAAAATGCGCGAGACCCAGGACTGCATCGAGCATGCGCGGGCCGCGCTGGCGGAGCTGGGGGTCGAGGAATCGCAGATGAAGGCGATCGACAACGAGGTGAAGGCGATCATCCAGGACGCCGCCGACTACGCGCAGCAATCGCCGGAACCGCCCGAGAGCGAGCTGTGGACCGACGTGCTGGTGGAGGCGCGCTGAGCATGCCGACACAGATCCTGATGCCGGCGCTGAGCCCCACCATGACCGAGGGCAAGCTCGCGCGCTGGACCAAGGCCAAGGGCGACACGGTCAAGTCCGGCGACGTGATCGCCGAGATCGAGACCGACAAGGCGACCATGGAGGTCGAGGCGGTGGACGAAGGCGTCCTCGCCGAGATCCTGGTCCCCGAAGGCACCGAGGGCGTGGCCGTGAACACGCCCATCGCCGTGCTGGCCGCCGACGGCGAGGACGTCTCCGCCGCCGCTGCCGCACCGCCCCCCGCGCCGCCCGCGCAGGAGGATCACGCCGCCGTCGCCGAGGCCGCCGCGGAGACGCGCGCCCCGGCCACGGTTGCCGCCGCCCCGGCCCCCGCCCCCGCCGCGCCCGTCGCCGCCGAGGACAAGAACTGGGGCCCGACCCAGCCGATCACGGTGCGCGAGGCGCTGCGCGACGCCATGGCGCTGGAGATGCGCGCCGACCCCGACGTGTTCCTGATGGGCGAGGAGGTCGCGCAGTACCAGGGCGCCTACAAGGTGAGCCAGGGCCTGCTGGAGGAGTTCGGCCCGCGCCGTGTGATCGACACGCCGATCACGGAGCACGGCTTCACCGGCATGGCCGTCGGCGCGGCCTTCAACGGGCTGAAGCCGATCGTCGAGTTCATGACCTTCAACTTCTCGATGCAGGCCATCGACCAGATCGTGAACTCGGCCGCCAAGACGCTGTACATGTCGGGCGGCCAGATGGGCTGCCCCATCGTGTTCCGCGGCCCGAACGGGGCGGCGGCGCGCGTGGCGGCCCAGCATTCGCAATGCTACGCGTCCTGGTATTCGCACGTGCCGGGGCTGAAGGTCGTGGCGCCCTGGTCGGCAGCCGACGCGAAGGGCCTGCTGCGCGCGGCGATCCGCGATCCCAACCCGGTCGTGTTCCTGGAAAACGAGATCCTCTACGGCCACACGCATGAGGTGCCGACCGCCGAGGACTTCATCCTGCCGATCGGCAAGGCCAAGGTGGAGCGGCCGGGCACGGACGTGACCATCGTCAGCTTCAGCCTGATGGTCGATTTCTGCCTCAAGGCGGCCGATGCGCTGGCCGAGCAGGGCATCAGCGCGGAGGTGATCAACCTGCGCACGCTGCGGCCGCTCGACACCGCGACCATTCAGGCGAGCGTGATGAAGACCAACCGCATCGTCACGGTCGAGGAAGGCTGGCCCTATGCCGGAATCGGCGCCGAGATCGCGGCCCAGATCATGGAGACGGCATTCGACCATCTGGATGCGCCGCCCGTCCGTGTGTCCGGCCTCGACATCCCGATGCCGTACGCAGCGAATCTGGAAAAACTGGCCCTGCCGTCGGTCGAGCACATCGTCGCGGCGGCCAAGTCCGTCACCTATCGCTGAGGGGCGAGCCATGGCCACCAACATCCTGATGCCCGCGCTGAGCCCGACCATGACCGAGGGCACGCTCGCCCGTTGGCTCAAGAAGGAAGGCGACACGGTCAAGTCCGGCGACGTGATCGCCGAGATCGAGACCGACAAGGCCACGATGGAGGTCGAGGCCGTGGACGAGGGCGTGCTGGGCAAGATCCTCGTTCCCGACGGGACCGAGGGTGTGAAGGTCAACGCCCCGATCGCCGTTCTGGTCGAGGAAGGGGAAGCGGTGCCCGACGCAGCCCCCAAAGCGGAGGCCGCGCCCCCCGCCGCCCCGGCACCTGCGGCTACGCCCCCCAAGGCTGAAGCCGCGCCCGCGCCGGAACCAGCACAGCCAGCCAAGCCGCCGCCTTCCGCACCGACACACGAGGGCGGGCGTATCTTCGCCTCTCCCCTCGCGCGCCGGATGGCGGCACAGGCGGGAATCGATCTCGCAGCGCTGAAAGGCAGCGGCCCGAATGGACGGGTCGTGAAGGCTGATATCGACGTGGCCCTCGCCAAGGGTGGGACCGCACCGACCGCGACTCCGGCTGCCGCCCCGGCGCCCGCCGCTGCCCCTGCCCCTGCCGTGAAGGCCCCGGCCGCGCCGATCGCCGCACCGCACACGCTCGTGCCGCACAGCACGATGCGCAAGGTCATCGCCAAGCGTCTCGCCGAAAGCAAGGCGACGATCCCGCATTTCTACGCGTCGATGGACCTGGAGATCGACGCATTGCTGAAGCTGCGCGCCGAGCTGAACGCCAAGTCGCCGAAGGATGGGCCGGGCGCCTACAAGCTCTCGGTCAACGACCTGATGATCAAGGCGGTCGCGGTGGCGCTGCGGCGCATGCCGAAGGTCAACGCGTCGTGGTCCGACGAGGGCACGATCCTCTACGATGACGTGGACGTGTCGGTCGCCGTGTCGATCCCGGACGGGCTGATCACCCCGATCATCCGCAAGGCCGATCAGAAGGGCCTGTCCGCGATCAGCGCGGAGATGAAGGACCTCGCCGCGCGGGCCAAGTCCGGCAAGCTGAAGCCCGAGGAGTTCCAGGGCGGTGGCTTCACCATCTCCAATATGGGGATGTACGGGGTGAAGGACTTCGCCGCGATCATCAACCCGCCACAGGCCGCGATCCTCGCCGTCTCGGCCGGGGAGAAGCGGCCGGTGGTCAAGGACGACGCGCTCGCCATCGCCACGGTGATGACGGTGACAATCTCGGTCGATCACCGCATCGTGGACGGCGCACTGGCGGCGGAGTGGCTCCAGGTCCTCAAGGGGATCGTGGAAGATCCGCTGAGCATGCTGCTGTGAGCTTCGTCCTGCGCGATGCCGTGCCGGCGGATGTGCCGGTGCTGCTTGGCTTCGCGCGGGGCCTGGCGGCGCATGAGGGCCGGCCGGAGGCCGTGACCGCGACGGAGGCGGACCTGCACGCCGCCCTGTTCGGCACGCCGCCCCGCGGCTGGGCCCTGGTCGCGGAGCGTGACGGCGCCGCCGTGGGCTTCGCGGCGTGGAGCTATCGCTATGTCATGTATCGCGCGGCGACGATGCTCTACGTGACCACCGTCTTCGTGGATGAAGCGGCGCGGGGCGGCGGCACCGGCCGTGCAATCTTCGGCGAACTGGCCCGCCGCGCGCTGCGCGAAGGTTGCCTGGGCGTTGATTGGGGCGTGCGGGAGGATAATGCCACGGCACTCGCCTTCTATGCCTCGATCGGTGCCGAACGCCGGACCGGCAGCGCCAGCATGACCCTGCGCGGCGAGGCGCTGGAGCGGATGGCCGCGTGGACATCGCAGGCGGAGCTTGCCCACGCGTGAACACGCCTTTCACCCTGCGCGATGCCACGCCGGCGGATGTGCCGACGGTCACACGGCTGGTCCGTGCGCTCGCCGAATACGAGAAGCTCGCGCATGAAGCGAAGGGGACGGACGCGGATTTCCATGCCGCCCTGTTCGGCCCCACGCCCCGTGCGGGCGCGCTGATCGCGGAGGTGGACGGCAGGCCTGTCGGCCTGTGCGTCTGGTACCGCACCTTCTCCACCTTCACCGCCCGCCACGGCATCTGGGTGGAGGATGTGTTCGTGGAAGAACCCTATCGCGGCCGCGGCATCGCGCGCGCGATGTTCCGTACCCTCGCCCGCCGCGTCATCGACGAGGGCGGGGCGCGGCTTGAATGGAACGTGCTCGACTGGAACGCGCCCGCCATCGCCGCCTACCGGGCGATGGGCGCGCGGAGCATGGATGCCTGGAAGATCCAGCGCGTGGACGGCGCTGCGCTCAAAACGCTGGCGGGAGGCTGAGATGGCCGAGACCGAATTCGATCTGATCGTGGTGGGCGGCGGCCCGGGCGGCTACGTGGCGGCGATCCGCGCCGCCCAGCTGGGCATGAAGACCGCGCTGGTAGAGCGGGAGAACCTGGGCGGCATCTGCCTCAACTGGGGCTGCATCCCGACCAAGGCGCTGCTCCGCGCCAGCGAGATCAACCACCTGCTGCACGATCTGGATGCCTACGGCTTCGCCGCCGACAACATCCGCTTCGACTTCGGCAAGATCGTGAAGCGGTCGCGCGCCGTGGCCGCGCAGCTCTCGGCCGGCGTCAAGCACCTGATGAAGAAGAACAAGATCACGGTGTTCGACGGGCACGCCAAGCTTGCCGGCAAGGGCACGCTCGCGGTCGCCAAGGACGGCAAGCCTGTGGCCACGCTGAAGGCCAAGCACATCATCCTAGCCACCGGGGCGCGCGCCCGCGTGCTGCCGGGGATCGAGCCGGACGGCAAGCTGATCTGGACCTACCGCGAGGCGCTGGTCGCCCCGGCGCTTCCCAAGAGCCTGCTGGTGATCGGCTCGGGCGCGATCGGCATCGAATTCGCCTCCTTCTTCCAGAACCTGGGCTCCAAGGTCACGGTGGTCGAGGTGATGGACCGCGTTCTGCCGGTCGAGGACGCGGAGATTTCCGCCTTCGCCCACAAGGCCTTCGTCAAGCAGGGCATGACCGTGCTGACCAAGGCCGCGGTGAAGGGTGTGAAGAAGGGCGCGGACAATGTCACCGTTACCGTCGAGCAGGACGGCAAGACCCAGGACATCACCGTGGATCGGCTGATCTCCGCCGTGGGGATCGTCGGCAATGTCGAGGAGCTGGGCCTGGAAGGCACGGCGGTGAAGGTGGACCGCACCCATGTCGTGATCGACGAGTTCGGCCGCACAGGGGAGCCGGGTGTCTATGCGATCGGCGACCTCGCCGGCCCGCCCTGGCTTGCGCACAAGGCCATGCATGAGGGCGTGATCGTGGTCGAGGCCATCGCGGGGCTGCACCCGCACGCGATGGATGTGCGCAACATCCCCGGCTGCACCTATTGCCGGCCGCAGGTCGCCTCGGTCGGACTGACCGAGGCGAAGGCGAAGGAACTGGGCTATGAGATCCGTGTCGGCCGCTTCCCCTTCATCGGCAACGGTAAGGCCATCGCCATGGGCGAGCCGGAGGGACTGGCCAAGACGGTGTTCGATGCCAAGACCGGCGAGCTGCTCGGCGCCCATATGGTGGGCCCGGAGGTGACGGAGATGATCCAGGGCTACGTGATCGGCCGGACGCTGGAAACGACGGAGGCGGAGCTGAAGGGCACGGTATTCCCGCACCCGACCATCTCCGAGGTGATGCACGAGGCCGTGCTTGATGCCTACGGCCAGACGCTCCATTTCTAGCCGATGTCCACCCGCGTCCTGATCGACCATCGCGCCGGCGGCGTGAAGGTCCTGCGCCACCCGGAGAAGGCCCACCGGCCGGACAATCCGATCCAGCGCAAGCCGGAATGGATCCGCGTCAAGGCGCCCACGCACCCGGTCTACCACGAGACGCGCAACCTGATGCGCGACAACAAGCTCGTGACCGTATGCGAGGAAGCCGCCTGCCCGAATATCGGGGAATGCTGGTCGAAGCGTCACGCGACCATGATGATCATGGGCGAGGTCTGCACCCGCGCCTGCGCCTTCTGCAACGTGCGCACCGGCATGCCCGACGCGCTGGACGCGGACGAGCCGCGGCGGGTGGGCGATGCCGTGGCCCGGCTGGCGTTGCGTCACATCGTCATCACCTCGGTGGACCGCGACGACCTGAAGGACGGCGGGGCGGCGCATTTCGCCGCCGTGATCGCCGCGATCCGGGAGGCCGCGCCAACCACGACCATTGAGATCCTGACCCCGGACTTCCTGCGCAAGGATGGCGCGATCGAGGTCGTGGTCGCCGCCAAGCCGGACGTGTTCAATCACAACCTGGAAACAGTGCCGCGGCTGTATCCGACCATCCGCCCCGGCGCGCGCTACTTCCAGTCGCTGCGGCTGCTGGACAGGGTGAAGCAACTCGACCCCACCATCTTCACCAAGTCCGGGCTGATGATCGGCCTCGGCGAGGACCGGATGGAGCTGTCGCAGGTGATGGACGACCTGCGCACCGCGGATGTCGATTTCATCACCATGGGCCAATACCTCCAGCCCACCGTGAAGCACGCCCCGGTCGCCCGCTTCGCCACACCAGACGATTTCGAGGACTACGCCCGCATGGCGCGCGGCAAAGGGTTCCTGATGGTCGCCTCCTCCCCCCTCACCCGCTCCTCCTACCACGCGGACGACGATTTCGCGGCGATGCGCGCGGCGCGCGAGGCCAAGGCCCAGGCGACCGGCGCCCGCGTGCGCTAGCCAAGCGGCGGCCGGTCCCTTATCTGCCGCGGATGCCGACGCACGCGGAACGCAAGATCGTGCCGTATCGCCCGGACCAGTTGTTCGATCTGGTCGCGGATGTCGGCAAGTATCCGCAATTCCTGCCCTGGTGCGTCGGCGCGCGCGTGCGCAGCCGGACCGAGATGGAACTGGTCGCGGATCTGATCATCGGCTTCGGCCCGTTCCGCGAGAGCTTCACCAGCCGCGTTGCCCTGGACCGCCCCGCCCATGTCCATGTGCGCTATGAGAATGGGCCGTTCCGATATCTGAACAACCACTGGCGCTTCCATCCGCACGCGGAAGGGTGCGAGGTGGAGTTCTTCGTCGATTTCGAGTTCCGCAGCCGCATCCTGCAGGCCGCGATCGGCGTGGTGTTCAACGAGGCGGTGCGGGTGATGGTGAACGCCTTCCTCAAGCGCGCCCGCGCCGTCTATGGCCCGCCGCAGGCCACCATCGCCGTGGTGCCGCCGCCCGAGCCAAAGCCGGGCTGACGGCACCGACAGGCTTGGATCAGGCCGCCGACTTCAGCGCAGCCGCGCCGTAGCGGACGGTCAGGTCGCCGATACCGTCGATATGGCCTTCCAGCGTGTCGCCTTCCTTCACGGCGGCCACCCCGGCCGGCGTGCCGGTCATGATCAGGTCGCCGGGCGCAAGCGCGACCGCGCGGGACAGATGCGCGATGGCCTCGGCCACCGACCAGATCTGCTGGTTCAGATCGCCCTGCTGCCGGATCTCACCGTTCACTTTCAGCCAGATCGCCCCCTTGTCCGGGTGGCCGATACGCGACGCCGGGACGATGGCGGAGATCGGCGCGGAACGGTCGAACGCCTTGCCGATTTCCCAGGGGCGCTGGAGCTTCTTGGCCTCGCCCTGGAGGTCGCGGCGGGTCATGTCCAGACCGACCGCGTAGCCCCACACCAGATCAAGCGCCGCCTCGGCCGCCACGTTCTCTCCCGCCTTGCCGATCGCGGCGACGAGTTCGATCTCGTGATGCAGGTCCTTGGTCAGCGACGGGAACGGCAGCGTGCCGCCGCCGGGCACGATCGCATCGGCCGGCTTGCTGAAAAAGAATGGCGGCTCACGGTTCGGATCGTGACCCATTTCCCGCGCATGGTCGGCGTAGTTGCGGCCGACGCACCAGATGCGGCGGACCGGAAAGACCGCGTCCTCACCGGCAACGGGAATGGTGGGGATCGTGGGGGCGGGGATGGCGAAGTTCATGGGACTTCCTTTGGCCGGAACCAATGATATGATTGGTTATAAACCTCACCCCGCCTCGGTCAATCCGCCAGGCGTGGCAATAGCTGGGACGGTTGATGACCACCGCGATGGCGGATCTGGATGATGCCCTTGAAACCAATGAGGATATTGGTTCCGACGGGGCGGTGCTGACCCTGCTGCAGGGCTACCTCGCACAGGCCGATCTGCCGGTGGACGGGCGCATTCCGCCGGAACGCGAACTGGCCGCGTCCCTCGGCGTCTCCCGGGCCGCATTGCGCAAGGCGCTGGCGACGCTGGAAGCGGACGGCCAGCTCTGGCGTCATGTCGGGAAGGGGACTTTCCTGGGCCCCCGCCCGCTCGACACGATCGGCGACGTGGCCAGCGTGGCCCGCGAGACCGGGCCGGCCGGGGTGATGGCAGCGCGGCTGGCGCTGGAACCCGAATGCGCCGTGCTCGCCGCGCAGAACGCGACCGGTGCGCAACTCGCGCGGCTGGAGGCACTGCTGCACCGCCCCCGCCCCGCTTCCTGGCGCGCGTTCGAAGGGCTGGACGCGGAATTCCACCGCGCCATCGTGGAAGCTGGCGGCAACCGGCTGCTGCTGCACCTGTTCGATACGCTGTCCGCGATCCGCCGCGCCGTCACCTGGGCGCGTCCGCGGGAGCAGGACGGACCACCGCCCGACCATCATTCCTTCGCCGAGCACGCGGCGATCCTGGCCGCCATCATCGACCGGGACCCGGGCGGCGCACGGACCGCGATGCGGACGCATATCCTCAATGTGCGCCGCAACCTACTGGAGCCGGGCGCGACCTGACTGACTTTCTCCCCGCCACGCGCCCCCGCGTGCACAACGCCGGTTTACATCCGCCATCCCCGACCGGACGATGCACCGGGGAAAGCGGAGATCGGCATGCGAGTGGTCGTCGTCGGCGCGGGTATCTTCGGGGCGAGCACGGCCTATCATCTGTCGCGCGCGGGCGCAGAGGTCGTGATGGTCGATCCGATGCGCGAGGGCCGGGCCACGGCCGCAGGCGCCGGGATCATCTGCCCCTGGTCGGCCAACGTCACCGATCCGCACTACTATGCGCTGACCTCCGGCGGGGCGCGCTATTATCCCGAACTCGTCGCGCGCCTCGCGGAGGACGGGGAGACGGAGCTGAGCTACCGTCGCGTCGGCGCGCTGTGCCTGGACAGCGCGGACAGCCCGCTCGACCAGACCGAGGCGCGGGCCAGGGCCCGCGCCAAGGATGCGCCGGAAGCCGGCGCGATCAGCCGCCTGTCCCCCGCCGAGGCGCGGGCCCTGTTCCCGCCACTGCGTCCGGACGCTTCCGCCCTGCACATCGAAGGCGCGGCCCGCATCGACGGGCGGCTGATGGCGGCGGCCCTGTGCCGCGCCGCGCGCCTGCATGGCGCATCGATGCGGGAGACGGAGGTGAGCAGGCTGGTCATGTCCGGCGCGCGCGTCACCGGCGTGGAAACGGACGGCGGACGCATCGACGCCGACGAGGTGGTGCTGACGGCCGGCGCCTGGGCCCCTGCCCTGCTCGCGCCGCTGCGCGTCGCGCTGCCGGTTGCACCGCAGCGCGGCCAGATCCTGCATCTGCGCCTGCCGGATCAGGACACGTCGCGCTGGCCCGTGGTGCTGCCGATGACCAGCCATTACCTGCTGGCCTTCGACGATTCCCGCGTCGTCGTCGGCGCCACGCGTGAGACGGGATCGGGCTTCGACTATCGGCTGACGGCCGGCGGCGTGATGCAGGAACTGCAATGCGCGCTGGACGTCGCGCCCGGACTCGCGTCGGCCACGCTGCACGAGATGCGCATCGGGATGCGGCCGATGGGCCCCGATGCCCGTCCCATGCTCGGCCGTGTCGAGGGGCTGGATGGCCTCACCATCGGCAACGGACTTGGCCCGAGCGGGCTCACCATCGGCCCCTATGCCGGCGCCTTGCTCGCCCGCCTGGTTCTTGGCCAGCGGACCGACATCCCGCTGGCTCCCTACGCCCCGTTGCGAGGATAGCCGGCCCGCCAAAGCGTCACGCAAGCTTCACGGCTCCTCCGATGGCCGCGACCTGCGGTCCGGATAGATGTGATGCGCCGCGCGCCCAGGCAGGCGGACGGCACATGACCGCATTCGGATGGGGAAGAGCCATGACCGACACACGTGCCGAATTCAACGACGGCAAGCCCGACTGGCGCGAGAACATCGGCAGCAACCCGACCGCCGAGCCGCATCTTCGCGACATGATCGCCCGGCGCCTGTCGCGGCGCGATGCGCTGCGCAGCGGCGCGGCCGTGGCCGCGGCGGCCTCGCTGGCCCATGCGGTGCCGGCCGAGGCAGAGGCGGCCGGCCCCTCCAGTCTGACCTTCCCAGAACTGCGCCACCAGCTTTCCCAGAACCACGCAGTGCCCGAAGGCTATGAAGCACAGGTGCTGATCCGCTGGGGCGACCCCGTCCTGGCAGACGCGCCCGCCTTCGACCCGAATCACCTGACCGCCGCCGCGCAGGCGCGGCAGTTCGGCTATAATAATGACTATGTCGGCTGGTTCCCGCTGCCGCAGGGCGGCGCGGGCGGCGAGCATGGCCTGCTCGCGGTGAATCACGAATACACCAACACCAACCTGATGTTCGCCGGCCTCGGCACGGGCGATGCGGCGCGGCTGCGCACCACCGCCGAGCAGGCCGCGACCGAGATCGCCGCCCATGGCATGAGCGTCATCGAGGTGCGCAAGCAGGACGGACGCTGGTCGGTCGTCGCGGGCAGCCGGTACGCGCGCCGCATCACCGGTGAGACGGAGATGCGGCTCAGCGGTCCCGCCGCGGGCCACGATCTGCTGAAGACCTCCGCCGATCCGACCGGCACCCGCGTTCTCGGCACGCTGAATAATTGTGCCGGCGGGTCCACGCCGTGGGGCACCGTCATCACCTGCGAGGAGAACTTCAACCAGTATTTCGGCGGCGAGGCAGCCACGACCGGCGCACTGGCCGCGATGTACAAGCGCTACGGCATCGAGAAGGACGCGGCCTATGCCTGGGGCCGCTATATCGATCGCTTCAACCTCGACAAGGAGCCGCACGAGCCGAACCGCTTCGGCTGGGTGGTCGAATACGACCCGTACGATCCGCAATCGGTGCCGGTGAAGCGCACCGCACTCGGCCGCTTCAAGCATGAAGGGGCGACCTACGCGATCGACAAAACCGGCCGCATCGTCATGTACATGGGCGACGATGAGCGTAACGACTATCTGTACAAGTTCGTCACCGCGCGCCCCTGGAACCCGGACGACCGCGCCGCCAACCGCGACCTGCTGGACGAAGGAACGCTCTACGTCGCGCAATTCGCCGACGACGGTAGGATGACCTGGCTGCCGCTGGTCCATGGCCGGGGTCCGCTGACCGAGGCGAACGGCTTCCGCAGCCAGGGCGACGTGGTGATCGAGACACGGCGCGCGGCGGACCTGCTCAAGGCCACGCCAATGGACCGGCCGGAGGATGTTGAGACAAACCCCGCCAACGGCCGCGTCTACGTGATGCTGACCAACAACAGCCGCCGTACGCAGCAGAACCTCAACGCCGCCAACCCGCGGCCGGACAACCTGCATGGCCATGTGGTCGAACTCATCCCGCCGGGGGCCGGCACGAAGGAGGTCGATCATGCGGGAACGGAAGCGCGCTGGGCGATCTTCCTGATGGCCGGCAAGCCGGGCGTGGATGCGGGTGCGCGCTACCACCGCGCGACGTCCGAACAGGGCTGGCTGTCCTGCCCCGACAACTGCACCTTCGACAGCAAGGGCCGGATCTGGATCGCGACCGATGGCGCCCCCTCCGCCGCCGGCGTGGCGGATGGGGTCTATGTGGCCGACACGTCGGGTTATGGCCGGGCGCTGACGCGGCTGTTCTATCAGGCCCCGCTCGGTGCCGAAGTCTGCGGCCCGCTGGTGGCGCCGGACGACAAGACGCTGTTCCTGGCGATCCAGCACCCGGGCGAGACCTCCGGCTCGACCTTCGAGAAGCCATCCACGCGCTGGCCGGACTTCGCGGAGAACATGCCGCCGCGGCCGTCGGTGATCGCCATCGTGAAGCAGGATGGCGGCATCGTCGGTTCCTGACGGCCGCGTGCGACGGCCGCTGCCGCGGCCGTCGCTTCCCGGCCTCGCCCCGGGATTGCATACTCCAAAAGGTCAAGGCGGCCATGCGGCCGAGGCACGTGGTCCGCACGCCTGGGTTGGTTGCGGCACGATGTCACGCTCACCTAGTTTGTCGCACTGATTACGACGAACTGAGGTTTTCTGGATGGAGCCGTGGCGTCTTGCCCCCGGCGAGGGCGCGCGCGTTGCGGTGGTGGGCGGTTCCGGCCGCGTCGGCTCCGCCATCGTCGCCGCCTTGATGGCGACGGGCGCCATGGTGGCGGTCCTCGATCTTCCCGGGTCCCTTGCGACCTGCCCGCCGGCCGGCGGCGTGCGGGCGATCCCGCTGGATGCCTCCGACCCGGCCTCGGTCGCGGTGGCATTCGCCGGCCTCGCGGACTGGCGGGCGCTTGACGCCTGCGTGGTCCTGGCCGGCTTCGCGACCCGCTGTTGCACGGAAACGAGCCGCACCGCGCATGGCTGGGAAGCGATGGTGTCGGACAACCTGCGCGGCGCCTTCATGGTCGCACGCGGGGCGCTGCCGCTGTTGCGCCACGGCCGCGAACCGGCGCTGGTATTGACCGCCGCGGAGCTTGGCGAGTGCGCCGCGCCCGCGTTCAGCCCCTATGCCGCCGCCAAGGCCGGGGTAATCGCGCTGACACGGTCGCTGGCGCTGGAAGCAGCCCCTCTGATCCGGGTCAATTGCGTGGCCCCCGGCGCGATCCAGGCGGGACTGTCCGAAAGCAAGCCGGAAACCGCCCTGCCGCGTCCGCGGCCGGTCATGATGGAATCGCACGCCGAGACAGTGCCGCTGCGGCGGCTCGCGATCGTCGAGGACGTGGCCGGGCCGGTGCTGTTCCTGCTCGGCCCGGCGGCCCGCTATATCACCGGCCAGACCCTGCACGTGGATGGCGGGCTGGTCATGGCGTGAGGGATCGTTGACGACGCCGCCGCCGCCCGCAACAAGCGCGATACTCCGACCCTTGGGGGAACTGCCATGATCCGCCGCCGCCACCTGCTCGCCGCGCCTGCGATCCTTGCCGCCGTGCCGGCCCGTGCCCAGACCGTGACGATGCGACTGTCGCATCAATTCCCCCCGGCGCACCACATCGCCCGCGTCATCGCGAGCTTCGCCGAGGACGTGAAGGCACGCGATGTGGGGATCGAGGTGCAGGTCTTCCCGGCCGAACAGCTCGCCCGGGTGAACGAGAATTTCCCGGGCACGGCGCGCGGCGCGTTCGAAGCGGCGGCGCTGGTGAATTTCTGGTGGTCCAACACACTGCCCGAGATGTCGGCCGTGACCATCCCCTTCCTGTTCACCGAACTGCCCAAGATCCAGCACTTCGTCGGCAGCCCGGCGGCGAAGTTTCTGGAAGAACGGATCGCGAAGAAGGGCGTGGTCAACCTCGCCTGGCTCTTCACCACCAGGCAGGTGATCTTCACCTCCAGTAACAAGCCGGTCGTCACGACCGATGACTTCCGCGGCCTGAAGATCCGCGGCCTCAATCCGCTGACCGACCATGCGCTGACCGCGATTGGCGCCTCGGCGCTCGCCACGCCCGGCCCCGAAGTGCCCGGTGCCCTGCAGTCGGGCGTGCTGGATGCCGGCATCACCGATGTCTCGGCCGCCGTGTCGCGCCGCTACTACGAGTTCCAGAAGTTCGGCACCGTGCTGCCCTACTTCACCGCGTACACGCATATCTTCGTCAACCCGCGCTTCCTGCAGGGTCTGAACCCGGCCCAGCGCACCGCCCTGGAAGCCGCTGCGCACAAGGCCGAGGCCGATGCGATCACGGCGTCCGAGGCCACCGCCGCGGCGGCCACGGGGGAATTGCGGGCCAAGGGCATGACCATCACCGAGCTCTCGCCGGAGCAGGTCGCCGCCTGGCGCTCGAAGATGCAGAAGCCGGTCGTGGACGCTTTCCTCCGCTCCGCACCTGAAGGCGGTGCGCGCATCATCGAATTGCTGGAGAAGCTGTGACCCGCGCCGCCGCACTGCTCTCCCGCATCGCGGCGGCCCTGTCCGGCGCGGTGCTGGTCCTTTGCCTTGTGCTCATCTGCCTTGGCGTGTTCGCCCGCTACGTGCTTGATGCTCCGATCACCTGGATCGATCACGTGGCCGGCTGGCTCGTGGTCGCGACGGTCATGCTGGCCGCTCCCGAAGCCCAGCGCCGCTTTGAGCATATCGGCGTGGACGTGCCGGTGCGGACCGTCGGCCCGCGCTGGGCACGCGTGATGTTCCTGTTCGGCGTCGTCTCGGTCGCGGCCGTGGCCGTGATCCTGGTGCAGCAAGGATGGGAGACGGTCGCGTTCTCGCGCATGATCGGCATGGCCACGAATGTCGAGGGTGTGCCGCTGTGGTGGCCGCAGCTCCTGGTGCCGGTCGGCGCCGCGCTGCTGCTGGTCGTGGCCTGCGTCCAGGCCATCACGCTGCTGCGCGGCGGCCGGCCGGAGCACCTGCCCGATACGCCTGACGACACGCCACGCGACCTGCTCGCCCGCGAATGACCTTCCTGCTCCTGATGGTGGCGCTCGTTGCGCTGCTCTACGCCGGCATGCCCATGTTCGCCGGGCTGTTCCTGCTCTCGCTCGGTGTCCTCTGGGCGACCGAGGGAACGGTCGCCGCCCTGGGCGAACAGGTGTTCAACCAGCTCGACGGGTATCTGCTGGTCGCGATCCCGCTGTTCATGCTGATGGCGCATGTGATGGTGCGCGGGCGGGTGGTTGACGATCTCTACGCCGCCGCCTTCGCCGTCCTCAAGCGGGTGCGCGGCGGTGTCGGCATCGCGACCGTGCTCGCCTGTACCGTCTTCGCGGCGATCTCCGGCTCCTCGGTCGCGACCGCGCTGACCGTGGGCAAGATCGCGATCCCGCAGATGCTGCGTTACGGCATGTCGCGCCGGGGCGCGTTCGGCGTGGTCGCGGCCGGCGGCACGCTCGGCATCCTGATCCCGCCTTCGGCGCCGATGGTGCTCTATGCCTACATCACGGAGACAAGCGTCAGTGCGCTGTTCGCCGCCGGATTGATCCCCGGCCTGCTGATGGCGGCCGCCTTCGCGCTGTACTGCATGGCGACCGAGGGCAAGGCGGCCGCGCCGGAGAACGATACCGCGGAGCCGCAAGCGGACACGAAGACGCTGTCGCGCAGCCTGTGGGCGCTGTCGCTGCCGGCCTTCGTGCTCGGCGGCATCTATTTCGGCATCTTCACGGCGACGGAAGCGGCGGGCACGGGCACACTGTATGCGCTCGTGATCTCCGCCCTGGTCTATCGCGCGGTATCGCTGCGCGACCTCTGGCAGGGCGTGGAGGACGCGGCGCGCACCGCCTCGATGCTGCTGATGATCATCGTGGGCGCAGCGGTCTACGGCTACATGCTGACCAAGCTGCGCATCCCGCAGCAACTGACAGAGCTGGTGGTGGCCTGGGGCGTCGGCCGGCTGGGCTTCCTGATCATGGTGATGGTGCTGGTCTTCGTGCTCGGCCTGGTGCTGGAGAGCTTCTCCATCATCCTGGTGACGATGCCGGTGATCATGCCGGTGATGAATCAGCTGGCGATCGACCCGGTCTGGTACGGCGTCCTGCTGACGCTGAACCTGGAGATGGCGCTGATCAGCCCGCCGGTCGCGCTCAACCTCGTGGTCATCAAGGCGATCACCGGGGCGCCGATGTCGGAAGTGAACCGCTCCATTCTGCCCTACATGCTCATCCTGGCTGGCGGGCTCGCGCTGCTGATCTGCTACCCAGGGGTCGCGCTATGGCTGCCGCGAACCTTGGGATACGGCGGCTAGCGAACAGGCCGATTGATCCCATCGCGCGACATCAGGCGGAGCTGCGTGCCCGTTTGCGCTTGAATTCACGCAACCCTTTGCGCAATAAGTGACGCGGAGGATATTTCTGAGACGCGTCGCATTCCATCGACTCGGCGCCGTCTGGGAACTGGAGAATCATGCGTTTCACCGAGATCGGCCAGCAATTACGCGCTTACAGACTGGAATCCGGTCTCCGCGCCGAGGAAATCGCCGCCCGCCTGGGGGTGTCTCGCGCCGCCCTCTACCGCTACGAGAAGGGCGAGGTCATCAAGCTCGACACGATCAAGCGGCTGGCGGAGCTTCTCAAGATTTCGCCGCTGTCGCTGTTGGGGATCGGTGTCGAATACTATAGCCGCATGGCCGCCTATCTGGAGCGGTTGCGCCAGATCGAGGAAACGGCGGACCAGATCCTCCAGGACTTCGGGCCGGTCTGCTACCTCGCGACCTCGGACGCCTACGATGCGGCGCTTGCCGATGCCTATGCCGACGTGGCCGAACAGGCTGGGGCCGACCGCAGTGCGCTGAAGGTCGCCTCCGACCAGGCACTGAACCTGCTGGCCGCACGCAAGAAGCTCTATACTGCGCGCCGCCCGACCATCATCGCCATCTTCCCGGTCGGCAGCATCGTCCGGTTCCTTCAGACCGGCGTGGCCGGATCTATCGCGGTCAGCGACCGGGTCCGCCGCCGCTGCCGCCAGGTCGCGACCGCCGAGATCGAGAACGTGGCGACACTGATGGCGACGGAACCGATGGGCATCCAGTTCGGCCTGCATATGGGCGGTGATCCGAACGGATCGTTCAAGATCCTGCGCGGCCGCGACCGCGCCACGCTGTGCGTCAACCCGTTCCGGACCGACAATCACCCGGCGATCCAGACCGGGGTCGCGATGATCACCGGTGCCGAGGAAGCGATCGGCGTCCACCAGCGCATCGCCGAACAGCACTGGCGTGAGGCGCTCAAAGGACCCGCGGCCGCCGCGAAGGTCCGCGAACTGATCGCCGAAGCCGGCGTGTGACGGGGGGCGGGACCGTGCCCGCCCCCGTTCCGTTCAGGCTTCCGCCAGCGCAGCACTCCACGGCGACATCACATCGCTGATGCCGATGCGGCTGTTGCCATCCTGCACGATCAGGTTGGGACAGGCGAAGTTCACCGGCATGGTCGCGTGCTCCACCTCCTCGATCGCGGTCTCGGCCGCCAGTGCCGCGCGGGTCTCGTCGGAAAGGCGCCGGTCGGCCGTGACGCCGTCGGGGCCGGACACGTCGATCCGTGGATGATGCGCGGCAGTGGCCGGGTCCATGCCGAAATCCGCGACGAAGGCCAGCATCTGATAGACGCTTGCCAGAATGCGCCGGCCGCCGGAGGCACCGCCGGCGATCCAGGGCTTGCCGTCCTTCACCATGATCGCCGGGGACATGTTGGTGAGCGGCCGCTTGCCCGGCGCAATGGAATTCGGCTGGCCGGGACGGGGATCGAACCACATCACCCCGTTGTTCATCAGCACGCCCGATCCCGGCAGCACGACGCGGCTGCCCATGGAGGACAGCAGCGTGGTGGTCATGGCAACCATCGTCCCGTCCTTGTCGCAGACGGTCAGATGGGTCGTGCAGGATTCAGCCGCCTTCGGCTCCGCGTCCCCCAGGCCGGCCAGCCGCTCCGCGTAGGCGGTGCGCAGCGCCTTGCACAGCGCGGCATACCAGGCCGCATCGGGCATGCCGCCCGGCCGGACCGGTGCCATCTGCTCTACCACTCGCGCGAAGGTCGGGGCCGCGGTCAGGCCGCCAGCCAGTTGCAGGGTGCGGCCGCGCCAGTCCACCCGCATCGCGGGACGCACGCGCGGGGTGCATCCGGCCAGATCCTCCGCCGAAAGCACGCCCCCCATCGCCGCCACATCGGCCGCGATGCTGCGCGCCACGTCGCCGCGGTAGAAATCCTCCGTCCCCGCGTGCTGCATCCGCTCCAGCGTGGCGGCGAGGTTGCCTTGCCGGAAGAAGCCGGGAATCCCCTGGAACGGCGCAACGGGCGGCAGGTCGTCCGGCAGATAAATGCGCGCGCTCTCCGGATACAGGCGCAGCACCGAGGCCGAGGTCGCGATCTTGATCGTGGTGAACCAGTCCTGCGGCAAGCCACGCTTGGCCAGCGCCACCGCGGGGGCGAGCACATCACGCATCGGCAGCTTGCCCCACCGGCGATGCAGCTCGGTATAGCCGGCCACGGCGGACGGGATCGCGAAGGACAGCGGGCCGTGGACATTCGTGTTGCCCTCGACCTCGGGCCACGCGAACAGATCCTGGGTCACACGCCCGGTCAGCTTGAACGCGGAGGCATCCAGCCCGTGCGGCGCGACGGGCCCGAAATCGACGACCTGGGCCTCGGGCTCACCCGCCTTGTGGATCAGCGCGAAGCCGATGCCGCCGAGGCCGGAATTCCAGGGCTCCACCGTCGCAAGCGCGAATCCCATCGCCGCGGCGGCATCGGCCGCGGTGCCGCCCGCCTCCAGCATCGCCACGCCGGCCTCGGCGGCCGCGCGCGCCTGGGAGACGGCCATGCCACGCGTTCCGGTCGCGGCCGGCTTGGTGACCTGCCAGTGCTGAAGGGTATGGGGGGGCGGGATGTAGTCCATGATGCGGCGCACTCCTCAATGCCCCGCCATGGTCGGCGCGAACCGCCCGCCCCGCAACTACCGCCCCCGCTTCGGCTTCCGCAGTTCCTCCAGCGCCGCTTCGACATCGAACGTGTCGAGCCAGTCCAGGTGCAGCGACCACGCGGCATCGAGTTCCGCCGCTCCTCCCTTTTCCAGGGCTTCGAGCAGCACCTCGTGACGCCGGGCGATCTCCTCCGGCCCACAGACGGTCCGGGTCAGTGCCCCCAGCATCATCACCTGCTTGGAGAGGGACTGCCACAGGCCGCTCAGCACCGAATTCCCGGACAGGCGCACCAGTTCGCAATGGAAAGCAGCTTCGAGCTGGATGGTCGCGCCCAGATCGCCGCCCGATGCCGCTTCCTTGAGTCCGTCCACGATCCGGCGCAGCCCGCTCCAGTCCGGGGCGGCATCCGTGCGGTCATGTGCCGCATGCGAAGCCATGATCTGCAACGTTTTGCGTACCGAATTGAGATCGCGCACGCGCACACTGGTCAGTTCCGCGAGCCGCATGCCCTTGTATGGCGTCGCGACCACGACGCCGTGGCTTTCCAGCAGGCGCAATGCTTCGCGTACCGGCACGCGGCTGATGGTCAGCTCGCGCGCGATCTCGGCCTCGACCAACCGGTCGCCCGGAAGGAATATTCCCCGCGCCGCCGCGCTGACGATCGCATCGGCGGCCTGCTCTACCATCGTGCGTGGCTGCACGGGCGACAATTTCCGCTCCAGCGCAATCGGCATGGTGCGTCGCTGCACGACTCCGACTTCGCGCCGGAGGCGGTGCTCCCTCACTCGATTCAAGTCCTTGCTTCCTTTGCAAGTTGTGGAAGTCAATTGGGTCCCGGGCGCGGACTTTAGTTATGAAAGCAGGTCAACGAAATGTCTTATTGTTAAGACAATCGCACGTGCCACGAATTTTTGCTGCGCGCTTCCCCCGGCGCCTTCCCGCGCTCCATTCCGATGGAAACGGTATGCACCATCCTGTAGCCGGTTATGCGTCTGCATCCCGCGTTGAAACTCCGGGCAGTACAATGAAATGCGAGCCATGCTGACAGATCATGATTGCTGAATGGTGTGCCCGCGGGCGGAAGGCAGAGGCCCACGCTCGGCGGCCGGCAGCCGCACGGCATCACTCAATGGCGCATGCCTCCCGCCAGCCGGGTCGGGGCTGCGATGGATGCCGGCGGCGCGCGGTTGTTCGCGGCACTCGCCGCACCCGTCCTGATTGAACTCGCGCGCTGTGCTTGACGGCGGCTTGCGGCCTCGCGCACTAGGCCGCGACGACAGCGAGCGCACGGGATCGAAAGATGGCGCGCCTTCCCCGCATGCCGCGCGGGCAGTAACCATGAATAGCACGACGCTGGACGCGGTCGTTCCGTCGCGCCCGATGACCACCGGTGGCCGCGACAGGCTGGTCGACATGCTGCGCGGACTCGCGCTCGTGCTGATCGTGATCGACCATGTCAACCTGATCGCTCGCGATATCGGCGATATCGGCGGGCTGCGGCTCTACCTGCTCATTGATGTGCAGCTCGCCGATGCGGCGGAAGTGTTCGTCTTCCTGTCCGGCTATGTCTTCGGGCTGGTCCATGGATCGCCGGGACGAAGGCTCGGGCCATCCGACCTTGCACGACGCACCTTGCGGCGGATTCTGCAGATCTTCAGCGCCTATGCGCTGACCGTGATCGTCGTTGCCGCGCTGTATGTGTGGCTGGATGGGGCGGGCGCGATTCCGGCCAGGTGGGCGGCGGCCAGCCAGATCACCATGCTGGACCAGCCCGGACTGGGGCTGCTGAGCGGCATGATCGGGCTGACGGTCACGGTGTTCTTCGTGAACATCCTGCACCTCTACATCCTGCTGCTCGCCTTCGGGCTGCCCATGCTGCTGTTCTGGCACCGGCTGCCCTGGGCCGCGGTCGCGGTGTCCGCCGCAATCTGGCTGGTCGCGCAGACCATGGATCCCGCCAGCATGCCGCGCTGGGCGGGAATGCGGGCGTTCAACCCACTGGCGTGGCAGTTGCTGTTCTGCGCCGGGATGTTCCTCGGCACGCACCGCTTCCTGGACCGCATCCGCAACCGGCCGCAAAAGCCGTGGCTTGCGCTGGCGGTCGGCGTCGTCGCGGTCGCGGCCGTGCTGCGCGCGGCGATCGCCCCTGTCGGGGCGCATGTCTTCCCCGCATCGCTGATCGAATTCGCGCGGCTGGTCGCGCTCACGGCGAAGCCGGTGCTCGGCCCTGCGCGCCTGATCGACTTCGCGGCGCTGGTCTATCTTGCCTGGACACTGATGCCGCCCGCCGCGCGGCTGGACCGCTGGGGGCCTGCGCGGCTGCTGGCCACGCTTGGCTCCCACTCGCTGGAGATGTTCTGCGTCGGCACGGTGCTGATCATGCTCGCCAGCCTCGCGCTGAACCTCGCCGGCGGCGGCGGCGTGGCCTATGCGCTGGTCGTCGCCGTGACGCTCGCCGCCTATGCCCTGGCCGGGCAGATCGGCGCGTGGCTGCTGGCGAAACCCAGCCGCGCGCCGGCCGCCGCGCCTATGCCTCCCGCACGTAGCTGACGTTCTTCACCCGCCCGCCATTGACGCGGAGTGCGGCAATCGCGCCCGCCGCGTTGCGCTCCACCCGGACATCAAGCCAGGAACGCCGCAGCGCACCAGGCACGTAAACGCGCACGTCATCGCCCGCGATCGGCGCCACGTCCCACCACACGCCGCGTACCACCGGTCCCGCCACGTGGAGGCGCATGCTGTCCCCGTGCGTTTCGACCGTCCAGCGCGCATCCATCTCCGCGCTGTAGTACGTGCCGGGCAGATCGGTGGGCAGCACCCCGCCCGGTGCCACGCGATTCCAGGTCGTGACATGGCCGGCGGCGACTTCCACCGCGACCGCATCCGGGCCCGCCGCCCCCACGGTGAACACGGTGCTGCCACGCGGGATGGTCAGGCGCCCGTCCCCCGTCGCCTCGGCCGTCGAGGGTATCCCGTTCGCGTTCAGCGTCGGCACACCGGCGGCGGAGACCGCGATATCCAGCGTTTCACCGCTCGCGGCATTCAGATAACGGCCGACGAGCGGCGCCAGATGTTCTGCCGGCGGCAGGGCCGGCGCCTTCACCGCGCCGCGTCGGTCGAGCAGGAAGTCCAGCGTGCGATGCGCCACGAGGTTCGGATCCGCACCGGCATGGTTGGTGATCGCGATCACCGCAGCGTCGAGTGTGGGCGCGCGCAGGAACTCGGTCCTGTAACCGGGCCAGAGCCCGCTGTGCAGGAACGTGTCCACGCCGCGATATGGCATCGCCAGCAGCCCCCGCGCATAACGGCTGGGCTGGCCGTTGACGAAAGGCGTCTGCCGCTCCAGTTCATCCAGCACGCCTTGGCTGGGCACACGCCGCGTGACCGCATTGCGCGCCCAGATCGCGAGGTCCGCGACCGAGGAGACGATGCCGCCTTCACCTCCCAGAGCGAAGGCGTGCGGAGCTCGCATGAAGCCGGCCTCTGCCGGCAGGTAGCCGCCGGCGAGATTCGGCACCGGCACGGCGAGGTCGGGCGTATGCCGTGTCGCCGTCATGCCGAGCGGGGCAAAGATCTCCCGGTCCAGGAACGCCGCCAGCGGCTCGCCGCTCAGCTTCTCGATGATCAGGCCCAGCAGCATGAAGTTGCTGTTGCTGTAGAGATAGGAAGTCCCGGGCGCGAAGTTGAGCGTGCGTTGCCGGTATATGCCCTCCAGCAGGTCGTCCTGCGTGACCGGCGTGCCGAAATCGGCGCCGCCCTGGCGCAGGATCTCCAGCATGTCGCGGATGCCGCTGGTGTTGTGCATCAGATGCGCGACCGTGACCGCCTCATAGGCCGCGGGCAGTTCCGGTAGCAGCTTCCGCGCCGGAGCCTGGATGTCGAGCGCGCCGCGTTCCGCCAGCAGCAGGATGGCCGCGCAGGTGAACTGCTTGCTGACCGAGGCGATGCGGAAGCAGGTTTCCGGACCGATCGGCACGCCCAGCTCCAGGCTGGCGAAGCCTGCGTGGCGGTGGGCGATCAGCTCGCCGCCCTGGACCACGCCCACCGTCATGCCGGGCCTGGTCCCATCGCGCCAGGGATCGAGCAAGCGGTCGATATGGTTGACGAGGGCGCGTCGGTCGAGATCGGTCAAGACGGGGCTCCGTTCAGCGTTGGGGCGGCCCTTCCCCTACACAATCTGCGCGGCGCGCCAAGCCTCCACGCGTACGGAGCGATGCGGCACGTGCCTGGAGAGGATCCGTGCGCGCAGGTCAAGCGGCGCATCGGTGAAGCAGGCGGCATCCATCAGGGCGATATTGTCCGCGAACTTCGGCCGGAATCCCATGCGGCCGAGCACGTCGCGTTCCAGATCGACGCCGGGCGCGATCTCCGTCAGCATCAATCCTTCCGGGCCGAGGCGGAACACGGCGCGCTCCGTCACCAGCATCATCTCCCGCCCCTGTTCGGCGGCATAGGGACCGCTGTAGGAGAGCTGCGCCACGGACGGGACCAGCTTATCGACCCGGCCGTCCTTGCGGATCGCGAGCCGCCCGTCGCCCACGCCGAGATCCAGGCCGCCCGCCGTGAAGGTGCCGCAGAACACGACCTTGCGCGCGCCCTGGCTGATATTCACGAAGCCGCCGATGCCGGTGATGCGTCCCTCGAAGCGGGAGACGTTGATATTGCCTGCCGCGTCCGCTTCCACGAAGGACAGGAACGCCACATCCAGGCCGCCGCCGTCATAGAAATCGAACTGATACGGCTGGTCGATCATCGCATCCATGTTGCGCGCGGCCCCCGCCTCGTTGCCGCCGGCAGGCGCGCCGCCGATCATGCCCTGCTCATTGGTAAGGGTGATCGTATCGAGCGCATCTTCCTCGGCCGCGACATTGGCGATGCCGGTCGCCACACCGGAGCCGAGATTGCACACCGCGCCCGCGAACAGCTCCAGCGCGGCACGGCGGGCGATCACCTTGCGTTCGTCCAGCCTCAGACGTGGGATATCGGTCAGCGGGATGCGCAGCTCACCGGCATAGGCCGGGCTGTATTCCGTCTCGTAGGTCTGCCACTGGCCAGGCTCGACCACCACGAAATCCACCAGCATGCCGGGGATCTTCACCGTCTTGGCCGGAATCGTGCCGCGGCGGGCGATGCGCTTGACCTGCACCACCACTGGCGCGCCCTGGTTGCGGGCGGCCTGGGCCATGCTGGTCATCTCCAGGAACACCGCTTCCTGCTCCATGGAGACGTTGCCGTCCTCATCCGCCGTGGTTCCGCGCAGGAAGCACACGTCGATCTTGTGCGGCTTGAACCAGATGTATTCCTGGCCGCCCAGGGTGACGATCTCGCTGAGGCTCTCCTTCGCCCGCGCGCTCTGCCGCGCCCCGCCAAGGCGGGGGTCCACGAAAGTGTGAAGCCCGGTCCGCGTGATCAGGCCGGGCCGCCCCGCGGCCATCTCGCGCATAAGCTGGCTGGTGACACCCTGGGGCATCGTATAGGCCTCGATCTCGTCGCGCAGGGCCATCGCGCTGATCAGCGGCGCATCGGTCAGCGTGCCGCAGACGATGCGCTTCAGCAGGCCCGGCACGGCGAAGTGCCCTGCCCCGCGCGTGGCCCGATCACCGAGGCCCGTCGGGTGCAGGCTGGTGATGCGGCGCGGGTGGCCCTGCGCCTTGAACCGCCGCGCCACCGCCTCCATCAGCGCGTCCGGCACGGCATGGCCAGCACCGGATCCGCCGACCAGCAGCGTGTCGCCATCCTGGAGCAAAGCGGCGGCCTGATCCGCCGTGATCACGTGCATGCGCGGAACCTCGCTGTCAGCTTGAGCGGGCGTAGGGGTCGAGCCAGTCGCGCACCCCATCGCCGAGGAAGTTGAATCCCATCACCACGGTCAGGATGGCGAAACCGGGGAAGGTCGCGACCCACCATTGCTCGACCAGTTCGCGCCCTTCCGCGACCATCGCGCCCCATTCCGCGGTCGGCGGCACCACGCCAAGGCCGAGGAAGGACAGGCCCGCGAAGGCCAGGATCGCGTAGCCGAGATCGAGCGTGATGAGCACCATCATCGGCCCGAGCGTGTTGGGCAGGATCTGGCGGAAGAGGATGTAGGCCGGGCCGAACCCGGAAGCCCGCGCCGCATCCACATAGTCGCGGCTGCGTTCGACAAGCACGAGGCTGCGCGACAGGCGTGCGAATTTCGGCCACCAAACGATCAGCATGGCGATAGCGGTGTTCACCACACCGATGCCCATGGCCGCGGCGATCGCCATGGCCAGGATGATCGGCGGGAAGGCGAGCACGAGATCGGTCAGGCGCATCAGTGCCTCCTCGACCCAGCGCCCCGCGAAGGCCGCACAGGCGCCGAGGATCGTGCCGATGGTGGCGGCGATCATCACCACCGCGAAGCCGACCACCAGCGAGATGCGCGCGCCGAAGATCACTCGGGTGAACACGTCACGGCCCAGCGCATCGGTCCCGAACCAGTGTTCCGTCGAGATCGGAAGCAGTCGGTTCGGCAGATCCACGGCATCGGGCGGATAGGGCGTGATCAGCGGGGCAAGCACGGCGGCCAGCATCCAGAACACCAGGATACCGGCGCCAGCAACGGCCAGCGCGTACCGGCGCGCGAATCCTTTCCGCCGGATCACGACGGCGGGTGCCGCGGCAGGCACGGAAGAAACGGCGGAAGCATCGCTCATCGCCGCGTCGCCCGTGGATCGAGCAGCGCATAGGACAGATCGACGAGCAGGTTGACGACCAGATACACGATCGCGACCAGAAGCGTGATCGCCATGATGGCCGGGACGTCCAGCGCCACCGCCGCGCGGAACGTGTAGCGGCCAAGCCCGGGCCAGGCGAACACGGTCTCCGTCATCACCGCCCCGGTCAGCAGGTTGCCGTAGGCGAGACCTGCAAGCGTGATCACCGGGATCACCGCATTGGAGAAGGCGTGAGTGACGATCACCACATAGCGGCTGAGGCCCTTCGCGCGCGCCATCCGGATGTAGTCGCGGCCCAGCGTATCGAGCATCGCCGCGCGCGTCGTGCGCGTGATCAACCCCAGCGTGGCGGAAGCGAGCACGATGGCCGGCAGGACCAGATGCGCGGCCGCTTCATGGAACAGTTCCCAGTCGCCCGCGAGCGCGGTGTCCACCAGCATCAGACCGGTCACGCGATCGGGCGGAAAGGCGAAGCTGGGAATGCGGCCGGGGCCGGGCGCCCAGCCGAGTTGTCCATAGAACACCGCGAGCACGATGAAGGCGAGCCAGAAAGTCGGCGCGGAAACGCCGATGAGCGAGACGACGCGGGCAACATGGTCCACCAGCCGGTCCCGCCATACCGCCGCGGCGATCCCCAGCGGGACACCCACCATCAGCGACAGGATGAAAGCGATGGTGGACAGCTCCACCGTCGCCGGGGCGTATTCGACGATGTCGTCCATCACCGCGCGCTGCGAGGCGATCGACTGGCCGAGATCACCGTGGAACAGGCCGGTCAGGAAAATCCAGTACCTGTCCCACAGCGGCAGATCGAGACCCCATTTCGCCCGGAAATCCGCGACAAAGGCAGGGTTCGAGGCCGCCACGTCACCGAGGAAGGCGAGCACCGGATCACCCGGCACCGTGTTCGCGACCAGGAACACGACCAGCGTCGCCAGCAGCGCCATCACGATCGTGATCAGCAGGCGGCCCGCCAGGTATTGGATCACGCGGGCCGCCCCGTCCGTGCCTTCAAGGCAGGACCGCCATCAAGCAGGCCGCGCCTTGGCGTACTCCGCCATCCAGCCCGCCGCGGTCAGGTGCATGTCCTGCACCGTCTTGCGTACTCCCACCTGATAGACCGGCTGGATCAGGATGATGAGATGTGCCGCATCCACCATCTGGCGCTGATACTCCGTCCACATCGCGGCTGCCTTGGCGAGGTCGCGTTCGGCGCTGGCGTCATCCACCAGCTTCTTGATCTCCGCCGGCGGCGTCCAATGCACGCGCTGCGCCACGCGATTGACCGTCGCGCTGGCCCAGAGCTGGTTCTCCACCGCGGGCGGATTCCAGTAGGTCAGGCAGGATTGCAGCTTGCCCTGGATGAACTGCGTGCGCATGCCGACCTGATCCATCGGCGCCAGATTGGCCTTGATGCCCACGCGCGCGAGATCGGCCTGCAGCTTCTGCGCGATCAGCTGGTAGGATACACCGAAGATCGCCGCGTTCGCGAAGGACAGATCGAAGGAGAATCCGTCGGGCAGGCCAGCCTCCTTCAGCAGCGACCGCGCACGGTCCAGATCCTGCCTGAAGCCGACCTGCTTCGCGATCTCCTCGGTCGATCCGTTGACGCCGATCGGCAGGAAGCTCGCCGGCCGCTTGGCCTGGCCGGCGACGAAGCTGTGGATGATGCCGTCATAATCGATCGCGTAACCGATCGCCTGACGCGCCGCCTTCTTGGCCAGCGCGGGATTCTGCGCATCCTCGCTGACCGCCATGTAGAGATAGTCGAGCGAAAGTGCGCGCATCACCGTGATGTCGGGGCTGTCGCCCAGCGTCGCGATCTGCTCCGGGATCAGGTTGAAGGCCACATCCACGTCGCCGCGTCGCAGCGCCAGAAGCTGGGCGGCGGACTCACTCATATGCCGGATGACGATGCGCTGATACCCTGGCTCACCGGCCCAGTGATGGGGATTGCGCGCAAGCTGGATCTGCTGGTTCCGCTCCCAGCCGACCAGCCGGAACGGGCCGGACCCGGCGCTGTTCTGGTCCAGCCAGCGCGTCGCGGTGTCGGTGTCCTTCGCCCCCGGAATCCCCTTGCCGCCGTGGGCTTCGACCACCTTCTTCTCGGTGATACCGAAGCCGGGGGCGGCCAGGATGGTCAGCAACGGCTGCGAGGGGTCGTTCATCACTACGTCCACTGTCTGCGGATCGATGACCTCCACACGGTCCACATGTGCGATGTACTGCTGCGACTGATCCTTGAGATGGATGATGCGTTCCAGGCTGAACTTCACGTCCTCGGCCGTCAGCGGTGCGCCGCTGGCGAAGCGGATACCCTGGCGGATCTTGAAGCGCATCGACTTGCCATCGGGCGTCAGCCCCCATTCGGTGGCCACCGCCGGCTTCACGTTGATGTACTCGCCCGGCTCCATCGTGATCAGGCTGTCGTAACAGGCGTGCACTGTCATCGGGCTGGAATATTGCGCCACCCGCGCGGGATCGAGCGTGGTGGTGTCGCTGATGTCGAGCGCGATGATAAGCGTGCCCTTACGCCCGCTCTGCGCCGCAGCGCGACGCACAGCGGCATAAGGACTGGCAACACCGAAGGCGGCGGCAAGGCCGAACAGCGTGCGGCGGTCGATCGGTAGATCCGTCATTATCGTTTCCTCCCCTGTCGCTTCCTGGCGGTCAGGTCTCCCGCCGGCGATTTTCGAAGGCGGCGATTCCCGCGCGGTGGGTGTCGCCGCTGAAGCACAGCGCGTTGATCTCGCGCTCATAGGCCAGCCCGGCCGCCAGCGGCATGGACAGCGCCGCCCGCGCCGCCGCTTTCACCGCACGCGTCGCCTGCGGCGGGTGCGTGGCGATGCGCCGCGCGAGTGCCAATGCCGCATCAGGCAGCGCCGCATCGGCAGCGACCTGGTCGATGAGACCGATCCGCAACGCTTCCGCCGCATCGATCGGATCGCCCGTCAGCATCAGCCGCATGGCCTGTCCGTAGCCCACGAGCCGCGGCAGCATCTGCGTGGCGCCCCCGCCGCCGATCCAGCCATGCGTGACTTCCGGCTGACCAAAGCGCGCCCCGGTTCCGGCGATGCGGATATCAGCCGCCGCCGCCATCTCCAGCCCGCCGCCCAGCACCCATCCGTGCAGTTCCGCCACCACCGGCCGGGTCAGGGCGCGGATCAGATCGGCGTATTCGCGTCGGTCGCGGAATTCCCAGGCCGAGGCGTAGAGTGCGAGCGATCCCAGGTCGCTGCCCGCGCAGAAGGCGCGGGGGCCGGCGCCGCGCAACAGCACCACGCGGACGACAGGATCGGCTTCGATGGCGGCGCAGTGCACGGCAAGCGCATCGGTCATCGCCGGCGTCATCGCATTTAGTTTGGCGGGACGGTCGAGCGTGATCACCGCCACCGCTCCCTCACGGGACAAATGGATCCGACCGTCCGATCCGGTGCCTTGCCGGCCATCCATCGGCTGCGAACGCACTCCCTCGCGAGCGCCCAGTTTCTGGGTCGTGATGCATCAGACCAGTTTCGGGCCGTCGCCTCAAGCGACATAGTTGCGCGGCGCGCCGCGCCATGCAGCAATGGTGCCTGCAACAACGCTTCGGGGGAAACTGCGCGTGCCCAGCCGCGACGGTCAACGAATTCTGCTGACCCACACTCCGGAGATCCGAGCCTTATATTACCGCGAAGGACCGCAGGCGGCCCTGGCCGAACTCGCGCCCGTGCGGTTCAACGACATGCCTGACGACCTGGATGCCGATGCGCTGATCGAGGCGGCACGCGGCGTTCCCATCATCGTGGCGCATCGCGCGACGCCGGTTCCCGCCAAGGTCCTGGCCGCGCTGCCCGACCTGGTCGCCGTGGTGCGCAGCGCGGTCGATATCCGCAATATCGACATCGGCGCGGCCTCGGAAGCCGGGGTGCTGGTCACGCATGCCTCGCCCGGCTTCGTGCCGGCCGTGGCCGAACTTGCGGTGGCGATGATGATCGATCTGGGGCGCGGGATCGGCAGCTATGCCGGCGAATACCGCGCGGGCCGGCCGCCCGCGCAGCGTATGGGGCGGCAGCTGTCCGGCTCGGTGCTCGGTATCCTCGGCTACGGCGCGATCGGGGCGTATCTGGCGCGGCTCGGCCTCGCGCTGGGAATGGAGGTGCTGGCGGCCGATCCTTTCGTCCAGCAGGCCGAAGCCGGGGTGACGCTGGCGTCCATGGCGGATGTGCTGGCGCGGGCGGATTTCGTGGTCTGCCTGGTGGTGGCGAACGACAGTACCGACAACCTGATGAACGCCACGACATTCGCACAGATGAAGCGCGGCAGCTTCTTCGTGAACATGTCGCGCGGCGCGCTGGTGGATGAAGCCGCGCTGGAAGCCGCGCTCGACAGCGGCCATCTGGCCGGGGCCGCGATGGATGTCGGCCGCTGGGGTGACCAGATGCCGCAACCGCGCCTCGCCGCGCGGCCGAACGTGGTCGCGACACCGCATATCGGCGGGCTGACGCAGCAGGCCGTGGACCATCAGGCGTTCGAGACCACGCGGCAGGTCGCGGCGATCCTGCGTGGGGAAGCCCCGCCCGGCAGCCTGAACGCGGCCGCCGCGATCCGCCTCGCCCGGATGCGTGGATGATGTGCGCCGCCCTCGCCCAGGACTTCCCGTGGCTGGAAGCCGGCGAGACGGTGCGTTTCACCAAGGCGGTGACGGAGGAGGACATCCTGCTGTTCGCGCGCGTGACCGGCGATCACGACCCGGTCCATGTCGATGCCGCCTATGCGCGCGCGGCCGGCTTTGCGGACATCATCGCGCATGGCGGGCTGACGCTCGGCCTCGCCTCCGCTACCGCGAGCCGGATCAGCCAGCTTGCCAAGTCGCGTGGCTTTCCGGGTATCTCGGTCTCATTGGGCTATGACCGCGTGCGGTTTCCCCATCCGGTCATCGCGGGCGAAACGCTGACCGCGCGCTACAGCCTGGGCCGATGGGACGCGGCACGGCGGCGCAGCATATCGCCGGTCGAGATCACCGCGGCGGACGGCGCGGTGGTGGCCGTGTGCGACCACGTCATGGCCTGGCTTATGCCGCAAGCTCCGGCCAGCGCGGCGTGAGCGTGAAGCCGAAGAATTCCGCGGCGCTGATCGCCTGGCCTTCGTTCATCGCGGCCCCGTCCTGGATGCGATGGCCCGCCCTACGGGCGGCCCGCAGCAGGGGCGTTGCGGTCGCGGCGATCACGGCATCGGCGACGAGCCCGCCGGGTGCCATGCGTGCCGGATCGAACGGCAGTTCCGTCTCCCCGCGCATGCCAAGCGGCGTCGCGTTCACAGCGATGGCGCAACCGGACGGGTCGGCCGGCCCGGCGATGATGCGGCAGGCGGGGAATGCATCGCCAAGGCGCGCGGCGAGTGCCTGCGCACGGGCGGGATCGACATCCGCGATGACAAGCGAGGCCACGCCCGCTTCGGCCAGCGCGTCCGCGATGGCCGCCCCTGCCCCACCCGCCCCGACCACCAGCGCGGATGCCCCGCGCGGCTCCACCCCGCGCGCCTCGCGCATCGCGCGCACGCAGCCGATGCCGTCGAACATGTCGCCTTCCCAACCCGCATCCGTGCGGCGCATCGCATTCACCGCATCGACGCGTACGGCACGCGGCGACAGGCGCGTGCACAACGCCAGCGCGTGGTGCTTGATCGGCATGGTGACGAACATCCCGTCGAAATTGCCGACATGCCACAGCCCGCGGATCACCGCCTCGGCATCGTCCGGGCCCACCTCCATCGGCAGCAGAACAGCATTCGCGCCGAGTTCGGCGAACAGCGCGTTGAACCGCCCGGGCGAACGCGCCTGCCGCAAGGGCGTGCCCAGGATCGCGAACAGCCGCGTGGCACCATCGATCGCCATGACGTCCCTTCCCCTGCCCGGGACCAGCACATACCGCGCAGCAGGAGGGCCGGCCATCCCATGACCGCCGAGCTTGCCGACACGCTCGACCTGCCGGAGCGCCACCGCCTGATCCGCGACACGGCCCGCGAGGTCGCGCGGAAGGAGATCGCGCCGATCGCCGCCGCGCTGGATGCGGAATCGCGCTATCCGGAAGCCCTGTACACGCATCTCGCCGCGCTGGGGCTGTTCGGCATCACCGTGCCGGAGGAACTGGGCGGCACGGGCGCCGATGCGCTCGCCTATGCCGTGGTGATGGAGGAGATATCGCGCGGCTACGCCAGCGTGGCCGACCAGATCGGACTGGTGGAACTGGTCTCCACCCTGCTTGCCCGGCACGGCACACCCGCGCAGCAGGACCGCTACCTGCGCCCGCTGCTGCGGGCCGAACGCCGCTGCGCCTATGCGCTAACGGAACCGGAGGCCGGGTCGGACCTCGCCGGCCTCAAGACCACGGCGCGGCGGGATGGCTCATCGTGGCGGCTGACCGGCGAGAAGATCTGGATCCACAACGCGCCCATCGCGGATTTCGCGGTGGTGCTGGCGCGCACCGACCCGGCTGCCGGTCATCGCGGCATGAGCATCTTCCTGGTCGATGCCGATGCGCCCGGCTTCGAGCGCGGCCACGTGGAACACAAGATGGGCCAGCGCGCCTCACCGCTCGGCGCGCTCGCCTTCCAGGATATCGCCCTGTCCGCCGATGCCCTGCTGGGACCGGAGGGACGCGGCTTCCACATGATGATGTCGGTGCTTGAGAAGGGCCGCATCGGCATCGCCGCCCTTGCCGTCGGCATCCTCGAAGCAGCCTTGCAGGCCTCCATCGCGCAGGCGCGGATGCGGCGGCAGTTCGGCCAGCCGATCGGTGGGTTCCAGGCCGTGCAATGGATGATCGCCGACATGGCCAAGGACGCGCATGCCGCACGGCTGATGGTACGGGAAGCGGCGAACGCGCTCGACCGCGGCGGTCCGGCCACGGTGCAGGCGAGCATGGCGAAGTGCTTCGCCTCCGACGCCGCCGTGCTGCACACGGCCAACGCGGTGCAGATCCACGGGGGCAGCGGCTACGTGCAGGGGGCCGAAGTGGAACGGCTTTATCGGGACGCGAAGATCACGCAGATCTATGAGGGCACCAACCAGATCCAGCGCATGATCATGGCGCGGCATCTTCTGGGGCGGCTCTGACCATGCCGGTCGCCCTCGTCACCGGCGCACGGCGCGGGATCGGGCGGGCCATCGCACTCGCGCTCGCCGCGCGCGGCTATGACCTCGTGATCAACGATCTCGTGCGCGACGCGGCAGCGGAGGAGACGCTGGCGGCGCTCATCGCCGCCGGAGTGCGGGCGGCTTTCGTGCCGGGCGACATCGCGGCGGAGGAAGGACACGCGGCGCTGGCCGATGCCGCCTGGGCCGCATTCGGCGGGCTCGACGCGCTGGTGAACAATGCCGGCGTGTCAGTGGCGAAGCGCGGCGACATGCTGGAGGAAAGCGTCGCCGACATCGACCGCGTGCTCGGCATCAACCTGCGCGGCCCCTGGCTGCTGACCGCCGAGATCGCGCGCCGCTGGGTCGCGGAGCCGCCGCGCGAGGGGCGCGCCATCGCCTTCGTCACTTCCGCCAACGCCTTCATGGCGAGCCCGGACCGCGCCAGCTACGCGGTCAGCAAGTCGGCGCTGTCCATGGTGGCGAAGCTGTTCGCACTGCGCCTCGCGCCGCATGGCATCCCGGTCCATGAAATCCGGCCCGGCGTGATCGCCACCGACATGACCGCGGTCGCCAAGGAACGCTACGACCGGCGTATCGCCGACGGCCTCAGCCCCATCGCCCGCTGGGGCCAGCCGGAGGATGTCGGCCGCGCCGTGGCCATGCTGGTCGCGGGCGAGATCCCCTTCACCACGGGCGACGCCTTCCACGTCGATGGCGGCCTGCATCTGCAACGGCTGTGACCGCAAAGGCTGTGCCCATGGCGCGCGAACTGACGGCGGGCTTCCATTCGTATGAAGATGTTGAAGAGGGCGACTGGCTCATCACACCCGGCATCATGGTGGGCGAGCATCATGTGCTGGAATTCGCCGGCCTGTCCGGCGACTTCTTCGACATCCATGTGGACGACGACTACGCCCGCGCCATGGGTTTCCCGGGCCGGGTTGCGCACGGCATCCTGGGTCTCGCGCTGACCGACGGGCTGAAGAACCGGGCGGAGGCACGGTTCCGCGGCGTCGCCTCCCTCTCCTGGTCGTGGCAGTTCCGCGGGCCAATCCTGATCGGCGATCGCCTGTCGGCCATCGTGCGCGTGGCGGCCAAGCGGATGACCAGGCGGCCCGAGCGCGGCATCCTGACACTCGCGCTGATCGTGACCAACCAGCGCGGCGAGATCGTGCAGGAAGGCGAGAACCTGCTGATGGTGCTGACCCGAGCCGGTTACCAGGCTCTGCGCGACGCCCAGCGCCACGGTTGAGCTGCGCCGCGAGGGCGTCTCGGCTCCCGCGACGCGACAATATACATTCGCGCCATGCCGAAGAGTCGCCCGACCATACGTGATGTCGCCAACCTGGCGGAGGTTGCGACCGGGACCGTGTCCCGCGTCGTCAACGGTCATTCCAATGTCGCCGCGGAGATCCAGGACCGCGTCCGGCACGCGATCGCACAACTTGGCTATCGGCCCAGTTCCGCCGCGCGGAGCATGCGGACACGGGCCACGCGGCTGATCGCCTGCCTGCTGCCAGATATCCGCAACCCTCTCTACGCGGACGTGCTCAGCGCCGCGGAGACGGTCCTGTCCGAAGCCGGCTATACGCTGATCGTCGCGGGCACGGCGGAGGATCCGGAACGCGAGCTGCAGCTGATCGACACGTTCGCACGCCATCGCGTCGATGGCGTGATCGCGGTCCCGACGCACGAGAAACGCAGGGACCTGCACGCCGCCTATCGCGCCCTGCACACGCCGATCGTGATGCTGGAACGGAACATGCCTATCCCACTGGTGGGAACGGTAGCGACGGATCAGGCGCGCAGCGTCCACGCGGCGACCTCCCTGCTGCTCGATCTCGGGCACCGGCGCATCGCGTTGCTGACCAGCCCCGTCCACAACCGGTCCGGTCGGGAACGGGCCAACGGCTTCCGGGCCGCCTTTGCCGATCGCGGGCTGAGGCCGGACGAGACGTTGATCCATGATGACGCATTGCCCGCCTCCGTGACGGAGGCGGCGCTGCACACGATGCTCCGGCAGAAGAACGGCGTGACGGCAGTCATAACCGCGGGCGACCGCAGCCTTGGGGGAGCGCTGCGCGCGATCCGTGCCACGGGGCGCCGCATCCCGCAGGACATCTCGGTGATCGCCTGGGGCGACGGAGATCTGGCGCAACTTGCCACGCCTGCCGTGACCGCGATCCGATACGATGCGATCGAGAGCGGGCGCGAGGCCGCACGTCTCCTCCTCTCGGCGCTCGGCAACGACGTCCCGCCATCGCGCACGCGGCGTGTGCTCCTCCCTGCGGAGCTGGTGATTCGCGAATCCTGTGCCGCCCCACCGTGAAACGATCCATTGACGCTGCGCGCGGCCGCTCCCTAAGGTCGCCGATACAGAGCGGCAAGCTCGGCGCCAGATCGCGACATGAGGGGACTCACATCATGGGAACTGACCCGACACGACGGCATCGTGCCGGTCGGCGGAACGGCCTTTCACGACGGCAGCTCCTGGCCGGCGCAGCGGCACTGCTGCCCGCGCCCGCGATCGTGGCGCAGACGCCCGATACGCTGGTCGTGAACGCCTATGGCGGCGAATTCCAGGACATCTTCCTGTCCACCGTGGTGCAGCCATTCGAACGCAAGTTCGGCGTGCGCGTCACCTACGACGATGCCGGCACCGCCTCCGAGGATTACGCGCGCATTCGCGCTTCCCGCGGCGCACCCGGGTTCGACGTGGCGGCCGAACTGACGCCGCCCGAGATCCTGCTCGGCGCGCGCGAGAAGCTGCTCGAACCCGTCACCGAGAAGGAAGTGCCGAACCTCCGCCACGTGTGGAAACGCTCGCACGAGATCATTCCGGCTGTGGGCATCGTCCACAGCTACCAGTACACGGCGCTGATTTGGAACAAGGACAAGATCGAGAAGCCAGCGACGTGGGGCGACTACTGGGAGCCCGGAAAGCGCTACGGAGACATGATCCGGGACCACGTGATCAACTTCAATCCCGGCAACCTCCTGTCGATCTACGCGCTGATCATGGCCGCCAAGCTCCGTGGCGGCGGCGTGGACAATATGGATCCGGCCTGGGAACTGCTGAAGGCGCAGAAGCCCTATGTCGGCACCGTCGTGACGACCTCGGCCCAGGCCGCACCGTATTTCGAGAATGGACAGGTCTGGATCGCGCCGTATTGGAGCGCACGCAGCATCTATTATCGCGACCAGGGCTACCCGATCGACCTGACCGTGCCGGACGACGGGACCATTGGCCTGGCCAACTGCGCCGCGGTTCCGGTTGGCGCCAAGAACAAGCGCCTGGCCATGGAGTTCATGAATTTCCGGCTGGATCCCGAAATCCAGCGAGCCTTCCATCTCGGCTACAAGACCAGCCCGGCCCGGCCGGACATCACCGACTGGCCCGATGCATACAAGGCCGTGCAGATCACCACCGAAGAGCAGATGGCGAAGGTCGATTTCCCGGACAATGCCGTGCTGGCGCGCCGGCGCCGCGAATGGACCATGCGCTGGCAGGAGGTCATGGCGGGCTGACATCGAACCGTGGCAACCGTTCCCGTCCGCCGCCCAGGCCCATGGTTCACGACCTGGCTCCTGGTTGGTCTTCCGACACTCTTCCTCCTGATCTTCTTCGTCGCGCCGACAGCCTATCTGTTCACCGCCAGCGTGATGGTCTCGGACGGGATGCCGCTCGATGCGCCGAGCTGGGAAAACTACCAGATCCTGCTCGGCAGCTCGCTCTACCGGACGATCATCCTGCGCAGCTTCGTCGTGGGCATCTCTGTCGGGCTGCTCGTCGTCGCGCTTGCCTATCCGGTCGCCTATTTCCTGGTGCGGACCACATCGCGATGGAAGGGCCTGCTGATCGCGGTCACACTTTCACCGCTGCTCGCCAGCGTCATCGTCCGCACCTATGGCTGGTACGTGATCCTCAACCATGATGGCGCGCTGAATGGGCTGCTCGTTGCCGTCGGCCTCGCCGATCAGCCGCTGCGCCTGCTGCCCAGCACGCCCGCGATCATCGTCGGCCTGGCGCATGCGCTGCTTCCTTATGGCGTGCTGTCCATCATGAGCTCGCTCAACGGGATGAACCCGTCCATGGAGCGTGCCGCCCTCAGCCTGGGGGCGACACGGCTGCGGACCTTCGTCCGTGTGACCCTGCCGCTGACGCTGCCGGGCGTCCTCGGCGGCTTCATCCTCGCCTTCTCCCTGGCGATCAGCGCCTACGCCACCCCCGCCATCCTCGGTGGCCCGTCTACCGAAACGATGGCGACCATGATCCGCAACCTGATGATCGCGCTGCTCGATTGGGGGCTGGGCTCCGCCATGGGCGTGATCCTGCTGTTCAGCACGCTGCTGCTGCTTCTGGCCGGTGCTCTGGTCGGCGGCCGGCGGGGAGCGGCCGCGGCATGAGGCAACGGGACGCCTCCTGGACCGCCCTGCAGGTCGTAGTGGGGCTGATCTTCGCCTTCATCCTCGGCCCTATCCTCATCACCGCCGCCGTTTCTTTCAACGGCACGGTCCGTTCTGTCTTTCCGCCGGAAGGCTTCTCACTGCAGTGGTGGGCAGAAACCTTGAGCTGGCGCTGGCTGGAACCGCTTCTGTTCAGCCTCAAGCTCGCGACCCTGGCCGGGTTGATCAGCACCGTGGCGGGCACGCTCCTGGCCTTTGCCCTGGTGCGGCGCCGCTTCATCGGCAAGGCGGCGGTGGAGATGCTGGTGCTCGGTCCCCTGATCCTGCCCACGCTCGTCACCGGGATCGGGCTGCTGCAGTTCCTGCACGCCATCGGCCTCGGGACATGGGTCGGCTTCTGGGGACTGGTGATCGGTCACGTGATCATCTGTTTGCCGTTCAGCATCCGCACCGTGGCCATCTCGCTCAAGACCATGCCGGCCGCGTTCGAACTCGCCTCGGCCAGCCTGGGTGCTTCGCCCTGGACCACGCTTCGCCGCGTGACGCTGCCCGTGATCAGCGGTGGCGTGTTCGCAGGAATCGCCTTCTCCTTCGTGCATTCCTTCACCGACGTGAACCTGTCGCTGTTCCTGGCGAGCCCGGGCGAACGGCCGGTGACGGTCGCGATACTCGCCTTCCTCGAATTCGGGTTCGCGCCCACGCTCGCGGCGATCTCCATGATCTCGCTGTTCATTCCGCTGCTGCTGATGATCGTGCTGCAGCGCTTCGTCCCCATCGGCGACTTCCTCTACTCGGATGGTCGGTCCGGTGGCTGATCCCAAACCACGGCCGGAGAGCACGAAACACCCGGCCACTATCCAGGAGGAGGTTGACGCGCATGTCCGCCATTGAGTTCCGGAAGCTGACCCCGACCTTCGGTGCCGAAGTCATCGGTGTCGCGCCGACGCTCGAGATGGATGATGAGACATTCCGCACCGTGGAAAAGGGGTGGTACGACAACAGCATCCTGCTGTTCCGCGGTCTGAACATGACGCCGGAACAGCACATCGCCTTCACGAAGCGCCTCGGCCCGCTCCACATCATGACGCCATTGCACTTCAACCTGCCCGGTCATCCGGAGGTTCTGGTCATCGGCAACGCGCAGGAGGAGGGCAAGCCCATCGGCCTGCCGCGCGCCGGCATGGGCTTTCACAGCGACGGCGAGGACAAGGGCATTCCCAATGCCGGGTCCTTCCTGCATGGCGTGATCGTGCCCGACGAGGGGGGCGATACGCTGTTCGCCGACATGTACGGTGCCTGGGACGCGCTGCCCGAGGCAACGAAGCGCCGGGTCGCAGGCAGGCGCGCCTGCTACAGCCGCGCCCGCCTGCACCATGTCCACTACCCGCATCTGCCGCCGCTGACCGATGAGCAGCGCCGCGACCGACCCGATGTCTGGCATCCGATCGCGCGGCGCCATCCGGTGACAGGCCGCACTTCGCTCTTCATCGGCCGCTGGGCCTGCGAAGTGGAAGGCATGTCGAAGGAGGAGGGTGAGGAACTGATCGCAGAGCTGATCGCCTTCGCCCAGCAGCCGCAGTTCATCTACCGCCACACGTGGAAGGCCGGGGATGCGATGCTGTGGGACAACCGCTGCACGCAGCACTGCGCCACCGGCTTCGATGAGCAGAAATACACGCGGCGCATGCAGCGAACCACGCTGGAAGGCACTGCGCCCATCCTCGCCGAAATCTGAAGCGCCCAATATCGAAGCCCCGGAAGGAGCAACCGTGTTCGTCCTCAACGAACTTCCCCAACAAGTGGACTCTGCGCTGCTGGACCTGCTGCGGCAGGCGGAACCCGCCACGATCGGCCATTTCCGCCATGTCGGGTTCATGGAGCCGGCGATCCGCGGGCTTCTGCCGGACCGGCGCATCGCTGGCACGGCCGTCACCGTCCGCTGCGCGGGAACGGACACCACGATCATCCACTACGCGCTGGGCAAGCTGCGCCCGGGGGACGTGCTGGTCATCGACCGTGCCGGCGACCATCGCCATGCCGCCTGCGGCGGCGGCGTTGCCTTCGCCGCGCGGGCGGCGGGCTGCGTGGGGATTATCATAGACGGCATGGCCACCGACATCGCCGAGCTGCGCGAATACGGCCTGCCGGTCTGGGCGCGCGGCCTGTCGCCGGTGACGGGCAAGCGCAGCTTCAGCCATGGCGAATTCTGCACGCCCGTCTCCTGCGGTGGCGTGCCGGTGGCGCCAGGCGATGCGATCCTGGCCGACGAGAACGGCGCCCTGGTGCTGACCGCCGCCGAGATCACGGCCGATGCCGAGCGTGCCATCGGCATGCAGCAGGCGGAAAAGAAGACGCTTGCCCGCATCGCGGCCGGGGAGAGGATGCCGGATATCAACGGCACCAATGCCCGCATCGCCGAGATCATGCAGCAGGCGGGCAAATAGCCGGCGAAGACTCGTGCCGGGCCAGCCGATAGACTGGCCCGCATGATCCCGCGCGATGGCCTGCCGCCTTGGACCTGATCACCAAGCTCGAATTCCTGCTCGCGCTGTCGCGAGAGCGGCATTTCGGGCGCGCAGCCCGGGCCTGCCGCGTGTCACAGCCGACGCTGTCGGCCGGGTTGCGGCAATTGGAGGACCAGCTTGGCGTGCCGCTGGTCCAGCGCACCTCCCGCTTCCAGGGCCTGACGGCGGATGGCGAACGCGTGCTGGTCTGGGCGCGCCGCCTGGTGGCGGATTCCCGCGCCATGCGCCAGGAAATCGCGGCGCTGAAGCAGGGCCTGACCGGCCGGCTGCGCATCGCCGCGATCCCGACGGCGCTTGCCATGGTCCCGCTGCTCACCACCCCGTTCCGTGCGACCCATCCACGAGTGGACTTCGCCGTCCTCTCCCGCAACTCCAGTGAGATCCTGGCGCTGCTGGAGGACCTGCAAATCGATGCCGGCCTGACCTATCTGGATAACGAACGGCTGGGCCGCGTCACCGCCGTGCCGCTCTATCGCGAACGCTACCGGCTGCTGACCGCGCGCGACGCCCCGCTCGGGGACCGCGAAGTGGTGACATGGACCGAGGTGGCGCAGATCCCGCTCTGCCTGCTGACGCCCGACATGCAGAACCGCCGCATCATCGACCAGCTGCTGCGCGCGGCCGGCAGCACGTCCTCGCCGACGCTCGAATCCAACTCGATGATCGCGCTGTTCGCGCATGTGCAGACCGGACGCTGGGCCAGCGTGATGCCCTCCCGGCTCGCGCAGATGCTGCGGCTGATGGAGCGGATCCGCTCGATCCCGATCGTCGATCCCGATGCCGCGCACATGATCGGCTTGGTCGTGCCGAGACGCGACCCGATGACACCGCTGGTGACCGCCCTGGTGCGGCAGGCGGAGATGATCGCCGCGGACCTGGAACTCCCGCCCGGCTGAGGCTGCCGAGCAACCATCCTGGCCAGCGCCTTTTCCTTGCGCCGGGACCGGCCGCCACGGAAGATCGCACCCAATCAAAACCAGGGAGGATGCGATGCGGAGGTCCGAGTTCCTGGCCACCGTGGCCGCCACTGCATTCGGGGGCATGACGGGACTTCCCCGACCCGCCCGCGCCCAGGGCGGCGCGGCGGGCATGCTGCGCACGGGGATCAAGCTCAGCCCCACTTCGATGGACCCGCATTTCCGCCTGTCCGGCGAACAGAACATGCTGCTCGCCCTGTATGCGCGCCTGGTCGGCATGTCAGCACAAGGCAAGCCCGAGGCTGGCGTCGCCGAAAGCTGGCGGCCGGTGAACGACGGGCTGGCCTGGGAATTCGCCCTGCGCCCCGATGCCAGGTTCAGCGACGGCAGCCCCATCACCACCGAGGATGTCGCCTTCAGTATCGCCCGCGTCCCGACCATCGAGGGATCGGCCGGCGGCTATCAGATCTTCGTCCGCGCCATCACGCGGGTGGAAGTGAAGGATCCCCGCCGTCTGCTGATGCACACCGCCAAGCCCTACCCTTTCATGGTCGAGGACATGACGCAGATCGCGGTTGTCCCGAAGGCGCTTGGCCCGGCGTTCAAGACGGCGGATTTCAATGCCCAGAAGGTGCGCGCCTTCTCGGGCCCCTATACGTTGGCCGACTACCGCTTCGGCGAATTCCTCGCCATGCGGCGCAACCCGCACTGGTACGGCCCCACCCCCGGCTTCGGCGAGGCGTATTTCAAGGTCATCGGCGCCGACGCGAGCCGCCTGGCGGCACTTCTCGCCGGGGATGTCCAGGCGGTGGATGAAGTGTCGGTGCAGGACATCGTGCGGCTGCGCGCGAACCCGGCGCTGAACGTCACGCAGACGGCCGGCATGCGCGTGATGTATGTCGCGATGGACATGGACCGCGACGTCTCGCCCTTCGTGCGCGACGCCAACGGCCAACCGATGACGAAGAACCCGCTGAAGGACGCGCGGGTACGGCAGGCGCTATCCTATGCCATCAACCGCAAGGCGATCGTCGACAGGGTGATGGAGGGGGCCGCAACCGTCGCCTCCAACCTGCTGCCGGACGGCACGCCGGGCACTTCGCCGAAGCTGGGTGTCGCGCCCTTCGATCCCGAACGCGCCCGCGCGCTGCTGGCGCAGGCCGGATATCCGGACGGGTTTCAATTAACCCTGCACGCCACCAACGACCGCTATCCGAACGACGAGAAAGTGGCGCAGGCGATCGCCCAGTTCTGGACACGTATCGGGGTGCGGACCGAGGTCACGACGATGCCGAACGCCGCCTATTTCCCGGCTGCGGCGCGTCAGGCCTTCAGCGCCATGGCCGCGCAGTACGGGGCGGACAACATCTCCTATGCCTACCGCGCGCTGGTGCACACCTACAACAAGGAGCAGGGCCTCGGCACCGCCAACCGCACACGGCATTCCAGCCCGCGCGCCGACGCGCTCGCGGCCCAGGCGCTGGTCGAGATGGATGAGGAAAAGCGCAATGCTCTTTTCGCCCGCGCCGCGGAAATCGCGATCGGCGAGGAGGCGATCATCCACATGATCTATCATCCCGCCTATGTCTACGCGGCCCGCAAGCCATTGGCGGTGACGCCCTATTACAACGGCGCCTTCCTGCCGCAGGCCATGTCGAAGGGGGCATAGTCCGGACGGGAGATTTGCCCGCGATAGGTTTGTTCTATCGCAGCATGCCCTCTTCCTGCTTGATTCCGCAGCCAATGCGCGACCAGCTTAACGGCATACCACTCAGCGGGGGCTTGTGGGGTATGACGGCACACGCAGAAGGCCGGGTCCGGCTGATTCAGGACATTCTCGCCCAGCATGCCGGGACCGAGGGGGCGGCCCTGCCGGTGCTGCACGAGATCCAGGCGGCGCTGGGCCATGTCCCGCCCGAAGCCGTCCCGCTGGTCGCCGCGGCCCTGAACCGCAGCCGCGCCGAGATCCACGGCGTCGTCACCTTCTATCATGATTTCCGCAACAGCCCGCCCGGCCGGCATGTCGTGAAGCTGTGCCAGGCGGAAGCTTGCCAGGCCATGGGTTCCGCCGCGGTCGCGGATGCACTCTCGCACCGGCTCGGCACTGCCCTCGGTCAGACATCTCCCGACGGGCAGGTGACGCTGGAGCCGGTCTATTGCCTCGGGCTCTGCGCCTGCGCTCCTGCCGCCATGGTGGACGGCGACGTCTTCGGGCGGATCGACCAGGACGTGATCGCGGAGATCGGCATGGCGGTGGGGCGATGAGCACGCGCCTCTACATCCCCTGTGACGCCGGCGCCCTGGCGCTTGGGGCCGACCGCGTCGCAAGGGCCGTCATCCGCGAGGCGGAGGCACGGAGCGTTCAGGTCGAGATCATCCGCACCGGCTCCCGCGGCCTGTACTGGCTGGAGCCCATGGTCGAGGTCGCGATGGATGCCGGCCGCATCGCCTTCGGCCCGGTTCACCCGGCCGATGTGCCTGCCCTGTTCGATGGCGGGTTCCTGGAGGGAAAGGGTGGCGCGCTGCGCCTTGGCCGGCCGGAGGACATTCCCTTCCTGGCGCGGCAGACCCGCTTCACCTTCGCGCGATGCGGCGTGGTCGACCCCGCATCACTGTCCGACTACGAGACGCAGGGCGGCCTCGCAGGGCTGCGCGCGGCGCTGAGGATGACGCCGGAAGCAATCGTCTCCGCCGTGACGGAATCAGGCCTGCGCGGCCGCGGCGGTGCGGGTTTCCCCACCGGCATCAAGTGGAACACCGTGCTGGGCGCGGCCGGTCAGCGGAAATTCGTCGTCGCCAATGCCGACGAAGGCGATAGTGGCACCTTCGCCGACCGCATGCTGATGGAAGGCGATCCCTTCCTGCTGATCGAAGGTATGGCCATTGCCGGCATCGCGGTGGGCGCGACCTATGGCTATCTCTACGTCCGCTCCGAATATCCGCACGCCATCACGCGGATGCGCGGGGCCATCGTCACCGCGCGGCGGGCCGGGCTGCTCGGCCCCGATATCCTCGGCAGCGGCCGTAGCTTCGACATGGAGGTGCGCGTCGGTGCCGGCGCCTATGTCTGCGGGGAGGAGACCGCGCTGCTTGAAAGCATCGAGGGCAAGCGCGGCCAGGTGCGCGCCAAGCCGCCGCTGCCCGCGATCAGGGGCCTGTTCGGCTGTCCGACCGTGATCAACAACCTGATCAGCCTCGCCTCCGTACCGTTCATCCTGGCCCATGGCGCGGCCGCCTATGCGGCCGTCGGCTATGGCCGCTCGCGCGGGACCATGCCGGTGCAGTTGGCGGGCAATATCCGGCATGGCGGGCTGTTCGAAGCCGGGTTCGGCATGACGCTTGGCGAGCTTGTCGAGGATATCGGGGGCGGTACCGCCAGCGGTCGTCCGGTGAAGGCGGTGCAGGTGGGCGGACCGCTGGGCGCCTATTTCCCCTCTGCCCTGTTCGACACGAAGTTCGACTATGAATCCTTCGCCGCCCGCGATGGGCTGATCGGCCATGGCGGGATCGTGGTGTTCGACGACACCGCGGACATGCTGGCCCAGGCGCGCTTCGCCCTCGAATTCTGCGCACTGGAATCCTGCGGCAAGTGCACGCCCTGCCGCATCGGCTCCACCCGTGGCGTGGAAGTCATGGACCGTATCCGCGCCGGCATCGCGGTGGAGGACAATCTTCGCCTGGCCGACGATCTCTGCGAGACGATGCAATTCGGATCGCTCTGCGCCCTGGGCGGCTTCACGCCCTATCCGGTGCGGAGCGCGATGCGCCACTTCCCCGATGATTTCCGCCGGACGAAACCCGTCCACGAAGCCGCGTGAGGTCCGCATGACACTGGTTCACGAGACCGACTACGGCACGCCCGCCTCCCGCACCGCGGCAACCGTCACGCTGACCATCGACGGCGTGGCGGTGACGGTGCCGCAGGGAACGTCCGTGATGCGTGCGGCGATGGAGGCAGGTACCAAGGTGCCCAGACTCTGCGCCACGGACAGCGTGGAGTCGTTCGGATCCTGCCGGCTCTGCCTTGTCGAGATCGACGGCATGCGCGGCACGCCCGCGTCCTGCACCACGCCGGCCGCCGCCGGCATGGTGGTGCGCACCCAGACAGAGCGGCTGAAATCGCTGCGCCGTGGCGTGATGGAACTGTACATCTCCGACCACCCGCTGGACTGCCTGACCTGTGCCGCCAACGGTGACTGTGAGTTGCAGGACATGGCCGGCGCGGTCGGGCTGCGCGAGGTGCGCTACGGCCATGAGGGTGAAAATCACGTCGCGGCCCGGCGCAGCGGGGAGGCGAATGACCGCTTCCTGCCGAAGGACACTTCCAATCCGTATTTCGACTACGACCCGTCGAAATGCATCGTCTGCTCTCGCTGCGTCCGCGCCTGCGAGGAGGTGCAGGGCACCTTCGCGCTGACCATCGAAGGACGCGGTTTCGACAGCCGCGTCTCACCGGGCATGCATGAGAGCTTCCTTGCTTCCGAATGCGTCTCCTGCGGCGCCTGTGTGCAGGCATGCCCGACCGCCACGCTGATCGAGAAATCGGTCATCCAGATCGGCCAGCCCGAGCATTCCGTCGTAACCACCTGCGCCTACTGCGGCGTCGGCTGCTCCTTCAAGGCGGAGATGCGCGGCGAGGAACTGGTGCGCATGGTCCCTTACAAGGACGGCAAGGCGAACCGGGGCCATTCCTGCGTGAAGGGGCGTTTCGCGTGGGGCTATGCCACGCATCGCGACCGCATCATCAAGCCCATGCTCCGCGTCAAGATCACCGATCCCTGGCGCGAGGTGAGCTGGGAGGAAGCATTCGCCCATGTCGCCTCCGAATTCCGGCGCATCCAGGCACAGCACGGTAAAGGCGCGATCGGCGGCATCACGTCCTCCCGCTGCACGAACGAGGAGACGTTCCTCGTCCAGAAGCTGGTCCGCGCCGGCTTCGGCAACAACAACGTCGATACCTGTGCGCGGGTCTGCCACTCCCCTACCGGCTACGGGTTGAAGACGGCTTTCGGCACCTCCGCCGGGACACAGGATTTCGACAGTGTCGAGCACTGCGATGTGGTGATCGTCATCGGCGCGAACCCGACAGACGGACATCCGGTGTTCGGCTCGCGGCTCAAGAAGCGGCTGCGGCAGGGCGCGAAGCTGATCGTCATCGACCCGCGCCGCATCGATCTGGTGCGCACGCCGCATATCGAGGCGGCATATCATCTGCCGCTGCGGCCCGGCACCAATGTCGCGATCCTGACCGCGCTCGCCCATGTCATCGTCACTGAAGGGCTGGTCAACGAAGACTTCGTCCGCGAACGCTGCGACTGGAGCGAGTTCGAGCATTGGGCAGGATTCGTGTCGGAGGAGCGCAACAGCCCCGAGGCGATCGCCGCCCATACCGGCGTGGCGCCGGAACTGATCCGCGGCGCGGCGCGGCTCTACGCCACCGGTGGCAACGGCGCGATCTACTACGGGCTCGGCGTCACCGAGCACAGCCAGGGCACGACCACGGTCATGGCCATCGCCAACCTCGCCATGGCCACCGGCAATCTCGGCCGGCCCGGCGTGGGCGTGAATCCCCTGCGCGGGCAGAACAACGTGCAGGGATCGTGCGACATGGGCTCCTTCCCGCACGAGCTTCCCGGCTACCGCCACATCTCCGAGGACGCGACACGCAACATCTTCGAGAGCCTGTGGGGCGTCACGCTCGATCGCGAGCCCGGCCTGCGCATCCCGAACATGTTCGATGCCGCACTCGACGGATCCTTCCGCGGTCTCTACGTCCAGGGTGAGGACATCGTGCAGTCCGATCCCGACACGCAGCATGTCGTTGCCGGCCTGTCCGCGATGGAATGCGTGGTGGTCCACGACCTGTTCCTGAACGAGACCGCGAACTACGCGCACGTCTTCCTGCCGGGTTCGACCTTCCTGGAGAAGGACGGCACCTTCACGAACGCGGAACGCCGCATCAACCGCGTGCGCCGCGTGATGACCCCACGCAACGGGCTCGCTGACTGGGAGGTGACGATGCGCCTCGCCCAGGCCATGGGTCTCGACTGGGCCTACACGCACCCGTCGCAGATCATGGACGAGATCGCCCGGACCACGCCGAGCTTCGCGGGCGTGTCCTATGCGAAACTGGAGGAGGTGGGATCGGTCCAATGGCCGTGCAACGACAAGGCGCCGGACGGCACGCCCGTCATGCATGTCGGCGGCTTCGCGCGCGGCCTGGGCAAGTTCATGATCACCCAATACGTGCCCACCGACGAACGCACCGGCGCCCGCTTCCCGCTGCTGCTGACCACGGGTCGCATCCTGTCGCAATATAATGTCGGCGCGCAGACCCGGCGCACGGCGAACACCGCCTGGCACCCGGAGGATCTTCTGGAGATCCACCCGCATGATGCCGAACAGCGCGGCATACGCAGCGGTGACTGGGTCCGCCTGCACAGCCGCGCGGGTGAGACGACCCTGCGTGCACTGGTGACGGATCGCGTGGCGCCGGGTGTCGTCTACACGACCTTCCACCATCCGACGACACAGGCCAACGTGATCACCACCGACAATTCCGACTGGGCGACGAACTGCCCTGAGTACAAGGTCACGGCCGTGCAGGTGGCCCCGTCCAACGGTCCGGCCGAATGGCAGAAATCCTACCAGGAGCACAGCGACCGAAGCCGCCGCATCGTGTCGCCGGAACCCGCCGAGTGAACACGCCCGCCCCCTCCCCCGTCGTCGAGGCCGCCGACACGGTGTGGCGGGACGGCACGCTGTCCGCCACCGCGCGGGCGATCCCCGCGGAAACAGCCATCGCCATCACCTATGGCGGCACCACGCATGCAGTGATGATGGCCACGCCATCCGACATCGAGGATTTCGCGGTCGGCTTCAGCCTCGCGGAGGGCGTCATCGCCGGCCCGGACGATATCGTCGCCATCGAGCCGGCCGTCACCGAGCTCGGCATCGACGTACGGATCACGCTCTCCGACGATTCGTCCGACCGGTTCTGGACCCGCCGCCGCGCGATGGCCGGGCCGGTGGGATGCGGATTGTGCGGGATCGACAGCCTGAAGGAAGCGATGCGCCCGTCCCCGCCTGTCGGCCAGGGCGAGCCCGTGCCGGCCGGGGCGATCCTTGCGGCAATGCGTGCGCTGCCGCCCCTGCAACCGTTCAACCTGCGCACCCGCGCGATGCATGCCGCGGCCTTCTGGCGTAGGGGCGACGGCATCCTGGCGGTGCGTGAGGACGTGGGCCGACACAACGCGCTCGACAAGCTGTGCGGCGCCATGGCGCGGCGGGGTGTTGCCATGCGCGATGGCGTCACGCTGCTGACCAGCCGCGTCTCGGTCGAGATGGTGCAGAAGCTCGCCATCGCCGGCTGCCCGGTGCTGGTCGCGGTCTCCGCGCCGACCGCGCTGGCGGTCGCGACGGCGGACGCCGCGGGCATCACCCTGGTCGCGATCGCGCGCGGGGACGGGTTCGAGGTCTTCACCCATCCCGAACGTGTCACCTTCGGTGATGCAGGACAGGCCGTGCCCGATGTCGCCTGACAAGCTTGTCCGCATGGCAAACCAGATCGCCACGTTCTTTAGCGCCCAGGGCGAAGCCACGGCCCCCGCCATGGTCGCCGATCATCTGATGCAGTTCTGGGAGCCGCGCATGCGCAGCGCGATCATGGCCCATGGCGCCGCGGGCGGCGCCGGGCTCGATCCCATCGCCGCCGAGGCCGTCGCGCTTCTGCGCGGGAAAACAGAGGCATCCTGAAACCCTGGCGTCTCACCCGCCCCTGATGCGCGGATCGCCGTCTCAGGTCTGCGCGCCGCCGTTGACCTGAAACATCTGCCCGTTGACGAAGGCGCCACCGTCGGAGACGAGCAGCCGCAGCACCGAAGCGATCTCCGCAGGCAGACCCAGCCGGCCGGCGGGAATACGTGCGATCACCGCCCGGCGCGCCGGATCATCCGCCGGCTGCTCCCCGTCCGCGGCGATCGCCCCGGGAGAGATCGCGTTGACCGTGATCCCTTTCGGACCGAACTCCTTGGCCAGGGCCTTGGTCAGTCCCCACACGCCATGCTTGGCGACCGAGACCGGCACGCGGCCTTCATGGCCATGGATTGCGTTCAGTCCGGTGATGCTGACGATGCGGCCCCATCCCTGCTCCACCATTCCCGGCAGGCAGGCGCGCGCCAGCCAGACCGCCGAATCCAGATCGACGGCGAGCACGCGGCGCCATTCGGCCTCGCTCGTTTCCAGGAACGGCTTCACCGGCCGGATCGCCGCGTTATTGACCAGGACATCGACCGTGCCGAAACGGGAGATCGCCTCCGCCGCGATGCGGGCACAGTCCTCCAGTCTGCCGACATCGCCCATCGCGACCAGAGCCTCCGCGCCCAGATCACGGACTTCCTGCGCGACGGATTCACAGATGTCACGATTCGTCGCGCCATTGATCACCACGTCGAACCCGTCCCGCGCCAGCCCGAGGACCACGGCGCGACCGATATTGCGTCCGGCACCGGTCACAAGGGCCGCCCTGCGTCGCTGGCTCATCATCCGACTCCTCCCACATATTCCGCATCGCGCAGCATGGTGGGCCGGATTCGGCGGCCGGACCAGCCTACCGCAGGGTCGGGTCCAGCCTGTCGCGCAGCCAGTCTCCGACCAGGCTGATGGACAGCGTGGTCAGCACGATCACGGTCGCCGGAGTCAGCATGATCCATGGCGCACGGGTGATGTACTCACGCCCGTAGCCGACCATGTTGCCCAGGCTGGTCATCGGCGGCTGCACGCCGAGGCCGAGGAAGGACAACCCGCTTTCCAGCAGGATGATCTCCGGGAAGGTCAGCGTCATCGTCACGATCAGTGTCGAGGCGATGTTGGGCAGCACGTGCAACCCGTAGATGCGCGATGGTCCCGCGCCGAGCTGGCGCACGGCGTTGGCGTAGCCCTGTTCGTTCGCCGCGATGGTCAGCCCGCGCGCGATGCGGGTGTAGCGCTCCCACCCGTTCAGCCCCATGAGCGCGATGAACAGCGGCAGCGCGTTGCCGAAGAAGGCCAGGACCGACAGTGCGATGATCATGAATGGCATCGAGGCCTGGAAATCCACCAGGGCCAGCACGACCTGCTCCACCCGGCCGCGGAAATGCGCCGCCAGCAGGCCGAGCGAGGTGCCAAGCGTGGCGCTGATGATGGTCGCGCCGAAGGCAATCAGCACGCTCATCCGGATCGAGACGACAAGGCGCGACAGCACATCGCGGCCCAGCTCGTCGCTGCCCAGCACATGCCGCCAGCTCCCGTCCATGAACACCGGCGGCAACAGCCGGCCGCGCAGGTCGAGCGCTGTGTAGGAATACGGTGTGATTAGGTCGGCCAGCAGCGCGACCGTGAGCATCAGCCCGATCCAGAACAGGCCCAGCAGCACCATCGGTGGCCATGCCTCGAGGAAGCGCCGGATCGCGCCCTTCGTGCGTGCGGCCGGAACGGGCAGGCTGATCGGCGCGACGATATCGGATGCCATCGGTCTATGCCTCCGCCGCGCGCGTGGTGCGCAGGCGCGGGTCGATCCAGCCGTACAGCATGTCCACCACCAGATTGGCGCAGACCATGGTCGCCGCGATGACCAGCAGGATGGTCTGCACGATGGCGAGATCGCGGTTCGCCACCGCGACCACCAGAAGCCGGCCCACACCGGGCCAGGAGAACACGCTTTCCACCACCACGGCGCCGGCCACGAGGCTGCCGACCATGAAGCCGACGATGGTCACGGTGGGGATCGCTGCGTTCGGCAGCGCATGGTCGGTGACGACGCGTCGCCAGGTCAGCCCCTTGGCGGAGGCGGCGCGGATATAGGGCTGGCCCAGCACCTCCAGCATCGCGCTGCGGGTGAAACGTGCCAGCACCGCGGCCCCCGCGAGGCCGAGCGTGATCACCGGCAGGATCGCATGCCGCCAGCTCTCCGCCCCGCCCGAGGGCAGCCAGCCCAGGTTCACCGCGAAGACCAGCACCAGCAGCAGCGCCAGCACGAAGGACGGCACGGTGAAGCCGGCGACCGAGACGACCATGGTCAGCCGGTCCGCCAGCCTGTTGCGATGGAGTGCGGCGTAGATGCCGGCAGGGATGCCCAGCAGCAGCTTCAGCGCGAACGCCGGCAGCGTCAGTGCCAGCGTCGCCGGTACGCGTTCCATCACCAGTTCCAGCGCCGGCCTTCCATCGCGCATGGACTGGCCGAAATCGCCATGCGCGACCTGCACGAAGTAGCGCAGGTACTGTACCCAGACCGGCTGATCGAGGCCCCAGGACTTGCGGAAGGCCTCCACCGCCTCGGGCGGCGCATCGACGGACATGATCAGCAGCGCCGGATCGCCGGACAGGCGCAGCACGACGAAGGCGAAGGTGACCACGGCCGCGATGGTCAGCACGGCCCGCAGCAGGCGGGACAGGGTATAGCGCAGCATCAGGCGGCCCTCCGCAGCGGCGCGGCCTCGCCATGCGCGAGATGGCAGGCGACCAGCCGGCCATCGGGCAGCGGCTTCAGCGCCGGCACCTCGGCCCGGCAGGCGGCGACCGCAACGGGGCAGCGCGGATGGAACGGGCAGCCGGGCGGCACCGCGATCGGGTTGGGCGGGTCGCCTTCCAGCACGATCCGGGTGCGGGCGCTGTGGCGGCGCACCACCGGAATGGCGGCGACCAGGGCGCGCGTATAGGGATGCGCGGGGTCGGTGAACAGCGCCTCGGGCGATCCCTGCTCGACGATGCGGCCGAGATACATCACCGCCACCTCGTGCGAGACCTGCCGCACCACCTTCAGGTCGTGGCTGATGAACAGGAAGGCGACGCCGAACCGCGCCTGAAGATCCTCGAACAGGTTCAGCACCTGCGCCTGGATGGATACGTCCAGCGCCGACACCGGCTCGTCCGCGACGATCAGCGCGGGTTCCAGGATCAGCGCGCGGGCAAGCACCACGCGCTGGCGCTGGCCACCCGACAATTCGTGCGGATAGCGCATCGCCAGATGCGGCTGCAGCCCAACCGCCTCCAGCATGGCCCGCGCGCGATCGCGACGCTCTGCGGCCACGGACGTGCGGCCGTGGTGGATGGCAAGCGGTTCCTCCACCTGATGCAGCACCGGCACGCGGCGATCCAGCGCGCCGAGCGGGTCCTGATAGACCATCTGCATCTTCTGCCGCGCCGCGCGCCAGGCCGCGCTGTTCGGCTTGGGCAGCGGCGCGCCTTCGAACCGCACGGCGCCGGCGCTGGGCGGGATCAGTCCCAGCACGAGTTTCGCCGTGGTCGTCTTGCCGCAGCCCGATTCCCCGACCAGCGCCAGGGTGCGCGCGGGCGCCAGGCGGAAGGAAACCCCATCCACCGCGCGCAGCGGCACGCGGTGGCCAAGCCAGCCGCCCTGGCGCACCGCGTAGTGGCGCGCGAGCGCGTCCGCTTCCAGCAGCGCGGTCATGCGTAGGTCGGCTCGCGCACGGTCTGCGCGACGGCGATCTCGGTACGGATGCAGGCCGCGCCATGCCCCGGCGCCAGCATGCGCAGCGCGGGAACCGCCCCGGCGCAGGCCGCTTCGGCGCGATGGCAGCGCGGCGCGAAGGCGCATCCGGGCGGCAGGCGGGATGGTTCGGGAACGGTGCCGGGAATCGCGGCCAGACGCCGCCGCGGGCCTTCGAGGTCCGGCAGCGCATCCAGCAGGCCCTGCGTGTAGGGGTGGCGTGGACGGTCGAACAGATCCGACGCCGGGGCCTGTTCCACGATCCGTCCGGCATACATCACCGCGACGCGGTCACAATTCTCGGCCACCACGCCCAGGTCGTGGCTGATCAGCACGATGGCCATGTTCCCGTCGCGACGGAGGTCGCCGAGCAGCCGCAATATCTGCGCCTGGATCGTCGCATCCAGCGCGGTGGTGGGTTCGTCGGCAACCAGCATCTCCGGCTCACCGGCCAGCGCCATGGCGATCATCACGCGCTGGTTCTGCCCACCGGAAAGCTGATGCGGATAATCGTCCAGCCGGCGCGCAGCGGCGGGAATGCCCACACGGTCCAGAAGCCGCACCGCCTCCGCCCGCGCTGCCTGCCCGGTCAGGCCGCGATGCAGGCCCAGCGCCTCACCAATCTGGCGGCCGATCCGGTGCACGGGATTGAGGCTGGAGGACGGATCCTGGAAGATCATGGCAATGCGCTTGCCGCGCACGCGCTCCAGCGTGCGGACCGGCGCACCGACAAGTTCGGCGCCGTCAAGCCGCACCGATCCGCCAACCCGCGCGCGGGGGCCGAGCAGACCGAGCGCCGCAAGCCAGGTCACCGATTTGCCCGAGCCGGATTCGCCCACGAGGCCCACCGCCTCGCCCCTTCCGACCTCCAGGTCGATGCCATGCAGCGCGCGCACCACGCGCCTGCCGGTGTCGAAATCGACCGTCAGGCCGCGCAGGCTGACCAGAGCGCCGTTCATCGCCTCAGGCCGGGAAGGCGAGGTTACGGGCGCGGAAATCCATCGCGAAGGACTGCCCCGCCTTCCAGTGGATGTCCTTGCGCTTGGCGGTGAAGGTCGCTGTCTGGTGCAGCACCGTGTAGGCGGGGTCTTCGCGCTCGGCGATCTCCAGCAGGCGGCGGAACACCACGCGGCGGCGCGCCCGATCGGTGGAGGTTTCAAGCTCGACGGAAAGCCTGTTGAACTCCTCGTTGGTCCATTCGCCGACCTGCTGCTGCTGGCCCTGCGGCCCATGCTGCGCCACGATCGAGGACACCGGGTCGTTGAACGGCGCGGAGTTGGACCAGTCGCGGATGCCGCGCTGGCTGTTGCGATCGAAGATCTGCTGCCAGTTCTCCTTCATCTCGATCTGCACGTTCAGACCGACGGCTTTCCACATCTCCACGAGGATCTGTGCCGTGGCGTTCTGGCTTGTGTAGTAGTTGTTCAGCAGGCGGTACGGGATCGGCTCGCCCCTGTAGCCGGCCTCACGCAGCAGCCGCTTCGCCTCGTCCGGATCATAGGCCGGCACGTTCCAGTCCGCCTGGAACATGTCGCCGTAATATTCCCATTGCAGACCCTTGGGCACGCCTGTGCGGCCGGCCCAGAGCGCATCGACGATCGCCTGGCGGTCGATCGCATGCGTGAAGGCGCGGCGCACGCGCGCATCGCGCAGTTGCGGGTGGTTCTTGTCGAACACCGTCAGGCGATGATTGGTGATCAGGCTGCCCGCGACCTCGAACCGCTCGTTGCGCTCGATGGTCTCGATCTGGTCGGGTGGGATATCGCAGGCGAAGTCGTATTCGCCGGAGAGCAGCCCGGCGATGCGGCTGTTCACCTCCGGCACCTCGACGAAGCGGATTTCCCGCGCGGGTGGCCGGCCGCCCCAGTAATCGTCGAACGCGGCAAGAGTCAGCGAAGTGTCCGGGCGGAAGGCGGCCACGCGGTACGGCCCGGTGCCGACCGGGTTGCGCGCCCAGGCCAGCCAGGACTCCGCCGCCTCGAACCCCCGGCGGGACAGGATCACGCCGACATTGCGGGCAATGCGCCCTTCCAGCGTCACGTCGGGCGTGCGGTTGACGAAGCGCACCACGCCGTCGCGGACGATCTCGATCTTCTCGAAACCCGGATAGGTACGCCGTGCGACCGCCGCCACTTCGGGCGGCGGGGCCTTGCTGCCCGCGCCGGTCACGGTGGGCGCGGAAAACAGCGTGCCACCCTCGCGCGCGCCACCCCCGAACATGCGCTCCGGGCCGAAGCTGAAGACGACATCCTCAGCCGTCATCGTCCCGCCGTCATGGAAACGCACGCCCTGCCGCAGATCGAGTTCCACGGTGCGGTCATCGATCCGGCGCCACGCGGTCGCGAGGCCCGGCCGCTGCGAAAGATCGCCGATCCAGTCGGTGTCGATCAGCGTTTCGGAGTAACTGCCATAGATGCGCGTGCCGACATTGGACTGCTCGCGCGTCATTTCCAGCGTGTTGCTGTTGGCGATCTTCTGCACCGCGACCGTGACGATCGGGCGCGCATCCGCCTGCGCCAGGGCAGGTCGTGCCAATGCCAGCGCGCCGGCCGCGCCGGCGAGAAGTGTGCGGCGGGTCGTATTCATGCCTCGTGATCTCCGTCTTTACGCTGCCGCCGGAACGGGAACGGCCTGCAGCGCCCTGCCGTCCATGCCCGTGTCGGGCAGATCGAGATGGCGGAGGATGGTGGGCGCGATATCGACGATGCTGGTCGGTGCACTCACCTCCTGCGCGGTGAAGCCCGTGCCTTCGACCAACAGCAGCGGCATCTGCTCGTAGCGGCCGAGCCCGCCATGCATGCCATTGCCGAAATGGTCATCCTTGCCGAAATGCGGCCTGGCGTTGAAGGAGAGGCCCGGCACGCCGAATGCGTTGGGCTTGTCCTCGTGCCGCATGGCCACGGCGCCGACGAGGTGATGCGCGGCGACCTGACCCACACCGGCCAGTGCATCGGCATCGAACACCTCGCCAGCCCAATCCTGACGGCGCAGCACCTCCAGCGCCGCCCCGGCGTCGCCCGCACGGTCGGGGTGGACATAGAGCAGGGTCGCGGTGCCATTCGCCACCGCGATCAGGTCCATGTCGTCCACGTCCTGCTTCAATCCGGCATCGACGAGCGCCGCGTTCGGGTCAGCGATCCCGGCCACGGTCTCATGCCCGTGGTCGGAGGCGACAGCGAACAGGATGTCCTCGCCGGCATCGCGGCGCCGTGCGACCGCATCGCGCAGCCGCGCGACGCGGGCATCCGCCTGCCGCAACACAGCGCGATGCGCAGGCGAGCCAAGCGGCACACTGTGCTGGACATGATCGGGTTCGGCGCACCAGGCGATGGCGAGCGCGGACCGGCCGGCGACCGCGGTTTCGATGAATTGGTCGATCAGCGCATCGTCGCCGGGGGAATCGGCAGACGTACCCAGCGCGCGCGCCCCGCCCCAACCCACGGCCCGGTTGAACACCGTGGCCACGCCGTTCGGGTCATGCGCCCGCGCAGCACCCGGCGAGGCATTGCTGAACATCGTGAACCCACCTGCATCAACCAGACGGTCGGCCATGGTCGGCACAGCGAGCTTCGTCCCCGTGGCCGCATGCTTGCGGTCCAGGAAATCCGGCGCCCCCGCATCCGCCAGGGCCAGCCGGCCGTTCTCCATCAGCGCCACGGTGTTGCCCTGCAATCCGTGCCGTGCCGGATGGCAGCCGGTTGAGAAGGAAGCCGAGACGCAGCGCGTGAGCGAGGGGAAGACCGTGCGATGCGCTCCGAACCGCGACGCCCCGCGCGCGAAGGCGGAAAGGTTCGGCATGTCGGCTTCGGTCACGAGGTCGCGGCGTAGCCCGTCGAGCAACAGCAGGATCACGCGCTTCATGCTCAGGCCCCCCAGTTTCCGCTACGGAAGTCCATGGCGAAGGCGGGGCTTGCCTTCCACTTCACGTCCTTGCGCTTGGCGGTGAACGTCGCGTTCTGGTGGATCACCGTGTAGGCAGGATCCTCACGCTCGGCGATTTCCAGCAGGCGATGGAACACCTTACGCCGCCGCGCGCGGTCGGTGCTGGTCTCCAGCTCGACGCAAAGACGATTCAGTTCCTCGTTCGCGTACTCGCCGATCTGCTGCTGCTGACCGTTCGGGCCATGCTGCGCGACCAGGGAGGAAACGGGATCATTGAAGGGGGCGCTGTTCGACCAGTCGCGGACGGCGCGGGTCGGCGTGCGCTCCATGATCTGGGTCCAGTTCTCCTTCATCTCGATCTGGACGTTCAGACCGACCTGGCTCCACATCTCCACCAGCACCTGCGCGGTGGCGACCTGGTTGGTGTAATAGTTGTTCAGCAGGCGGTACGGGATCGGGTCGCCCTTGTAGTTCGCCTCGCGCAGCAGGCGCTTCGCCTCGGCCGGGTCATAGGCCGGCACGCTCCAGTCGGCCAGGAACATGTCGGCGTAGTAGGGCCATTGCAGCCCCTTCGGCACCGTGGTGCGGCCGGCCCAGAGGCTTTCCACGATCGCCTCGCGGTCCATCGCATGGGTGATGGCGCGGCGGATGCGCGGGTCGCGCAGCACCGCGTGGTTCTTGTCGAACACGGTCAGGCGGTGGTTGAGGATGGTACCGCCCTGGACCTCGAAGGCCGCGTTCTGCTCGATACCGGGGATCTGGTCGGGCGGCATGTCGCAGGCGAAGTGATATTCGCCGGAAAGCAGGCCATTGATGCGCGACGAAACCTCCGGCACCTCGACGAAGCGGATCTGCTTCAGCGGCGGCCGCCCGCCCCAGTACTGATCGTGCGCCACCAGGGTCAGCGAATCGTCGGGGCGGAAGTCGGCGACCATATAGGGGCCGGTGGTGACCGGCTTGCGCGCCCATTCGAGCCAGTTCGCCGCTTCCTCGAAGCTGCGGCGGTTCATGATCTCGCTGCCGTAGCGGGAGATGCGCCCCTCCAGCGTCACGTCCGGCGTGGCGTTATGGAAACGCACGGTGTAGCGGTCCACGGCCTCCACCCGCTCCAGCGCCGGCCATGCGCGGCGGGCGACAGCCGGAACCTCCGGCGGCAATTCCTTGCCCGGACGCGGCACCGGCGCGGTTTCGCCCACCGCGATGGTGCGCCCATGCGCGGTGGCCTGCGTGTTGCCGAACATACGGTCGGGGGAATAGGTGAACGCGACGTCCTCGGCCGTCATCTCGTCGCCGTTGTGGAAGCGCACGCCCTGGCGCAGCGTCAGCTCCACCACGCTGTCGGAAACGCGGCGCCATTCCGTGGCCAGGCCAGGCACCGCATCGAGCTGACCCAGCCAGTCGCGGCTGATCAGCCCCTCCCAGAGCGAGGAGAAGAACACCCGCTCGCCCACGTTCGACTGCTCGCGCAGTACGTCGAGCGTGTTGCTGTTCACCACCTTCTGCACCGCGATGGTGATGGACGGGCGCTGGTCCGACTGTGCGATGGCAAAGCGCGGCAGGGCGAGAAGTGCGGGCGCGGCAAGCAGCGCGCGGCGGCGGAGTTCGGTCATGATGTGGCGGCCCTCATCCTGGACGGGCTGGGTTCGGTCATCGGTGCCTCAGGCGCCGAAGTTCAGATTGCCGGCGCGGAAATCCAGCGCCCAGCCATTGGACGCCTTCCACTTTATGTCCTTGCGCTTGGCGGTGAAGGTCGCCGCCTGATGCAGCACGATGTAGCCGGGATCCTCGCGCTCGATGATCTCCAGCATCCGGCGGAACACGACGCGGCGACGTTCCGGATCGGTCGAGGATTCCAGCTCCGGCGAGAGCCTGTTGAACTCTTCGTTCGACCATTCGCCCTGGCGCTGGATCTCGCCGCGCGGGCTCATGCTGCGGATCAGGCCCGCCACAGGGTCATTGAACAGCGAGGTATTCGACCAGTCGCGCAGGCCGCGCGGCGTGCTGCGATCCTGCACCTGCTGCCAGTTCTCGACCATCTTGATCTCGACATTGAGGCCGACGGCCTTCCACATCTCGACCGCGATCTGCGCGGTCGCGACCTGCGCGGTGTAGTAGTTGTTCAGCAGCCGGTACGGGATCGGTTCGCCCTTGTAGCCGGCCTCGCGCAGAAGGCGCTTCGCTTCCTCCGGATCATAGGCAGGCACGTCCCAGTCGGACAGGAACATGCTGCCATAGGAGTCGAGTTGCAGGCCCTTGGGAACGCGTGTGCGTCCGGCCCACAGCGCATCGACGATGGCCTTCCGGTCGACCGCATGGGTGAAGGCACGGCGCACGCGCGGATCGCGCAACTGCGGATGGGTCTTGTCGAAGGCGAGGATACGGATGTTGTTGATCGGGCTGCCCTGCACCTCGACGCGTTCGCCGCGTTCAAGCGTGGCGATCTGGTCAGGCGGGATATCACAGGCGAAGTCGAACTCACCCGACAGCAGGCCGTTGATGCGGCTCGCCGCTTCCGGCACCTCCAGCACACGAATGCGCCTGGCCGGCGGCTTGCCGCCCCAGTAGGCGTCGTGTGCCTCCAGGATCAGCTCCACGTCCGGCCGGAAGGATGCGATCCGATAAGGCCCGGTCCCGACCGGCTGGCGCGCCCACGTAAGCCAGTCCGCCGCCGCGGCGAAGGCGGTGCGCGAGAGGACAGCGCCGACATTCTGCTGCAGGCGGCCCTCCAGCGTGATGTCGGGAACGCTGTTGACGAAGCGGATCACGCCGTCACGGACGATCTCTATCCGATCAAGGCCGGGATAGGTGAGCTTGCCCACCGCGATCACCTCGCGCGGGGGCTCCCGTCCGCCTGCGGTCTCGGGCGATCCGCCGTAGAGACGCGGGCCGAAGCTGAACACGACATCCTCGGCCGTCATGACGCGCCCGTCGTGGAAGCGCACGCCCTGACGCAGATCGAACTCCACCGTGCGATCGTCGATGCGTCGCCAGGCGGTGGCAAGGCCGGGGGTCGGCGACAACGTGCCGCGCCAGTCGGAATCGATCAGCGTCTCGGCATAGGTGTAGGACAGCCGGTAGCCGACATTGGACTGCTCGCGCGGCGTCTCCAACGTGTTGCTGTTGGAGATCTTCTGCACCGCGACCGTGACGGTCGGGCGTTGGTCGGCCTGGGCGATGGCGAAGCGCGGCAGGACGAGCGCACCGGAGGCGGCTGCGAGGATCGAGCGGCGGGTTGGGCTGGACATAGGCGGAAGCTCCTGTCCTGGACGCGGGTCAGCCGAGCGGGTTGCGTTCCTCAAGCCCGTTTGGCGTGGCGCGGAAATGGGTGAGCGTGCGTTCGGCGTGACGCATCCGGTGGCTCAACAGACGCTGGGCGTAGTCCTTCACCCGCGCCCCATAGGCCGGATCCCCGGCGCGGTTGACGAACTGGTCCGGGTCTTCACGCAGATCGAAGAACAGCGGCGGCAGGCCGGCGAAGTGGACGTATTTCCCCGCCTCGTCCTGAAGAACCGCGAGGCTGCAATGGTCCATCGGCAGGCCGAGCGCGGTTTCCGGATGCGAGTAGAAGACGTCGCGGAAGTCGTATTCATAGGTGACGGCATCGCGCCAGTCGGCAGGGTGGTCCCCCAGCACCAGCGGCAGCAGCGAACGCCCATCCGTGGCGCGCGGCACGTCGCCGCCCAGCCAGTCGAGGATGGTCGGCATCACGTCCACACTCTCGGTGAAGGCAGGCAGGCTGCGGCCGCGGGTGACATCCGCTTCCGGCCGGGGATCGCGCAGGATCAGCGGGATGCGGAAGCTCTCGTCGAAATAGCCGATCTTGCCGAGCAGCCAGTGGTCGCCAAGCTGCTCGCCATGGTCGGACGTGAACACGACCAGCGTGTCGCGCCACTGGTCGGTCGCATCCAGATAGGCGATGACCTCGCCGAGGCAGGCGTCGATCTCCGCCAGCATGCCGCAATAGGTCGCGCGCATCTGCCGGGTGGCGGCTTCCGACATCTCGGCCGCGAGGCCGGCGCCGCCTTGAAAAAAGGACGCCTGGGCGATGGCGCCCAGATAGTAGGCGAGCAGCGGATGCTGCCGCCCCTCTTCCTCCGGTGTCGCGGCGCGCACCGGAAGGCTGACGTCCGCGGGATTGACCAGCGTGTGATACGGCGCCGAGGCGACGAAGGGAGGATGCGGCCGGTAGTAGCCAAGATGCAGGAACCACGGCTTGCCGTTACGGCCCTTCAGGTAGGCCAAGGCGTGCTCGGTGAAGAAAGCGCTGTCGGACAGTTCCTTGGGGATGCGGGCCGGCCGATTGGTCGCGCCGGGCACCGCGTCCTCGCCTTCCGGCAACCAGATATCGGTCCGCCGCGGCGGCAACGGATAGCCCTTCTGCGCCACCCAGCCGAAATATCCGTCCATGCCGGGTTCGAAGGCGCCGACGCTGCGGAAACCTTCCATCAGGTCGCCAAGCACGAGGAAGCGCGGATCGCGTGGGGAGGTGGTGCGCGGGTCGGGCGTGGTGCTGGTATAGCCGATCAGCGCAGGGTCGTATCCGATCGCGCGCAGGGCCTTGGCGAGCGTGAAGTGGCGCGCATCCAGCGGCACGGTGTTCTGCACTGCGCGGTGGTTCATCAGATAGAGCGAGGTCAGCAGGCTCGCCCGCGCCGGCCCGCACGGCACCGCGGTGGTGACATGGTTGGTCAGCGTGACGCCTTCGCGCATCAGCCGCCGCACGTTCGGCAGATCGACCGGAAGATTCGGCAGGCCCGGCAGCATGTCGGCCCGCCATTGATCGACAACGATGAGAAGCACGTTACGGACGCGCATGCCGTTTGCGCCGGGGGGTTCGCTCATGCGCGGATGGAAATCACGCGCAGGCGGCTTACCGATTTCAGATCCGTGAAGCTTGAGTGAAGGCCAGCATCCGATACCGATCTGACCTCCCAATCATGGGATCAAATATGCGAATCATCTGTATGGAGCCCGATCTCTGACGGATCGCATCTGGCCCGGGTCACCCGACGCAGGCCCCGCGCCGCTTCCGGCACCTTCGGATTGCGAATCGAACCCGGCCCGCAAAGATTCACGCGTCCGACGGGAGACGCGGACGGGATCACTTGACCGGCATGCCGCCTCAAGCACTCTGCCGGAACCGCAAACCGCGAGGCTTTCCAGGTTCATGGCATCATGTTTGGTCGGCAGCCGCGACGCGGCGCGCTTGGTTCGGGAAAGGCAGTCCGCCGCCCATCTCGCGGCCGGGGGATCGCAGTGACGCCCCGCCCCCCGCGCCGCCTGCCCGCCGCGCGGGCGATGATCGTAGCGCCCCAGCCCGAGGCGGTAGAGGCCGGCAGCGCGATCCTGCGCGCAGGCGGCAACGCGCTCGATGCCGTCATCGCCTGCGCGCTGACCCAGGGGGTGGTGGACCCGATGATGTGCGGCCTGGGCGGGTTCGGCGTGCTGCACTTGCACGACCCCGCCACCGGCACGCAGGTCGTCCTCGATGGCCTCTCCCTCTCCCCCGCCGCCTGCCGGGAGGACATGTGGGCCGATCGGTTCGAGCGCGAATGCCCCGACGGGTTCGGCTATGTCATCCGCGGCAACGCCAACGAACTCGGCCACCAGGCCGTGACCGTGCCCAGCATCCTGCGGACGCTCGGGGCGGCGCATGCCCGGTTCGGGCGCGCTTCCTGGACCTCCCTGTTCGATCCGGCCATCGCCCAGGCCGAACAGGGATGGCTCGTGCGCCCGCACGTCGCCGCGATGTTCCACTTGGACGAAAAGGCCTATGGCCGCCGCAGCTACCGCGACAAGCTCGCCTTCACCGAGGAAGGACGCGCGCTTTACATCGGCGCGGACGGGGCGCCGGCAAGGCTGGGCGCGCTGATCCGCAATCCCGCGCTCGCGGGCACGCTCCGCCTCGTCGCGCGGGAAGGGGCGGAGACGCTTTACACGGGCGAACTCGCGGCCCGGATCATCGCGGACATGAGGCAGCATGGCGGGCTGCTCACCGCCGAAGACCTCGCCGCCTACCGGCCGGAGGAACGCGAACCGATCCGCGTCCCCTATCGCGGCTTCACCGTGGCGACACCGCCCCCGCCGGCGGGCGGGATCATCCTCGCCGAGATCCTGCGGATCGCGGAACGGTTCGACCTGACCGCGCTGGGCCACAACGAGGCGGCCTATGTTGCGATCCTGGCAGAAGCCATGAAGATCGCCGGGCGGGACAAGGACCGGCACATCGGCGACCCGCGCTTCGCGCCGCCGCCGCTCGACCGGCTGCTGTCCGACGCCTATGCCGACGAATGCGCCGCCGCCATCCGCAGGGGGGAGCGCGCCCACCTGCCCCGCGCCGGATCGGATGCGAAGGACACCACCACCGTCTCCTGCGTGGACGCGGACGGGATGATGGTCTCGCTCACCCATACGCTGGGGCTGCCCTCGGGCGTCATGGCGCCGGGAACGGGCTTCATGCTCAACGGCGGCATGAACACCTTCGACCCGCGCATCGGCCGCGCGGGATCGGTCGCGCCGGGCAAGCGCCGCTTCTCCACCATGGCGCCGTCCATCGTGCTGAAGGATGGGGACCCGGTGCTGACCCTGGGCGCACCCGGTGGCGCCTGGATCGCGGTGGCCATCGCCCAGGTGCTGGTGAACATCCTCGACTGGGGCATGGGGGTGCAGGAGGCGATCTCCGCCCCGCGCTTCTCCGCAACCTCGGACGCGATCGACATCTCCAACCGCATTCCTCGCGCCGTGCAGCGCGAGGTCGAGGCGATGGGCTACGAGGTCCGGCGCACGGCGGTCAGCTACGCTTTCGCCGGCGTACACGGGATCACCAACTGGGACGGCGTGCTGGAAGGCGGGGCAGACCCGCAGCGCGACGGTCTGGCGGCGGGGGTTGCGTAAGCTGCGCGGCGCTCAGGGCAGATGCGGCAGCAGCACGTTGCGTGAGCCCGCGGCGGTGGCGCTGGCCCAGTTGGTGATCGTGTTGGCGACCGCGGGCACGTCGTAGCGGCCGGTCTGCAGCCACTTCATCCCCTCGACCATCACGCTGTCGAAGCGCAGTGCCTCGCTGGTCAGCAGCACCAGCAGCAGCACCTCGACCCATCCCTCCGGCCCGGCCACGGTGCCGCGGCAGGCGGCGAGGTCGGCCAGCAGTTTCTGGGGCGTGATCTCCCTGGTGCGGCCGACGCCGCGCATGCCCAGGTCGGGGTAGCTGCCATCGCTGGGCAGGTCGGCATGGCGGCCGCCGGGCAGCGCGGGGGCAGCCCCCTTCTTGGGCGTGAAGCGGTTCCACACCCCGCTTCCCCGTTCGCGCCAGCCATGCAGGTAGAGATCGCGCCGATCGAGCGCGAGTTCGAGCGTGGGGGCGTTGATCGGGGCTGCGACTTCCAGCACGGTCAGCCCGCCGCGCGCATCCTCCAGCGTCTCGCGCACGCGCTTCAGCGTGAAGGGATAGAAGTAGATCGAGAACTGGATATGCGCGCCCTGCCAGTCGGGCAGGGCGAGCCGTGCGGTGGTACCGTCAGCGCGGGCCATGCCGGCAAGCTACCACGCGGTGGAGCGCCGGGCGCTGTGAGCGCCATCACAGCCGCCCCTCGAAGCGCGCCAAGTGTTCGCAATTGGCCACCCAAATCCCACGTACTGGAATTTTGTTTGATAATGATACGTCTAAATTGTCAGAAATTTTGACAAAATCACACGCGTGAAAATGCGCGTGCGCATAACCCATTGATTTATCTTTCTGGCATATAAATTGCTTGGTTGTGCGCGGGATTCGTCCCACACGGACAAGGAGAAACTGGCTATGAATATCACGCAGCCTCTCCGCGCAATGACCCTCGGCGTGGGCCTGCTCGTGGCCGCCGCGCTGACTGCGGAGGCGGCGCCCATCAACGGGACCATCGGATTCGCCGGGGCCTATCAGGCCCAGGATGCCAACGGCAATCTCGCCACCCTGGGCAACGCGGTCGCGATCGACTTCTCGCCGATCGATGCCGGCACGTCCGGGTCCGGTGCAATCTTCGTCACCACGTCCAGTGGTGACCTCTCCGGCATCGGCGCCATGACCCAGGGCTCGATCGTCGATCTGCTGTTCGCGCCGTTCGGCGGCCCCATCGCGGACTTCTTCTCCGCCGGTGGCCTGACTTTCGATCTCGAGAGCCTGGAGATCGTGTCCCAGAGCGATGGCGGCATCATTCTGAAGGGCACCGGCACCATGCACTATGCCGGCTTCGAGGCGACCAGCGGCACATGGGGAGCCAGCTTCAACGACGCCGGCGGCGGCCCCAACCCCTCCGGGATCTTCTCCTGGAGTGCGGACATCGCACCATCGGCCGTGCCCGAGCCCGTTTCGCTCGCGGTGTTCGGCGCGGGCCTGCTCGGCCTCGGCGTGGTCCGCCGCCGCAGGGCCTGATCCCGACACGCACGGGGACTGCGAAGGGCGCTGCCGGAGACGGCGGCGCCCTTCTTCTTTTTCTTTGCGCGGTGCAAGGTTCCGGTTGCGCGGAGCCCTGATGCGCTGCCCGGATGGTTGGGGCGGGAGGATTCGAACCTCCGCATGGCGGAATCAAAATCCGCTGCCTTACCACTTGGCGACGCCCCAGCGCGGCCCGTTCCTCCGCGATCCCCGGCGCGAAATCAAGGCCCCGCCGATCCGGCCGCCACCCGCCCCGCGTGGCGCCACCACGCCGCCGGCAATGCCGCGGCCGCATGCCGCGCTTCAGCCTCGCCGGGATAAAGGCCGAAGCACGTCGCCCCGGATCCGCTCATCCGCGCCAGCAGCGCGCCGGTTCCGCCGATCGCCTCCAACACCTGCGCCACCGCGGGGCACAGGCGCGTCGCGGGTGGTTCCAAGTCGTTGCGCAGCGCCCGCAGGTCGCGCACCAGCGCCGCCGCGTCCGTCCAGGCCCCAGGCAGCACGGCCTGGGCCGAGAATGCGCCCTCGCGCGCGCGGAACACATCCGGCGTCGCGAGCGTCACGCCCGGATTGACCAGCAGCAGGCCGCATTCGGGCAGGCGTGGCGCGGGCAGCAGTTCCTCACCGATGCCGCGCATCACCACTGGCCGTGCGGCAAGGCAGACCGGTACATCCGCCCCCAGCCGCAACGCGACCGCATCAGGAACCGGAACGCCCCAAAGCCGCGATAGCGCCCGCAGCGCCGCGGCTGCGTCCGCCGATCCCCCGCCAATACCGGACGCCACGGGCAGGTTCTTGCACAGCACGATCCGCGCGGCGGGGGCGATCCCGTGCGCCGCCGCCAGGGCGCGGGCCGCGCGCAGCACGAGGTTGTCGGCTTCCCCCGCCAACGCGGCGGCGAACGGCCCCTCTACTTCCAGCGACAGGCCGTCGCCGGGCGCGACCGTCACCGTGTCACCCGCTTCCGCGAACACAACCAGGGAGTCGAGCGTGTGGTATCCGTCGGCGCGCCGTCCGGTCACGTGCAGGTGCAGGTTGACCTTCGCCGCCGCGAAGGCGCGCAGGCTCACTGCGCCGGGGGGACCGCCGACGCCCGTTCGGCGGCCGCGGCACCCGGCGGGCCACCGCGCAGCTTCGCCTCGATCTTCGGGATGTCGTCCGCTTCGGGGTTCAGGTTCAGCGCGCGGCGCCACTGGAACTCGGCCTCCCGCTTGCGCCCGGCCGCCCAGTACACGTCACCCAGATGATCGTTGATCGTGGCGTCGCGCGGGGACAGTTCCACCGCGCGCTCCATGTTGCGGATCGCGCCCTGCATGTCCCCCAGCCGGAACAGCACCCAGCCCAGGCTGTCCACGATATGCCCGTCGGCGGGACGCAGTTCGACCGCCTTCTCGATCATCGCACGGGCACGCGACAGGTTGCGGCCCTGCTCGACCCAGGAATAGCCGAGATAGTTCAACACGTAGGGCTGGTCGGGGCTGAGCTCCAGCGCCTTGAGGAAGTCGGCCTCGGCGCGCGGCCAGTCCTTCGACTGTTCGTTGGCGATGGCGCGGGCGTAGAACAGCGGCCAGTCGCCCCGGTCCGGCGTGTCGATGCGCTGCACCGCCCGGTCGTAGGCCTTCACCGCCTCGGGGAAGCGCGACTGGCTGCGCAGCAGGTCGCCGAGCCGGGTCAGGGGTTCCGGCCGGTCGGGGAAATCGGTGGCGAGCGATTCCAGGATGCTCCGCGCATCCGCAGACTTGCCCATGCGCTCCGCCAGCATCGCGCGGCGCAGCCGTATCGCGGGCGCCAGCGGGTCGGAACTGGAGACACGGGCCAGTTCCGCATCCGCCGCCGCGTAGTGCTCCCCGTTTTCGAGAAGGTCGGCCATCTGCAACCGGGCCGGTGCGTAGTCAGGCCGCAGGTCGAGTGCGAGGCGCAGCAACAGCAGGGCGAAGTCGCTCGCATCCTGGCTGCGCAGCAGTCCGGCGAAGGTGAGGTAGCCTTCGGCCAGCCCCTGCGTGGCGGTGGCGACGGGCGGCGTGGACAGCGTGCGGACGAGCCCGGGCGTGACCAGGGCGAAATCATCGCCGAAGGCGGCCATGGCGCGGATCTGGCGCTCCGCCTCCTCGGCATGGCCCTCGCGTGCTTTCAGGCTGGCGATGATCTGGGTCAGGCGCAGATTCGCGCCGCCCGCCTCCGCCTCGGTGATGTGATAGAGACGCTGTGCCTCGGCCGTGCGTCCGGCCTGTTCCGCGATCAGCCCGGCATGCAGCGCATACACGCCGCGGCCGCGCGGCCCCTCCACCAGCGGCCGCAACGTGGCGAGCGCTGCATCCGTGCCCCCCCGCCCCTGCTGCACCCATGCGATCAGGATCGGGTGCAGAAGCTGCATCGCCCCCTGCCGCGGCAGGCTGCGGATGCGCTTCTCCGCGCTGTCCCACCGCCCGGCCTTGGCATCCGCGCCGGCGAGCAGGAGCTGGGCCGCCTGGTTATCCGGCAACTGCCGCGCCAGCTCGATCGCCTCCGGCCGTCCGTCCATCAGCGCTGCGACGAAGGCACGGTTAAGCAGCTCAGGTGAGGATGGATCGGACCGCAGCGCGCGCAGGAATTCGCGGGCGGCGAAATCCGTGTCGGTCTCGGAGGCGGCCAACTGCCCGGCGAGATACGCGCCGAACGCGCCCCGCGGCGCGAAAGCAGCTGCGCGCGCCGGCGCATTGTCCGCCCCTGCCGTCCCGACCGGAAGGTCGTTGGCCGCACACGCCGACAACAGCGACAACGCGAGCAGAGCCGCGCGTCGCGGCGCAATCGAATTTCGCATTCGCAGCACGCTAGCAGGCGGACCGGGCGCAGGTCACGCCACGAAACACGGCACGGCGGCGACGAATCATGCCGGTAACGGCACCGTGTCGTCTCTCTCCATCAGGGCGGCGATCTCCGCGCTTGAAGCAAGCTCCCGGTCGGGGCCGCTGCGGGACACGAGGATCGCCGATGCCGCGGCGGCGAAGCGCAGCGCGTCCGGCAGCGCCCGGCCTTCCGCCAGCGCGGTCGCGAGCGCGCCGTGATAGGTGTCACCCGCCCCGGTCGTGTCCCGCACCTCGACGCGATAGGCGGGAAGCCGGAGGAAGGACGTACCGTCCCAGGCCAGCACGCCGCGCTCCCCCAGTGTCACGGCCGCGACCTTGGCGCCGGAGGCGACCGCGATGCGCAGCGCGGCCTCCTGCGGCCCGGCACGCCAGGCGGCGAGTCCGGTCTCACTGAAGACCGGATGGGAGGCGAGCGGCACCAGATGCTCCAGGATGTCCCCTTCGGTGAGTTCGGCATCGAGGACCGAGGGGATGCCCCGCGCGCGGGCCTCGCGCAGGATCAGCGCCGCACCGGGCGGCCAGCGCGGATCGGTGCAGACAGCGTCGCAGGCGGGCACCTCCACCCAGCCGGGATCGCCGGGCAGCGCGCTGCCGCGATAGCCCGCGGTCAGGCGCTCGCCGCGGGCATCGACCAGCACGGCCGCGACCGGGGTCTGGGCCATGGGGAAGGCGCGCAGGCGGGTGGTATCGATCCCGGCGGAATCGAGGCGTTCCCGCACCGCCTCCCCGCTCGGATCGTCGCCGACGCGGCCGATGAAGGCGACCTCGGCCCCCGCCGCGCGGGCGGCAAGGGCCGCGACCGCGCCCATGCCGCCGACGCGGCGGGCGTAGGTGCGCGCGCGCAGCTTGGCCGGCGGCAGGGAGACCGCCTCGACGCCGAACACGTGGTCGAGCGTGGCATGGCCCAGAGCCGCGACCTTCATGCGTGGGCACGCTTCCAGATCGTCTCGGGCACGTCGATCCCTTCCTGTCCGGTCACGCGGACCATAACGCCGGGATGGACGATGCCGCCATGTCGCCCCTCACCCGAACGCCGCCGCGCAGGCCGCGGCCGCCCGCGCGAAGGCCTCGGTATCGCGCCACGGATCGGCCGCGTGCAGCACGAACACCGCGCCGCCCGATTCCAGGATGCCGCAGTCCAGCATCAGGTTCTCGACCAGACCGAAGCTCTCGATCAGCAGCCCGTCCCCGTCGATCCACCGCCCCTCCACGGTACGGACCACCGCCTCGCCCACATGCGCAATGCTGCGGGCGACGAAGGGGCGCGCATCGGTGCTGTAGCCAAAGACCGGACGGCCAAGCGCGCGCATGAACCCGACCTCGTAGGCCGTGCCCGGATCGACCGAGGGGCCGCGGAATGGGGTCAGGTTCGCGATGATCGCATCGCAACTGCGCAGATGCGCCTCGTTGGCGCGATAGATGCGACGATGCTCCGGCAACGCCAGCAGTTCCTCCAGTTCCACCGGGTCGGTGGGGAAGACGCCGCTCAGGCCGCAGGCGGCGCAGATCTCCTTCTTCCGGGCCGCGACCTCGGCCGCGTCGGGCAGGAACACGTCGGGGCCGGCGAGATAGACTCGGGGCAGCATGGTTTCAGGCTGGCGGCTTCCCGCATCCGCGCCAAGCGTGTTCGATGCCGGCATGGACCTCGAAGCCGAATACAATAATCGCGCCCGCGTCCCGGAGCACCCGGCGATCATCGAAGGCTGGGCGCGGGACGCCGCGGCCTTCCGCGACGCGCATGCGGACGTGGAGATGGGCCTGTCCTACGGCCCCACGGAGCGGCAGCGGATGGACATTTTCTGGCCCGCTCCCGGCCGCCGCGCGCCGATGGCGATGTTCTGGCACGGCGGCTACTGGCAGGCGCTGGACCGGTCCTTCTTCAGCCACATGGCGCGCGGACTGCTGGCGCATGGGGTCGCGGTGGCGGTGCCGTCCTACGATCTCTGCCCCTACGTGCCGTTGTCGGAGATCGTGACGCAGGCGCGGCAGGCGGCAACCTTCCTCGCCGCCCGGACCGGCGCGCCCCTGCTCGGCATCGGGCATTCGGCGGGGGCGCATCTGGTGGCGATGCTGATGGGACAGGAGACGGCCGCCATGCCGGCGGGGCTGCCCATCTCCGTGCTCGCCGAACTCGCGCCCCTGGTGCCGACCAGCATCAACCACGCCCTGAAACTGTCGGTGACCGAGGCGGTGGCGCTGTCGCCGCTGTCCCTGCCCCGGCCCGCGCATCGCGGGCTGCATGCCGTGGTCGGCGCCGAGGAAAGCGGCGAGTACCTGCGCCAGACACGTGCGCTGGCGGATACCTGGGGCGGCACGCATGCCACTGTTCCGGGCAATCATTTCACCCTGCTCACCCCCCTTGCCGACCCGGACAGCGCCCTGGTGGCGGCGGCCCTGCGACTGCTTCCCGGTGCGGAACTTCCCACCTAAAACGATCCGTCACGAAAGGGGTCCGGGGGAGACTGTGATGATGCGCGTTTTCGGGGCCGCGGCGCTCGCGGCCATGCTGGCCCTGCCGGCCGCCGCACAGGGCACGCTCAAGGTCGGCATCGTCACGGTGCTCAGCGGGCCGCAGGCCACGCTCGGCCAGCAGCTCCGCGACGGGTTCGCGCTGGGCGTGAAACTGTCCGGCGGCCGCCTCGGCGGACTGGCGACCGAGATGCTGGTCGTGGACGACGAGCTGAAGCCGGATGTCGCCGTTACCAGGGTCCGCGCCCTGGTCGAACGCGATGAGGTGCCGGTCATCGTCGGGCCGGTCTTCAGCAACATCATGGCCGCGATCCAGAAGCCGGCCGTGGATGGCGGCGCCATCCTGATCAGCCCCAATGCCGGCCCCTCCACCTTTGCCGGCCGCGGCTGCAACGCGAGCACCTTCGTCACCTCCTACCAGAACGACCAGGTGCATGCGGTGATGGGCGAGGCGGCGAACACGGACGGCTACAGGCGCGTCTTCGTCATGGTGCCGAACTACCAGGCCGGACGCGATGCGGCCGCAGGCTTCAAGCGCACCTTCAAGGGCGAGGTAGTGGAGGAGGTCTATGTGCCGCTGAACCAGCTCGATTTCTCTGCCGAGCTGGCGAAGATCGCGGCCGCCAAGCCGGATGCCATCTTCACCTTCATGCCGGGCGGACTGGGCATCAACCTTGTGCGCCAGTACCGGCAGGCGGGGCTGGCCAATATCCCGTTCCTGTCCACCTTCACGGTGGATGAGAGCACACTGCCCGCCACCCAGGACGCGGCGGTCGGCTTCTATTCCGCCGCCGACTGGGCGCCGAACATGGACAATCCGGCCAACCGCCGCTTCGTGCAGGCGTTCGAGGCCGAATACGGCTACGTGCCCGCGAGCTATGCCGCGCACGCCTTCGACACGGCGATCCTGCTGGATGCCGCGATCAAGGCCGCCGGCGGCGTGACGGACAAGGAGAAGCTGCGCGCGGCCATCCGTAGCACGCCGTTCGAAAGCGTGCGCGGCCCGTTCCGCTTCGGCGTGAACAATTTCCCGGTGCAGGATTTCTGGCTGCTGCGCGTGGCGAAACGCGCGGACGGCAAGTTCCAGACCGAGACGGTGCGCCGCGTGTTCGAGGCGAACGTGGACGCGTACGCGTCCGAATGCCGCATGCGCTGACGCGGGGGACGTGTCCACCGGGCTGCTTCTTGTCCAGATCCTGAACGGGCTGCAGCTCGGCGTTCTGCTGTTCCTGATCGCGGCCGGGCTGACGCTGGTGTTCGGGGTGATGGACTTCATCAACCTCGCCCATGGCGTGCAATACATGCTGGGTGCCTATCTGGCGGCGTGGTTCGCCACGCTGACCGGCGGGTTCTGGGGTGCGCTTGCGCTCGCCCTGCCCGCGGCGCTGGCGATCGGGCTGGTGCTGGAGGTGCTGGTGTTCCGGCATCTCTACGACCGCGACCATCTGGACCAGGTACTCGCGACCTTCGGGGTGATCCTGTTCCTGAACCAGGGTGTGCGCGCCGTGTTCGGCGCGGCCCCAATGCAGGTGCCGACGCCAGAAGCATTGTCGGGCGGGTTCGAGATCATACCTAGGCTGATCTATCCGCATTATCGTCTCGCCATCCTGGCGGCCGGGCTGCTGGTCGCGCTCGGCCTGTATCTCGTGATCAACCGCACGCGGGTGGGCATGCTGATCCGCGCGGGTGCGTCCAACGCGGCGATGGTCTCTGCGCTGGGAGTGAACATCGGGTTGCTGTTCACGCTGGTGTTCGGCGTGGGTGCGATGCTGGCGGGGTTCGCGGGCGTAATGGCGGCACCGATCCTGTCGGTGGAGCCGGGTATGGGCGACAACCTGCTGATCCTCACCTTCGTGGTGATCGTGATCGGCGGCATCGGATCGATCCGCGGCGCCTTCGTGGGCGCGCTGCTGGTCGGACTCGCGGACACGCTGGGGCGCAGCTTCGCGACGGACATCGCGCGCGGGATCCTGTCGGCCTCGGCCGCGACCAAGGTGGGCCCGGCGATGGCGTCCATGACCATCTACCTGCTGATGGCCGCGGTTCTGGTGGCGCGGCCGGCGGGACTGTTCCCGGCGAAGCGCGGGTGATGCCGGGCGATTTGCGTGGTGCCCGTGGCGCCGGCCCTCTCCCGCAAGCAGGCGAGGGAGCTTCCCCTTCTCCCCTCGGGGAGAGGGTCGGGGTGAAGGGGGCGGCACTGCCCATCGCCATCTTCGTGGTGCTGGCCCTGTTTCCGCTGCTACCGCTCGGCGGGATGGAGACGTTCCTGCTCGCGCTGGTCGCGCGCGTGATGATCTTCGCCATCGCCGCCGTGTCGCTGGATCTGATCCTGGGGGGCGGCGGGCTGGTCAGCTTCGGCCATGCGGCCTTCATCGGCATCGGCGCCTATGCCGTGGCGATCCTGGACGCGAACGGCATCATCGACGCGACCGTGGTCGTGCCCGCGGCATTGGCAGGCGGTGGGCTGTTCGCGCTGGCCACTGGCGCGGTCAGCCTGCGCACGCGCGGCGTGTACTTCATCATGATCACGCTCGCCTTCGCGCAGATGGCGTTCTTCGTCGCCGGCAGCCTCGCGCAATATGGCGGCGACGACGGATACACGCTGTATGATCGGACCGAACTGGCGGGCCTGCGCCCGCTGGCCGGCCCGCTTGGCCTGTACTGGTCGAGCTTCGCGATGCTGCTCGGCGCCTACCTGCTGTGCCGGATGCTGCTCGCCTCCCGCTTCGGCCGCGTGCTGCGCGCGGCGAAGGAGAATCGCACCCGCGTCGAGGCGCTGGGCTTCGCCCCGTTCCGCTTCCAGTTGGCCGCCCATGTCATCGCCGGGATGATCGCCGCCTTGTCCGGCGTGCTGCTGGCCAATTCGGCCGAGTTCGTCTCCCCCGCCTATGCCTCCTGGCAGCGATCGGGGGAACTGCTGGTGATGGTGATCCTGGGCGGGGCGGGCACGCTGCACGGCGCGATCCTGGGCGCCGCGTTCGTGCTGCTCGCGGAGGAATACCTCTCCCACCTGACCGAGCATTGGCGGCTGATCTTCGGGCCGATGCTGGTGCTGGCGGTGCTGTTCTTCCGCCGCGGCCTCGCGGGGGTGCTGCGTGGCTGACCCGGTCCTCCGCGTCGCGCATCTGTCCAAGCGGTACGGCGCGCTGGCCGTAACGGATGATGTGTCGCTGGCTCTGATGCCGGGCACGATCCACGCGGTGATCGGGCCGAACGGGGCGGGCAAGACCACGCTGGTGCATCAGATCAGCGGGCTGGTGCCGGCCGATAGCGGGCAGGTGTGGCTGGGCGCGGAGGATGTCTCCACCCTCGGCCTTGCCGCACGTGCGCGGCGCGGGCTGGCACGCAGCTTCCAGATCACCTCCGTGATGCCGTCCTTCTCGGCGCTGGAGAACGTGGCGCTGGCGGTGCAGGCGCGGTCCGGATCGTCCTTCCGCTTGTTCCGCCCGGCCGCCACCGAGGCGGCACTGAACGTCCCTGCCCTCGCCGCGCTGGAGGAAGTCGGGCTTGCCGCCCGCGCCGCCGTGCCCGCCGCCGCGCTGAGCCATGGCGAGCGGCGGCAGTTGGAATTGGCCATCGCGCTCGCCCAGGCCCCGCGCGTGCTGCTGCTGGACGAACCGCTGGCCGGTGCGGGGCCGGAGGAGACGGAGCGGCTGATCGCGCTCCTCTCCCGCCTCAAGTCCCGCGTGGCCATGTTGCTGATCGAACACGACATGCAGGCCGTGTTCGCGCTGGCCGAAACGATCTCCGTACTCGTCTATGGCCGCATCATCGCGACCGGAACGCCCGATGCCATCCGGGCCGACGCCGCCGTGCGCGCCGCCTATCTGGGCGAGGATGCCTGATGCTGAGGATCGCGGGATTGCAGGCCGGGTATGGCGCGCAGGCCGTGCTGTTCGACGTGACGCTGGATGTGGGCCGGGGTGAAGTCGTGTCGCTGCTCGGCCGCAACGGCATGGGCAAGACCACGACGGTGCGCGCGCTGATGGGGCTGCTGCCCGCACGGGGCGGGACGATTGTGCTGGACGGCGCGCCGATCACCGGACTGCCACCGCATCGCATCGCGCGGCTGGGCCTGGGGCTGGTACCGGAAGGGCGGCAGATCTTCCCGACGCTGACGGTGGAGGAGAACCTGATCGCCACCGCCTTCGTGCGCCAGGAACCGGCGACGTGGACGCTGGATGCGGTCTATGCGCTGTTCCCCGCGCTCGCCGCACGGCGGCGGCATTCCGGGGCGCAGCTCTCGGGCGGCGAGCAGCAGATGCTCGCCATCGGCCGCGCGCTGATGACGCATCCGCGCCTGCTGGTCCTGGATGAGGCGACCGAGGGGCTGGCGCCCATGATCCGTACCGCGATCTGGTCCGTACTGGCGCGGCTGAAGGCCGAGGGATTGTCGATCCTGGTGATCGACAAGAACCTGGACGCGCTGCTGCGCCTGGCCGACCGGCATGTGATCATCGAGAAGGGGCGCACTGTATGGCGGGGCGATTCCGCCACCCTGGCGGCAGCACCCGAGGTCAGCGACCGGTATCTGCATCTTTAGCCTTCGCGAAGATGCGTCATACTTCGCCCTGAAGCGTGGAACGGGAAGAAGCACCATGGATCTCGGTCTGACCGGAAAGGTCGCGATCATCACCGGCGGCGGCGAAGGCATCGGCCGCGCCGCCGCGCACCGCATCGCCGCGGAAGGCGGCGCTGTCCTGATCATCGGCCGCCGCGCGGCGGTCATCGAAGCCGCGGCCGCCGACATCAACCGGGCGACCGGCGGCACCGTCGTACCCGTGCCGGGCGACATCACCGATCCGGCCGCGCGCGAACGGCTGATCGGCGTCGCGCTGGAACACTTCGGGCGCATCGACATCCTGGTGAACAACGCGGGCACATCGCGCGCCAAACCGTTCGAAGCCGTCGAACTGGAGGAATGGCAGGAGGATTTCGACCTCAAGCTGTGGGCCGCGATCGCGCTGGCGCGCGCGGTGATCCCGCAGATGCGCCGCGTCGGCGGTGGGCGGATCATCAACGTGACCAATATCGGCGGCCGCGCCCCGCGCGCGGGCAGCCTGCCGACCACGGCCGCGCGCGCGGCGGGCATTGCCTGGACCAAGGCGCTGTCGCTGGACCTCGCGCCCGACAACATCCTCGTCAACACGGTCTGCATCGGGCTGATCAAGAGCGGGCAGCACGAACGCCGCTACGCGCGCACGGCACCGCAGCAGAACAACCTGGATGTGCTGTACGACGAGGACGCGAAGAAGCGCGGCGTGCCGCTCGGCCGGGTGGGCGAGGCGCATGAGGCCGGAGACGTGATCGCCTTCCTCGCTTCCGAACGCGCGAGCTACATCACGGGTGTGGCGATCAACATCGACGGCGGATCGTCGCCGGTGCCGTAGCGCCTACTTCCCCCAGCGCAGCACCAGCGGATCGAGGCGGCGGGCGGTGTCGATCAGGCCCGCCCGCACCTCTGGCGTCAGCGGTGCGACCGGATGGCGTGGCGCGTCGGAGGCGATGATGCCGCCTTCCTTCATCAACGCCTTGGCCGCGAGCAGGCCGCATTGCCGGTTCTCGTAGTTGATCAGCGGCAGCCAGCGGCCATAGGCGGCGACGGCGGCTTCGCGATCCCCGGCGGCATACGGGTCGAAAATCGTGCGCATCCCGTCCGGATAGCCGCCACCGGTCATCGATCCGGTCGCCCCGGCATCGAGGTCGGCGAGAAGCGTGATCCCCTCCTCCCCGTCCCACGGCCCCTCGATCGCATCGCCGCCGAGGCGGATGATCTCCCGCAACTTGGAGGCCGCCCCCGGCACCTCGATCTTGAAATACGCGACGCCACGGATCTCCTGCGCCATGCGGGCCAGAAGTGCTGCGGGCAACGGCGTGCCGGCGACCGGGGCGTCCTGGATCATGATCGGGATGTCGATCGCATCCGACACGGTCTGGAAGAAACCGCGGATGCCCGCCTCCCCCACGCGGATGGTGGCACCATGATAGGGCGGCATCACCATCACCATCGCCGCCCCCGCATCCTGCGCGCGGCGGCTGCGCTCGGCGCAGACCTTGGAGCTGAAATGCGTGGTCGTCACGATCACCGGCACGCGGCCGGCGACGTGATCGAGGATCAGCTTGGTCAGCACCTCCCGCTCCTCATCCGACAGCACGAACTGTTCGGAGAAGTTGGCGAGGATCGACAGGCCGTTGGACCCGGCATCGATCATGAAGTCCACGCAGCGCTTCTGGCTTTCCAGATCGAGCGCACCGGTATCCGTGAAGGTGGTGGGCACCACCGGGAAGATGCCGGTGTAGCGGGTCGTCGCCATTCCGTCCTCGTCGTGGTCAGTGATTGTCGCGCGCGACCGGCGCGCCGCTCGATCCGCGCAGGAAGTCGAAATCGACGCCCTGGTCGGCCTGCAGCACGTGATCGACATAAAGCCGCGTGTAGCCGCGATCGGCGGCGGGCGGCGGCGGCGTCCAGGCAGCGCGGCGCGCCTCCAGCTCGGCGTCGCTGACATGCAGATGCAGCGACCGCGCGGGGACGTCCAGCGTGATCAGGTCCCCGTTGCGGACCAGCGCGAGCGGCCCACCCGCGGCGGCTTCCGGCACCACGTGCAGCACCACGGCGCCATAGGCGGTGCCGGACATGCGCGCGTCCGAGATGCGGATCATGTCCTTAACGCCCGCGCGCAGCAGCTTGGGCGGCAGCGGCATGTTGCCGACCTCCGCCATGCCCGGATAGCCTTTCGGCCCGCAGTTCTTCAGCACCATGATGCAGTCCGCGTCGATGTCGAGCGCGTCATCGTTGATGCGGTGGTGCAGGTCCTCGATGCTCTCGAACACCACAGCGCGGCCGGTATGCTTCAACAGATGCGGCGAGGCGGCGGAGGGTTTGATGACCGCCCCGCCGGGGCAAAGGTTGCCGCGCAAGATGGCGATGCCGGCCTGCGGCTTGAACGGCGCATCCCAGGTGCTGATCACCTCGCGGTTCCAGCACTCGGCACGGGCGACGTTCTCCGCCATGGTCTTGCCGTTCACGGCCAGCGCATCGCCGTGCAGCAGGCCACGGTCGATCAGTTCCCGCAGCACCACGGGCAGGCCGCCCGCGTAGTAGAAATCCTCCATCAGATGCTCACCGGAAGGCCGCAGGTTCACGAGGCAATGCACCTCGCTCGCGAGACGATCGAAATCCTCCAGGCTGAGCGGAACGCCGATGCGCCCGGCGATGGCGAGCAGGTGCACGACCGCATTCGTGCTGCCGCCGATCGCGGCAAGCGTGCGGATCGCGTTCTCGAACGCCTTGCGCGTGAGGATGGCGGACAGGCGGATGTCCTGGCGCACCAGCTCCACGATGCGCCGTCCCGCGAGCCGGGCAAGTTCATTGCGCCGCGCGTCCGCAGCCGGGATGGCGGCATTGCCGGGCATGCCCACGCCCAGCGCCTCGACCATCGAGGCCATGGTGGAGGCCGTGCCCATGGTCATGCAGTGGCCGGGGGAGCGCGACATCGCGCTTTCGGCCTCGTGGAACTCCTCCAGCGTGATCTCGCCCGCGCGCAGCTGCTCGCTCATGGAGATCGTGTTGGTGCCGGAGCCGATCTTGCCGCCCTTGTACCAGCCATTGAGCATCGGCCCACCGGACACGCCGATGGTCGGCAGATCGACGCTGGACGCCCCCATCAGCAGCGCGGGCGTGGTCTTGTCGCAGCCCATCAGCAGCACCACGCCGTCGAGCGGGTTGGCGCGCATGGCCTCCTCCACATCCATCGACGCGAGGTTGCGGTACAGCATCGCGGTCGGGCGCAACTGCGTTTCGCCCAGCGAGAAGACCGGGAATTCCAGCGGGTAGCCGCCCGCTTCCAGGATACCGTAGCGGACATGTTCCGCGATGGTGCGGAAGTGCCCGTTGCAGGGCGTCAGCTCCGACCAGGTGTTGCAGATGCCGATGACCGGACGGCCGTCGAACTGGTCGTTCGGCAGGCCGCGGTTACGCAGCCAGGACCGGTAGTAGAAGCCCATCTTGTCGTTGCGGGCGAACCACGCGCGGCTGCGCAGCTTCGGTCCCTTGTCCGATCCGTCGGTATCGTCGGTCACGCTTCCCTCTCCATCAACTGCCCTGCCGTGGGCAAGTCGAGACGGTAGATGCGAATGGCATTGTCATGAAACAGCGCCTGCCGGTCCGCCAGGGGCAGGTCCGATGTCGCCGCCTTGAAGCCCGCATAGATCGTGTCGAAGCTGCCGCACAGCCCGTCCACCGGGAAGTTGGACGCGAACATGCAACGCGCGGCGCCGAAGATCTCGATCGTATCGCGGATGATGGGGCGGTTGTCCTCAATACGCCAGGGCCGCCCCTTCAGGCCGATGCCCGAGATCTTCACACTCGCCTGGGGCGCCGCGGCGAGGCTGCGCATCGCCTGCCGCCAGCCGGCCAGCCCCGCCGCGCTGCGGTCGGATGGCAGGCCTGTGTGGTTGAGCACGAGCGGCACCTCGGGATGCGCGGCGATCAGGTCGGCCGCTTCCTCCAGATGCCACCAGGGCGCCTGAAGCTCGAAATGCAATCCGTGCTGTGCCAGCTTCGCATAGCCCGCCCGCCAGCTTGGATCGGACATGGAGCCCGGCGCGCCGCGCTCGACACGGTCCGGCGAAGGCGCGACGCGCGGTTTGTGCCGGATGCCGCGGCACAGCCCGATCGCCGCGGTCCCGGCCAGCACGATCTCCACGTCGTCCCGATCCAGCCATGCCTGCCCGATATGCGCGGCGGGCCGCCCGGTACGGCGGGCGAGGTCCGCCATCCACCGCGCCTCCCCCAGCGGATCGGCGTGGTCCCATTCGCCTTCCATCGTCACGGTGGCGACGACGCGGTGGCCTGCCGCGATGCGGTCGTAGTCCTCCGGCAGGAAGTTCCGGCCGCGCAGCGCGGAATAGTCGCCGTAGCGGAACCGGATTGGCGGATCGTCGCGCAGCCAGGGATGCGGATTGCGCTCCAGATCCCAGTAATGGTGATGCGCGTCGATGATCGGCAGGGCGTCGTCAGGCATGGGCCGGTTGCCGGTTGCGGGTCATGTTCCAGGCCGTCGCCGCCCATATGCCGACGACGACCACGGCCAGTACCGCCGCGATGGGCCGCGAGACCAGCATGGTCAGATCGCCCTGCCCCTTGATCATGGTCTGGATGAAGTTGAACTCCACCACCTTGCCGAGCACGAGGCCGAGGATCGCGGGGGCAACGGGAATGTCGTTCTCCTCCATGAACCAGCCCAGCACGCCCATGGCCAGCATCACCCCCACGTCGAACAGCGCATTGTTGATGGCATAGGCGCCGATGATGCAGGTGACGAGGATGAACGCCGCCACCGCCCCGCGCGGCACGGTCAGGATATGGCGCGACAGGCGGATCACCGCCCAGCCCAACGGCACCATGATCAGGTTGGCGAGGATGAAGACGATGAAGACCGCGTAGATCAGGTCCGGCGTCTTCACGAAGATCGCCGGTCCCGGCTCCATCCCCTTCAGGATCAGCACGCCGATCACGATCGCGGTGATCGAATCGCCGGGGATGCCGAACACGATGGTCGGGATCCAGGCACCGCCGAGCGCCGAGTTGTTGGAGGCCCCGGCCTCCGCCAAGCCTTCCAGATGGCCGGTGCCGAACTTCTCCGGCGTGCGGGAGAGCTTCTTGCTCACCGCATAGGACACCCAGGCGGCGATGTCCGCCCCCGCCCCGGGCAGGATGCCGATCAGCGTGCCGACAATGTTGCCGCGCATGACCGGCTTGCGCCATGTCCACAGATCGCGGCCCAGGCCGCGGAAGATGTTGGTCAGGGGCGGGATGCGCGGCCGGGCGTCGATCCGCGTCGTCATCATCCGCACCAGTTCGGGGACCGCGAACAGGCCGACCAGAACGGGAATGAAGTCGAGCCCCCCCATCAGCTCGGTCGAACCGAAGGCGAAGCGGGTGATGCCGGTGGCCACGTCGATGCCGATGCAGGACAGGAACAGGCCCAGCAGCAGCGCGATCAGCCCCCGCAGCGGCGATCCGGCGGCCAGGAAAGCCGCGCAGGACAGGCCCAGCAGGCCGAGCCAGAAATACTCGGGCGAGGAGAAGGACGTCGCCACCGTGGCCAGCGCCGGGGCCGCCACGATCAGCGCGATCGTGCCGAATATCCCGCCGATCGCGGAAGATGCCATGCACATCCCCAGCGCGCGGCCGGGCTGCCCCTTGAGGGTCAGCTTGTACGCCTCATCCGCATAGGCCGCGGAGGCGGGCGTGCCGGGGATGCGGACCAGCGTAGCGGGGATATCGCCCGCGAAGATCGCCATGGCAGACATCGCGACCAGTGAGGCGATCGCCGGCACCGGGTCCATGAAGAAGGTGAAGGGTACCAGAAGCGCCGCCCCCATCACCGCGGTCAGCCCCGGGATGGAACCGAGGATGATGCCCAGAAGGCTCGCGATGCCGATCACCATCAGAGTGTAGGGCGCGAAGACATGGCCGAAGGCCATGACGATGGCGTCGGTCACAGCACGCCCTCCAGGATGCCGTCAGGCAGCGGCACGCGCAGCAGGGTCCCGAACAGCAGATGCAATGCGAAGGCCCCGACGGCCGCGACCACCAGTGCCCGCAGCATCGGCGTGCCGAGCCGCACCTGCACCAGCCACAGCACCACAACGGCGAAAGGAATGAAGCCGATATCGTCGCCGAATACAGCGAACAGGATGATCGCGGCCGCGAGGATCGCGACATTCAGCACGGCCCAGCCATCGCCCAGCCAGGCCGGCAGCACGACCAGCGCCTGATCGCGCCGTTTCATTCCGGATACGAACAAGGCCGCGCCGGCGCCGGCGATCAACGTTCCCAGGATGGCAGGGAAGAAACCTGCCCCGTATTCCTGCCCCGGCACGCCCGGCAAGCGGAGCGAGGCAATGAGAACCGCCCCGCCCAGCACCGCGACAAGCACGCCCAGCGCGGCATCGCTCAGCCGCATGTCAGCCGCGGACCAGGCCGAGTTCGCCCAACAGGCTCGACGCCGTCTGGGCATAGCTGGCGGCAAATGCCTTGAAGGACTCCGGCGTCTCCCAGATCGGCACGATGCCACGGGCGCGCATCAGGTCACGGACGCCGGCGCTCTGATGCGCCTTTCCCGCCGCTTCCAGGATGCGGGTGCGAACGGCGGCCGGTAGGCGCGGCGGCGCGACCAGGGAGAACCAGTTCTCGAACACCCAATCGACGCCCGCTTCCTTCAGCGTGGGCGCGTCGGGGTACATGTCCATCCGCGCATTGGCCATCACCCCGATGACCTTCACCTGCCCGGCATCGACCAGTGCCTTGGCCTCGACGGGGGAGCCGGTGAACAGGCTGATGCCGCCCGCCACCATGTCCTGCAGCGCGGGCGCGCCGCCCTGGCTCGGCACCCAGCGGATATGATCCACGCCGAGACCGAGCGTGCGGGTCATGCCCGCGGCGGCGAGATGCCAGGACCCGCCGGTGCTGACGCCCGATCCGGTCAACTCGCCTTTCGGCGCGGCCTTCACGCCGGCGACGAAGGCGGCGAAGTCCTTCCACGGACCATCGGCCTTGACCGTGACACCGGCCGGGATCGAAGCGATGCGCGACAGCAGATCGAAGCTGTCTGGGCCGATCGTGGACTGGCCGAGCGGCTTGAAGTTCACGAACTCGGACGTGCCGGTGCCCAGCGTGTAGCCGTCCGGCCGGGCGGTGGCGATGGCCGCGTGGCCGACAACGCCGTTGCCGCCGGTGCGGTTGACCACGTTGACGGGCTGCCCCAGCTCCTTCTCGAAGCCGCTGGCGAAGATGCGGGTGACGGTATCCGCCCCGCCGCCGGCCGCCCAGGGCACGACCATGGTCACGGGACGGGACGGCCATGTCTGGGCGCGCACCACCGCCGGCATGGCAAGGCCGGCAGCCGTGGCGAGCGTCATCTGACGACGGGTGAACATGCGGATTTTCCTCCCCCAAGGACGGGCGCCGCGGCGCCCTTCAGTATGGTTTTCGGACCGGCATTCTCATTCGGACGGTGCCGCTTCTTCCATCGGGCGGAAGCGGCGGCGGCGTGCCCGGAAGGACGATACGACCGGCACCAGCAGCAGCGCGACCGCGAGCGTGGACAGCGTGGCGACCAGCGGCGACGCCCACAGTACGCCGAGCGATCCCTGCGACATGATCATCGACTGGCGGAACGCATCCTCCGCCTTGTCGCCAATCACCATCGCCAGGATCAGCGGCGCAATCGGATAGTCGAGCTTCTTCATGCCCCAGCCGGTGATGCCGAAGACGACGACCAGCCACAGGTCGAACGGCGCGCTCGCCACCGTCCAGGCGCCGACCACGCAGACCGTGACGATGATCGGACCGATGACGGTGAACGGGATCGACAGCATCGACGCGAACAGCGGCACCGTGGCCAGCACCAGGATGACGCCGACCACATTGCCCAGATACATCGAGGCGATCATGCCCCAGACGAAGTCGGCCCGGTCGATGAACAGCATGGGCCCCGGATTCAGGCCCCAGATCATCAGCCCGCCCAGCATCACCGCAGCGGTGGCCGAACCGGGAATGCCGAGTGCGAGCATCGGCAGCATCGCGGCGGTGCCGGCCGAATGGTCGGCCGTCTCGGGCGCGATCACGCCTTCCGGTTCACCGGTGCCGAACCGGCTGCCGCGCCGCGACATCCGCTTGGCGATACCGTAGGACATGAACGATGCCGCAGTCGGCCCGCCCGGCGTGATGCCCATCCACACGCCCACGCAGGAACCGCGCAGCATCGCCAGCCAGTAGCGCGGCAGCCGGCCGATCGCCGCCAGCACCTCGCGCGGGTTGAGCCGGCCGCCGACACTGCGGAACTCCAGCCCTTCCTCAAGGGTCAGCAACATCTCGCCGATGCCGAACAGACCGATCACGACCACGAGGAAGGAGATGCCGCGGATCAGATCGTCCAGGCCGAAGGTCAGCCGCATCTCACCGGAGACGGAGTCCATGCCGATCGCGCCGAAGGCGAAGCCCAGGCAGATCGAGACCAGCGTCTTCAGCGGCGCGCCGCTGCCGAAGGCAATGAAGGAACAGAAGGCGAGCAGGTAGACCGCGAAATATTCGGGCGGACCGAAGCGCAGCGCGAAGGAAGTGACGAAGCCTGACAGCAGGGTGATGACCACCACGCCCACCAGCGCGCCGAACCCCGCGGACATGAAGGCGAAGGTCAGCGCCTCGCTCGCCCGCCCGGCCCGCGCCATCGGATAGCCGTCGAAGGTCGTGGCGACGGAAGACGGTTCGCCAGGGATGTTGAACAGGATCGAGGTGGTCGATCCGCCGAACAGCGCGCCCCAATAGGTGCTGGTCAGCAGGATGATCGCCGAGACCGGGTCCATCGAGAAGGTCAGCGGCAGCAGCAGCGTGACACCGTTCGGCGCGCCGAGGCCGGGCAGCACGCCCACCAGGATGCCCAGCAGCACGCCCGCCACCATCAGCAGCACATGGTGAAACGTCAGCGCCACGGTGAACCCGTGAAGCAGGGAGTCGAGATTGCTCATCGCCCCTGCCTCACGCGAGCCCAAGCCATTGCTCGACGGGCCCCTTGAGCAAGGGCACCGTGAACCAGACCTCGAACAGGAACCAGGACACGACCGGGACCGCGACCGCAACGGACACGCAGGTCCGCCATCGATGCCGGCCGATCCAACGCGTCACCACCAGCAGGTAGAGGCCAGTGGTGACATACAGTCCCAGTACCTGCGCCAGGGCGACATATCCCACAAGCGGCAGGAAAAAACCGAGGATGCGGCGCGCACCCGCATGGCTCAACACCACCTCGCCCGCCATCTCAGCACGGTTGCGCAGCGCCTGCATGGCGATCAGGACACTCGCGACCAGCAGGACGATGCCGAGGCGGAAGGGGAAGTAGCCTGTCGCCGGCCCTTCATCCCCCCAGCCGATCGCATGCTCCATCGCGCCGAGCACGGTGATCCCGCCCAGGATGAAGACGATGCCGCAAGCGATCAGCTCTAGCCGGAAGCGCGTGAGCACGACGCTCTTCCCCTTCCCTCGTTCGCGTCAGTCCACCAGCCAGCCTTCCGCCTGGAAGATCTCGCGCGATGTCTCCGTCTCCTGCCGGATATGGGCACGGAACGCGTCGCCCGAGACGAAGCGGGCGCTCTGGCTGGTACGGGTGATGTAGTCCTTGAACTCCGGCGTTTCGGAAACGCGGCGCATCACGTCCACCCAGAACGCCTGCTGGGCCGGGGTCGTGCCAGGCGGCAGGAAAGTGGAACGCGGCATGTTGAACTGCTCGATCGGAATGCCCTGGCTCGCGCAGGTCGGCACGTCGTGCCAGCCCTGGGTCTCCGTCACCTTGGCACTTTCCGGCATCGGCTCCGCACGGAACACACACAGCGGGCGGACCTGCCCGCCGCGCCAGCCGCCGATGCTTTCGGACGGGTTGTTGGTGTTGGCATCGATATGCCCGCCGGCCAGCTGCGTCCCCGCGAGGCCGCCGCCCTGGAATGGCACGTAGGTGAAGCGCACATTGGCGGCGCGCTGGATCAGCACGGTCAGGGTCTGGTCGGTGTCCTTGGGCTGGCTGCCGCCCATGCGCAGCGGCGGATTCGCCGCACGCGCGGCGGCGATGAAGTCCGCTGCCGTCTTGTAGGGCGCATCAGCCTTCACCCAGAGCATGAACTCGTCGAAGGCGAGGATGGCGACGGGCGCGAAATCCTCCTGCTTGAAGGCGACATGCGCGACCAGCGGCAGCAGCCACTCATTGTTGGTGGCGAAAATCACCTTGTGCGCATCACCCCGCGCGCCGCGGCCATAGACGAAGCCTTCCGCGCCCGATCCCGCCCCCTTGTTGGTGACGACGACGGAGACGGGAAGCAGGTCGTGCTTGGCGATCGCCGCCTGGACGGTACGCGCGAACACGTCCGTGCCGCCTCCCGCGCCGGATGTGACGACGAACTCCACCGGGCGTGTCGGCTTCCAGTCCTGCGCCCATGCCGGGAACATCGTCCCCGCCATGGAAAGCGCGGCAGCGGCGACCGTGGCGCGCGTCAGCGTGGCGAATCTCATCAGTGGACTCCTCCTGGATAAAGTGCGCCGGCCCTTGTTCCCGAGCCGTTGATGGAAGATGGAATCGTCAGGCGGCGCGGGCGCTCCGCACGTCACTCACCGACAGGGACGGGCGGGACACGGATGCGCGGCGTGCGGCCGCCTTCGCGCCCATCCGCGCGGCGAGCAGCAGGGCGGCCCGCACCGCCCCGGTATTGGCGCGCCCGGTGCCGGCGATATCGAAAGCGGTGCCGTGCGCGGGCGTGCAGATCGGGAACGGGAATCCGCCCATCAGCGTCACGCCGCGGTCGAAGCCGATCAGCTTCATCGCGATCTGACCCTGATCGTGATACATGGTCAGCACCGCGTCGAAATCGCCGCGGCGGGCGCGTACGAACACGGTGTCGGCCGGGAACGGACCGTCACAGACGACGCCTTCGGCCTTCGCCGTAGCGACCGCCGGGCCGATCACGTCGATCTCCTCGCGCCCGAAATTCCCGCCGTCACCTGCATGCGGGTTGAGCCCGGCCACCGCGATGCGCGGCGTGGCGAGCCCGCTCGCGCGCAGCGCATCCGCGGTCAGATGGAGGTTGCCGACGATCTCCTCCTGCGTGAGCAGGGAGGCGACATCCTTGAGCGGCACGTGCGAGGTGACACGCGCGTTCCACAGGCCTTCAAGGATATTGAATTCCTTGGCCACCCCGTTGAAGCCGATCACATCAGCGGTGAAGCCGATCTCGTCCTCGTAGCCCGGATGCGCCAGCCGCATCGCGGCCTTGTTGAAGGGGGTGAAGGCCACCGCATCCGCCCCGCCCGACTTGGCGAACAGCAGCGCCGTGCGGAAATTCTCCACCGCGAAGCGGCCGCTGGCGAGGCCGAGCTGGCCGAAGGGCGCATCCGCAGGATCGAGGTGGCCAAGATCGACGAACACCGCCCCGCTCTCACCGTCGGGAATCGGGGCGTCCGCGGAGATGGTGGGAAGATCGACGGGAACGCCCGCGGCCTTCGCGCCGCGGTCCAGGATGCGGCGGTCGCCGATCACGATATAGCGGGCGGCGTCCATCACCTCCGCATCGTTCAGCATATGCGCCATCAGCTCGGACCCGACGCCAGCGGCATCGCCCATCGCGAAGGCAATGGTGGGCCGGACGGATCCAGCAGACATGGACATCGTTCTCCCTTCAGGACTTAGCCGAAGCCTATGGCGCCGCATGAAAGAATGCAACATTCTGCGTGCTGCATGCAGAATTGCACCGCGATTGCGGAATCAGATACGCTTTGCCACTCAGGCCCTTATCATGGACGTCAGCCCCCATCCCGCCGGTACCGTCGCCCCCATCGCGCGCCGCACGCTGCACGATGAGGTAGCGACGCGGCTGCGCGACATGATCATCGAAGGACGACTGCCCCCTGGGCAGCGCGTGAACGAGGTCGCGCTGGGCCAGCTTCTCGGCGTTTCCCGCACCCCACTGCGGGAGGCGATCAAGACGTTGGCCAGCGAAGGGCTGATGGAGATCGTCCCCGCGCGCGGGGCGGTCGTGCGCACGCTGACACTGAAGGACCTCGCCGACAGCCTCACCGTGCTCAAGGCACTGGAACAGATTGCCGGGCGGACCATCTGCACCAGCGCGCCGGACTCGGCGCTGGCCGAACTCGCCGCCATCCACGCGGCGATGATGGACCGCTACGCGGGGCGCGACCGCCTTGCCTACTTCAAGCTGAACCAGGAATTCCATTCGGCCCTGGCACGGCTGTCGGGCAACCCGGTGCTCGCCGGCATCCACGGCCAGCTCCAGGCACGGATGCGGCGCGTCCGCTTCATCGGCCATGAAGGCCCGGAAAAATGGGCCGCCGCGGTGTCCGAGCATGAGGCGATGGCGGCCGCCCTGGCGCGGCGTGATGCGGATGCGCTGGCCGCGGTGATCGGCCGCCATCTGGACGGCGCGCTGGACCGGGTGCGCCACGTCCTCTGACCCCGGCGCCGGTCAGCGCAGCCAGCGCAGCGGCACCATCACCAGTTCCGGCCACAGCACCAGGGCCAGCAGCACGACGACCTGCGAGATCAGGAACGGCACGACCGCGCGGGTCACCGTGCCCAGCGGAACGCGTCCCACCGCGGAGGCCACGTTCAACACCGTACCCACCGGCGGCGTGATCAGGCCGATCGCGCAGTTGATGATGAACAGCACGCCGAAATAGACCGGATCGACCCCTGCCTCCCGCACCAGCGGCATCAGCACCGGGGTCAGGATCAGGATCGTGGGGATGAAGTCGAGCGCGGTGCCGGTGACGATCACGATCAGCATGATCGCCAGCATCAGCTCCGTCTGGCTGCCGGTGAACGGTTCCAGCAGCGCCCCCACCTCCGCCGGGATGTCGGCAAGCGTGATGAGGTAGGCGGTGACGGAGGCGGCGGCGACCATGAACATCACCGCGGCCGTGGTCCTGACCGCCGACAGCAGCACCCCCGGCAGTGCGGCGAAGGTCAGTTCACGGTAGCCGAACATGCCGACCACCAGCGCATAGACCGCGGCGACCACCCCCGCCTCGGTCGGGGTGAAGATGCCGAACTTGAGGCCGAGCACGATCACCACGGGCAGGCCGAGCGCCATCAGCCCGTCGCGCAGCGCATGCGCCGTCTCGGCCCAGGTCTTGCGCGGCAGCGGGGCGACCTCCTCGCCGCGCGCCACGAACCACCAGGTCACGGCCAGCGCCGTGCCCATCATCAGCCCCGGCGCGATGCCGGCGAGGAACAGCGAGGTGATGGAGACGTTGCCCGCCACGCCGAAGACGATGAAGCCGATCGACGGCGGGATGACCGGCCCGATGATACCGCCCGAGGCCATCAGCCCCGCCGCGCGCGCCGGCTTGTAGCCGGCACCGCGCATCATCGGCATCAGCACGGAGGCGAGTGCTGCGGTATCCGCCACCGCCGAGCCGCTGAGGCTCGACAGCAGGATCGCGGTGACGATGGCGACATAACCGAGCCCGCCGCGCCGGTGCCCGACCAGTGCGAGCGCGAAATCCACCAGCCGCCGCGACAGCCCGCCCGCCGTCATCGCCTCGCCCGCCAGCAGGAAGAACGGGATCGCGAGCAGGGCGAAGCTGTCCGCGGCGTTGATCATCTGCAGCGCCACCGCCTGCGGATCGATGCCGCCCATCAGCAGCATCATCGCGAGCGAGGAGACGAGCAGCGCGAAGGCGATCGGCAGGCCGAGCATCATCGCGCCCAGCAGCACGCCCACGAAGATGAGAAGCGTCACGCGCCCGGTTCCCAATGCTCCGCATGCGGAGGCAACGGCGGATCGCGGCCGGCGAGTGCGGCCACCAGATCGGCCAGGACGAGCAGGCCCATCCCCGCCGCGCAGACCACCGCCGCCAGATAGGTCCAGCCGAGCGCTATGCCGGACACGGGCGCCGGGTTGGACATGTTGATCGCGGTCTGCTCCCAGGCCCCGATCAGGAACACAACGCAGCAGACCGCCATCAAGGCGTCGGAGACGATACGGCAGGTGCGCTGTCCCGCCTTCGGCAGCGCGTTGACGACGAGATCGAAGCCAAGGTGCCCGCGATGGCGCATCACCGCGACCGATCCCAGGAAGGTCAGCCAGACGAACAGCAGGCGGGAGACTTCCTCGGTGACCGTGATGCCGGAATCGAAGGCATAGCGCAGCACCACGTTGCCGAAGACCATCACCACCATCGCCAGAAGCGCGGCGACGAGGATCCATTCGGCCGCGTCGAGCACACGGTCCGCGAGGCGCGCGATCACCCTTTACAGGCCTTCGATCGCGAAGATCCGGGACGGCGCGCCGTCCGCGTTCGGGATCAGCAGCGGGGCGGCGCAGAGCAGCACGCGCCTTGCCGCCAGCGCGGTGGTGTTGACCACGTATTCGATCAGCGTGACGCCGGAACGCAGCAGCGTGTCATGCGTCACGTGCTGGTCGAGCGGCACGTCGATCCCGTCGAGCAGCAGGCGGATCGAATAGTCCTGCGGGAAGTCGAAGGCCACGGCGGTGGGCTTGCGGGCCTGCAGCCATTCCGCCGCCGCGCGCGACAGGTACGGCGCCTCGCGCCAGAACGCCTCCGTCGTGTAGTCGCGCTGCCGATCCCATCCGGACGACAGCAGCAGGATCTCCCCCTCCGGCCCGCCGGGATCGGCGGCGGCGAGACGGTCCGGGCCGATCTCCTCGTTCGGCTTCACGTCGCGCAGGTCGAACACCCGGCACGGGCCGACCACGCGCTCCAGGGGCGTGGCCTCGATGGTAGGCGCGTCGGCCAGGATATGCGCCTGCGCGTCCACGTGGCTGAACCCATGGCAGGTGGCATCAAGGCGAGAAACCCGGAACCGGTCCCCCGCCGCGATATCGCCCTTGATCGAAAGCCGCGTCGCCCAGCGGAAATGCGGGGCGATCGGCATGGACAGGTCGACGATCCGCATCAGACCGCCTCAGCTCGCCGCGATGGCGTCCGGCAGTTCCGGCCCGAACTTGTCCACGTATTCCTTGCGCGTCTCGGCGGCGACGATCTTCGCCATCGCCTCCCGGTCGGGCGAATCGACCACTTCCATGCCCTTCTCCTTCAGCGTGGCGACGGAGGAGGCTTCCGCGTCCTCGTTCATCTCGCGCTGGACCGGCGTGAGTTCTGCGGCGACGGAACGCACGATCTCCTGCTGCGCGGGAGCCAGGGCCGAGAGGCGGATCTTGGACATCGCCAGGATGCCGGCCGTGTAGGCATGGCGCGTCAGCGACAGGTACTTCTGCACCTCATACATCCGCGCGTTCAGGATCAGCGTGGTCGGGTTCTCCTGCCCGTCCACGGTGCGCGTCTCCATCGCGGTGAACAGCTCGGTGAACGGCATCGGCACGGGATTGGCGCCGAGAAGCTGGAACGCCTTGATATGCGCGGGATTCGGCGTGGTGCGGATCTTCAGCCCGCGCATGTCGTCCGGCCCCTTCACCGCATGGCGCGAATTGCTGACGTTGCGGAAGCCGATGTCCCAGAAACCCAGCACGACGAGGTTGGAGGGTTCCAGTTCTGCCTTCAGCGACTCGCCGATCTTCCCGTCGAGCACTTTGGTCACCTGCGCCCGGTCGCGGAACAGGAAGGGAAGGTCCAGCGCGTTCAGCTTCGGCGCAAGCCCGGTGAAGAACGGATTACCGGTCAGCGCGATGTCCAGCGTGCCCCCGCGCGCCGCGCTGATGGTGGTGGGATCGCTGCCCAGCGTGCCGTTGCCGATGACCTGCACGGTCATGGCCCCGTTGCTGCGCTCCTTCACCTTCTCGGCGAACAGCTTCGCGCACTTGGCCCAGCTGTCGCTGTCCGGATGCGGATGCGCGAAACGCAGCCGCACGGACTGGGCCCGGGCCGTGCCGGCGATCCAGGGCGCGGCCAGTCCGGCGGCCAGGATGGTGCGGCGCTGAAGTGCGTGCATCTCGACTTCCCCCTCGTTTGGCCGTTTGATGGCCATTGGTGTGCACTGCATGCAGAATGCTTGCAACCAAGCGCAACGGGGAGGATTTCGCAAGGCCATGCAATTCCAGACGCTCTTTCGTGCTGCCCAGGATCGACCGGTCCAGGCCGCCCTGCTCGGCGTTGGCGAATTCGGCCTGTCCCTCGTCGCCCAGGCGCGCCGGATGGAAGGGCTGGAAATCCGCGCGGGCTTCGACCTCGATCCCGCGCGCGTCGCGGCGGCGCTGTCGGCCATGGGCGTCCCGCATCGCCGCTGCGCCTCCACGGCCGAGGCGCAGGCCGCGTATACGGCCGGCGAGCTGGCCCTGTGCGAACGGCTGGACGATCTGCTGACCCTGAAGCTCGACCTCGTGGTCGAAGCGACCGGACATGCCGAGGCCGGCACCGCGCACGCCGCCGCCGCCATCGATGCGGGCATCGGTGTGGCCATGGTGTCGAAGGAAGCGGAATGCGTCGTTGGCCCGGCGCTGTACCGGCGGGCCCGCGCGGCGGGCGTGGCCTACACCCTGGTGGACGGCGACCAGCCCGCGCTGCTGATCGGCCTGGTGTCCTGGGCACGCACGCTGGGCCTGCCCATCGTCTGCGCTGGCAAAAGCAGCGAATACGATTTCGTCTTTGACCCCGCAACCGACACGACGCGCTGGCTGGAACGGTCGGTGCGCGCGCCGCAGATCGGCATGATCTGGGACCTGGGTCCCGACATTCCCGCGCGCGTGGCAGAACGTGCCGCGCTGCTTGCCGATCTGCCCCAGCGCACCGTGCCGGACAGTTGCGAGATGGCCCTGGTCGCCAACGCGACCGGGCTGATGCCGGACGGCGACGCCTTCCACGCCCCCCTCGCCCACACTAACGAACTGCCCGACATCTACGCCCCGCGCGCGGCCGGCGGCGTGCTGGGCCGCACTGGCGCGCTCGACGTGTTCAACTGCCTGCGCCGCCCGGATGAGGCGAGCTTCGCCGGCGGCGTGTTCGTGGTGGTGGAGCTGGCCGACCGCAAGACCGGCGAACTGTTCGCGGGCAAGGGCATCCCGGTCTCGCGCGACCGGCAGCGGGCGCTGATCTACAACCCGTCGCACCTGCTGGGCGTGGAGGCGCCGATGTCGATGCTGGCGGCGGCGCGCCTGGGCCATTCGGTCCTGGACGACGGCTATCGCCTGCATGTGGATCTGGTCTGTCGCGCCGCCACCGATCTGCCGGCGGGCCATGTGCTCGCGATCGAGGGCACGCGCCACGCGGTGCCGGGGCTTGATCCCGGCCTTCTCCCCGCCGTCGCGGATGGCGACGAGACACCCCTGCCCTACTACATGGCGGTCGGGCGGACCTTGCGCCGCAATGTCGCCAGGGGCGCGCTGCTGCGCTTCGCCGACGTGACGCCGCCTTCCGGCAGCATGCTGTGGGATCTGCGGCGCGAACAGGCGGCATTGCCGCGCGCCGCCTGATGCCGAAGCGGGCGCATCGCCCGCCGAGATAAGCCGAGTGCCCGAAACAACGGGCCGCAATGGAGAGGAACGTCATGATCCAACGCCGCACCCTGCTGCGCTCGGCTGCCGCCACGGCGGCCGGCGCCGCCATGCTCGACCGCGCCCGCGCCTGGGCGCAGACCCAGCCCTTCCAGCCGGAGCCGGGCGCGCAGCTCCGCTTCCTGCGCTGGGCGCGCTTCCTTGAAGCCGAGGACCAGGCCACGGCGGAAAACATCCGCCTGTTCAGCGAGGCGACCGGCGTGCCGGTGCGCATCGACAATGTCTGGCAGGACGACGTGATCTCCCAGCTCTCGGTCGCGGCCAATGTCGGCAGCGGGCCGGACATCGCCTGGACGCTGCACACCACGCCGCACCTCTTCGCCGACAAGCTGGTGGACCTGACCGACGTGGCCGACCACATCGGCGGCCGCTACGGTGGCTGGTTCCCGCTGATCGAAGCCTACGGCAAGCATGACGGGCGCTGGGTCGGCATCAGCAACGTGGTGATCGGCGTGCTGCCGGTCTACCGTATCTCCGCCATACGGGACGCTGGATTCCAAGCCTTTCCGGAGGACACGGCCGGGTTCCTGAAGCTGTGCCAGGAGCTGAAGCGCATCGGAAAACCGGCCGGCTTCCCGCTTTCCCGCGCCCCGTCGGACGGCAACAGCTTCAGCCACTGGCTGCTGTGGTCGCATGGCGGGCGCATGGTGGACGAGAACAACCACGTCGCGCTCGACACGCCGGAGACGCTGCGCGCGGTGGAGTACGCGCGCGAGCTGGCCGCGACCTTCATCAACGGTGCGACCGCCTGGAACGATGCCAACAACAACCAGGCCTTCCTCGCCGGGCAGGTGTCGCTGATCAACAACGCCGTTTCCGTCTATGGCAAGGCACGCGCCGACAAGATGGAGATGGCCGACGACATCGACCACGCCCATTGGCCGGTCGGCCCGGTGGGCACGCCGACCGAGCTGCACCTGGTCTATCCCTTCGTCATCTTCCGCTATTCGCGTTATCCGAACGCGGCGAAGGCGCTGCTGAGCTTCATGCTGGAGCGTCCGCAGTACGAACGGGTGCTGAACAACTCCGCAGGCTATGTCAGCCATTCGCTCCGCGCCTATGACGACGCGGCGGTGTGGAACAGCGATCCGCGTATCCGCGTCTTCCGCGACGTTGCCGCGCGCGGGCGGCCGATGGGGTATGCGGGGCCGATCGGCCCGGCGGCGGCCACTGCCTTCGCTGAAGCCATCCTGCCCGACATGTTCGGTGAAGCGATCAGCGGTGAATCAAGCCCGCGCGACGCCATCACCCATGCCGTGCGCCGGGCACGGCGGATCTACCGGAGCTGAACGACATGGCGACGATCGGTTTCATTGGTCTCGGCACGATGGGGCGGCTGATGGCGGCGCGCCTGCTGAAGGCCGGGCACATCGTCCGCGCGCATGACATCGTGTCCGCGTCCGTGGATGCGCTGGTGGCACAGGGGGCCGTCAAAGCCGGCTCCATCGCCGGCGCGGCCGAAGGGGCCGACGTGGTGGTGCTGATGCTGCCCGACACGCCGGATGTCGAAGCCGTGGTGCATGGGCAGGACGGGCTGCTCGCCCATCCGCCGCCCGGGCGGCTCATCATCGACATGAGCACGATCGCCGCGGGTGCCGCCCGCAGTCTCGCATCCGCCTTCGCCGAAAAGGGCGTGGCCTGGCTGGATGCACCCGTCAGCGGCGGCCCGCAGGGGGCCGAGACAGGAGCGCTGTCGATCATGGTCGGCGGCGCGGCGGACGCCTTCGCGACAGCCGAACCGATCCTCGCGGCCATGGGCACGACCATCCGCCATGTCGGGGAAGCGGGTGCGGGGCAGACCGTGAAGGCGTGCAACCAGCTCATCTGCGCGATGAACCTGCAGGCGATCTGCGAGGCACTTGCCCTCGGCCGCGCCAATGGCGTGGACCTCGCCCTGCTGCGGGAGGTGCTGATGGGGGGCGCGGCCGGATCCTGGATGCTGCAGAACCTCGCCCCGAAGATGATCGCGGGCGATGCCTCGGCCGGGTTCCGCATCGACCTGAAACTGAAGGACCTGCGGCTTGCCGGTGAGATGGCGTTCGCCGCCGGGCTGCCGCTGCCGGGCCTCGCGCTCGCCACCAGCCTGTATCTGGAGGCACGCGCACATTGCGAGGGGAACAACGGCAACCAGGGGCTGTTCCGCACCTATGACCGCATGACCAATCAGGAGGGACGACGATGACCCGCCCCCGTCTGGGATTCCTCGGCATCGGCCTGATGGGCGAGGCGATGGTGCTACGGCTGCTGGAGCGCGGCTATCCGGTCACCGTCTGGAACCTTGAGCCGGAACGCCTCGACCTCGTCGTGCCGCACGGCGCGGTCGCCGCCCCCTCCCCGGCCGCGGTGGCGGCCGCGAGCGACATCGTCGTCTCCTGCGTGCTGAATGCCGAGGCGGTGGAGAACGTCCTGTTCGGCAAGCAGGGCGTGGCAGACGTCGGTATGGGCGGGCCGGCGAAGCTGCTGATCGACTGCTCCACTCTGCCGCCCGAGGCCGCGCGCGATTTCGCCGCGCGGCTGCGCGCCGCCACCGGCATGGGCTTCGTGGATGCGCCGCTGTCCGGCGGCACGAAGGGCGCGCGCGCCGGTACGCTCGCCGTCTTCGCCGGCGGATCGGCGGAGGATGTCGCCGTCGCCTCCCCGGTGCTGCACGAGCTGGGCGCCAACGTCACGCATGTCGGGGGGATCGGTGCGGGGCAGAGCATGAAGATGCTCAACCAGGCCTTCGTCTGCACCGGCTTCGTGCTGGTCGCCGAGGTGCTGGCGATGGCGGAGAAGGCCGGGCTCGACGCCGCGCAGGTGCCCCAGGCGCTGGCCGGCGGCATGGCGGACAGCACGCTGCTGCGCCAGATCTGGCCGTTGATGCAGAAGCGCCGGTTCGATCCGCCGATCGGCTACGGGCGGCAGTTGCGGAAGGATGCGCGACTGGTCCAGGCCTTCACGCAGGCGCTGGGCCTCGACCTTCCTGTGGTGGCCACGGGCACGGGGCAGGTGGAGACCTATGTCTCCGACGGCAACGAGATGGCCGACATCGCCTCGATCATCCGGCTCTATCGCCCTGATCCGCCACCGTGACGGGCTGCGCCAACGCCGGAATGTGGCGCGTTTCACACCAACCGGCGGGGAATGCTTCAGCGGCGATACAGGGGCGGCATGCAACCTGTATGTGTATCCGGTCGCGCATCAGCAACTCGGGAGGGCAGGATGAGCTACACGCGTTCGGGCCTGCAGTACCGCGGTGAATACAGCCCCATGGAGGGGCTGGTGCGTACCCCCTCGCCGGACAGGGTTTTCACCAATGATGAAGTCGCAAATGTGGTCCAGAATGACTTCATCGCGATCTCGAATACGAAAGGAGTCGATATAAAGACCGGGAATATCGCCGCGATACTGGCGAAATTCAGTGGGCTCGAACCCGTCTATGCCGTGTCCTATTCGACGCAATCGAAAGTCAGTATCGAAGATCAGGGCGAGCTGAACCTCGAATCCGTGACGACAAATTTCCCCGGCGAGGTTTCCCTGCAGACGAATTCGCAGGCCAGGAATCATACGGAACCGAAGCTGCTTCAGGGATTCACGGACAGATACCTCTACGAAGGTTCTCCCCTGACCGCGCTCCTCCGCTGGGTCATCGTCATCACGGACAGGAACTGCTGCGGGAGCTGCATGCAGTTTTCCATCAAGCCGTTCGCCGAGGCGTGTAAACAGCGCAAAGTGGAGTTCTACACCATCGAGCTGAACCAGACGCTCGGGTCGAACAACTGGCAATGCGTCCGGACCCGCCACGCCTGACAGGCTCGTCGTGGACGTCAGCCGAATTCGGGCCCGCCCACCGCGATCAGTAGCGACGGATCGCCCGGCAGGGAGGCGCCTAGCGTCATCCGCGTGAAGGGACGCAACATCTCGGCGCCCGTCCGGCGAAAGATGTCGGCAAGCCCCATCTGCGCATCCGCGAGATCGATCACCGCGGCGCCGCCCAGGGCGCGCTGCGCACCGCCGATCAGCGCCAGACCCGTCTCCGGATCCGCAGCCACCACGGGTCCGATCTGCGGCGCGAGACGGCCCTCGCGGCCAAGCACGTAGCCGCTACCGTCCGCAGCGATCCACGCCGCATCTGGCAGTCGCGCGGCGAAGGCACGCAGCAATGCCGGCCGCGGGGCGCCGAAGGCCCGCGCATCCAGGGCCAGCAGGGCGGGCCAGTCGCCATCACCCACCCTGCGGACCGGCACGCCGGGGACGTCCGGAATCGCCGCCGTCAGCCGCCACCGCGCGAAACCGAACGCCGCCGCGAATCCTGACCGGGCATAGACCGGCCGCCCCAGCGGTGTGGCGTCGAGCGCGACGCACCGTACCCCCGCCTCTCGCGCCGCCGTCATCGCCCAGTGCATCAGCGCGGTCGCGATCCCCTCGCGCCGCCTGTCCGGGCGCACCAGCACCATCGAGATCCAGGCCGCCTCCCCGGCATAGCGGATGAATGCAGCGGTCGCGGCGAGGTAGGCCGGGTCACCGTCATCCACCACCTGGACCTGCCCGGCATCGCGGAATGCCTGCCAGTCCGCCTCGGTCTGGTTCCATCCGATCAACGCGGACAGGGCCGCGGCACGGGGCAGGTCGGCATCGGTCAGGGCACGTGCTTCCATTACGCCATCGCAGCGCAACCGCTGCGCTGCGTCGAGGGCTTGATCCGCGCCCGCATCTTCCCTTCGCTGGCGGCGATGACACGCATACTCCTGATCGGCGGTGGCGCCTTCGGCCGCATGCATGCGGCCGCGCTGCGGCGGCTCGGCACGGCGCCGATCGTGTTCGACCCCGGTCCTGCGTCGCGCGCCGCCATGCCCGACCTGCGGTTCTGCGACACGCTGGCCGATGGGCCCGCGCACTGCGACGCCGCGATCGTTGCCACGCCACCCGCCACGCATATCGCACTGGCCGAGGCCGTGCTGCATGCGGGGCGCGATCTGTTCCTGGAAAAGCCTGCCACGGAAACGGCGGCACAGAGCGTGGCTTTGGCGCAACTCGCCGCGCGCACAGGCCGCATCGCGCAGGTCGGCCTGTATTTTCGCTTCCATCCCAAGGGGGACCTCTCCGGCTTGATGGAACGCGATTCATGACCGATGCGCCACGCGTCTCGCTGGCGGGCCTTGAACGCTACGAATGGCCGTTCCGGCTGCGCATGCCGTTCCGCTTCGGTGTGATCACCGTGACGCATGGACGGCAGGCCGTGCTGCGCGCACGCATACGGCTGGAGGATGGCAGCGAGCGTTGGGGGGTGGCGGCGGAGACGCTCGCGGCCAAGTGGTTCGACAAGGACCCGGCGCTGACCGACGCGCAGAACGAGCAGCAGCTCCGCCGCGCGATCGAATTGGCCGAGGCGGCCACCCGCGCGGCCGGAACACGCACGCTGTTCGCGCACTATGCCGACACCTATGCGGACAGCGTCGCCGCGGGGGCGGCGGAGGCACTGAATCCGCTCGTCGTCGCCTATGGCCGCGCGCTGGTGGACCGCGCCATGCTGGATGCGCTGCTGAAGGCCAAGCGCATGTCGTTCCAGGCCGGGATGCGCGCCAATCTCGGCGGCATCGCACCGCATGATGCGATACCCGATCTCACCGGCTTCGATTTCGCCGCGATGCTGCCCGAATTGGCGCCGCAGACACATCTGCATGCGCGCCACACGGTCGGGCTGGTCGATCCGATCACCGCCGCCGACCAGGCCGAGCGCGTGAACGACGGATTGCCCGAGACGGTGGAGGAGGTTGCCGCCACTTATCGCCACCGCTACTGGAAGCTGAAGGTCGGCGGCGACGTGGCCGCGGATGTAGAGCGGCTGTCGCGCATCGCCGCGGTGCTGGACACGCTGCCGGGAGGCTACCATGCGAGCCTGGACGGCAACGAGCAGTATAAGGACGCCGAGGGCGCGCTCACGCTCTGGCGTGCGATGGAGGCGGAACCGCGCCTCGCGAGGCTGCGCGGCTCCATCCTCTACATCGAACAGCCGGTGAAACGGGCGAAGGCGCTGGAGACGGGCATGCAGACGCTCGCCGCAGCACGTCCGGTCATCATCGATGAAAGCGACGGGCCGCTGGATGCCTTCGTGACCGGGCGCACACTGGGCTACGCGGGCGTATCGTCGAAGGCGTGCAAGGGGGTGTGGCGCAGCCTGATCAACCTCGCCCGCTGCCGCGCGTGGAACGCGGCGGAGGGTGGCGCGCGCTACTTCATGTCCGCCGAGGACCTGACCACACTCGCGGGCGTCTGCGTCCAGCAGGACCTCGCGCTGGTGTCTCTGCTCGGGCTGACGCATGTCGAGCGCAACGGCCACCATTTCGTGGACGGGTTCGCAGGCCGGCCGAAAGCGGAGGCGGTACGGTTCATGGAAGCGCATCCGGACCTGTACGCGGACACGCCGCACGGCCCCCGGCTGGCGGTGCGCGATGGGGCGCTCGCGATCGGGTCGCTGGATACGCCGGGACTGGGGGCGACGGTGGAACCGGACTATGCGGCGATGGAGGCGATGCCCAAGGCCGATTGGCCGGACTGAGGCGTGCATTGCCTCCCCTGCCCGCCGCAAGCAAGATCGGCGCAACCGGACGGGGGAAACGCGCGTGGACCAGCCAGAGATCGCGGCTGTTCTCGAAAGCCTGCGGCGCTTCGTGGCACGGGAGGTGGACCCGGTGATGGACGCGATCGAAGCCGAAGGGACCTTTCCCCGCGCCATGATCGCCGCCATGGGTGAAGCCGGATTCTTCGGCGCTGCCTTCCCTGAGGAACTGGGCGGCAGCGATCTGGGCTTCGGTGCGGTCGCCGCGATCAGCGAGGAGCTGAGCCGGCTGCGTCCCGAACTCGGTTACGCGATGAACATGCAGGCCATGACCTGCCCCTACACGATCCTCAACTGGGGCACGCCGGAGCAGGCGCGCCGCTTCGTCCCGGACCTGATCGCCGGGCGCAGCATCGGCATGTTCGCGCTGACCGAACCGGGCGGCGGGTCCGATGCCGCCGGGTCGATGCGCACACGCGCGGTGCGCAAGGGTGACCGCTACGTGCTCGACGGATCGAAGATGTGGATCACCTTCGCGCATGCGTCCGATGTCGGCGTGCTGTTCGCCAAGACCGACCCAGAGGCCGGGCATCGCGGCGTGACCGCCTTCGTCGTGGAGCCCAAGCGCTTCCCCGGCTTCCGTGCCGACCCGATCCCCACGCGCGGCCTGTCGCGCGTGTTCGCCTCCAACGCCGTGTTCCTGGACGGGTTCGAGGTGCCGGTGGAGAACCGGCTGGGGGAAGAGGGCGAAGGCTTCCGCATCGCCATGCATGCGCTCGATTTCGGCCGCATCACCGTCTCAGCACGGCTGACCGGCCTGACGCAGGCACTGTTCGACCTGTCCCGCGACTATGCGCGCAGCCGGGTGGTGCGCGGCCGGCCGATCGCGGAATACCAGATGGTCCAGCACCTGATCGCCGACATGGCCACCGAGGTGGAGGCAGCACGGCTGATGACACGCCACGCCGTGGCGCTGGCGGATGCGGACCTGCCCTTCACCGGACCTATCAGCCGGGCGAAGTACTTCGCCTCTCAGACCGCGAAACGTGCGGCGGCGGCGGCGACGGAGATCTTCGGCGGCTACGCGCTGGCCGAGGAATACCGCGTCGGCTATCTCGCCGCCTATGTGAACATGCTGAACGCCGGAGAAGGAACCGCCAACGTGCAGCGCATCCTGATCGCGGAGGACGCGCTGGGCACGCGCCCGGCCGGCCGCCATGCCATCCCGCCCCGGCGCTGGCGCGGCAGGTCGGCGTAGATGGCCGGGCTGTATTTCGAGGATCTGGAGCCTGGCCGTGTGTTCGACCATCCCTGGACCCGCACGGTGACGGAGATGGACAACGTGCTGTTCAGCTCGCTGACCATGAACGTGCAGCCGCTGCACCTGGACGCGGAATTCGCCAAGGGCACGGAGTTCGGCCGCCCCCTGGTCAATTCGCTGTTCACGCTGGGGCTGATGATCGGCATCACCGTCAACGACACCACGCTGGGCACCACCGTCGCCAACCTGGGCATGGAAAAGACCGCCTTCCCCGCCCCGGTCTTCGCAGGCGACACGATCCATGTGCGCACCACGGTCGTCAGCCGGCGGGAAAGCCGGTCCCGCCCCGATGCCGGCATCGTCGTGTTCCGGCATGAAGCGTTCAAGCAGGACGGCACGCTGGTCGCCACCTGCGAACGCGCGGCGCTGATGCGGCGGAAACCGGCATGAGGCTGCGTTCGCCCCTGTTCGCGCCGGGCGATTCCGAACGCAAGATCGCCAGGGCGCTCACCATCCCGGCGGATGCGATCATCCTCGACCTGGAGGATTCGGTCGCGCCGTCGGCCAAGGACGCGGCACGTGCCTTGACCGCCGCGACGCTGCGCGCAGCCCCTCGGCCCCTGGTCGTGCGGGTGAACCCGCGCGGCACGGAATGGCATCTCCCCGACCTCGCCGCGATCGTACCCGCCAACCCTGCCGCGCTGATGCTGCCCAAATGCGAAGGCGCGCACGACCTGCGCGCCCTGGACACCGCCCTGTCGGCGCTGGAGGCGGCTGCCGGACGGCCGGCGGGAGGTATCGGCGTGATCGCGCTTGCGACCGAAACCGCCGCCTCCGTCCTGCATCTCGCCTCCTATCCGGGCGCGCCGCGGCTATTGGCGCTCGCCTTCGGGGCGGAGGATCTGTCCGCCGATCTCGGTATCGTCCCGCGCCTGCCCGATGGCAGTCACCCTGCCCCGGTCGCGGCGGCGCGCGCGCAGATGCTGATCGCGGCGGCGGCCGCGGGCGTTCCCGCGCTGGACACGCCCTATCCCGACCCGCGCGATCCCGCGGCATTGGCGCGCGAAAGTGCCGTCGCCGCCGCGGACGGGTTCGCCGGCAAGCTGTGCATCCATCCCGACCAGATCGGCCCGGTGAACGATGCCTTCACGCCGGCGGAGGAGCGGATCGCCTGGGCGCGGATGGTCGCGGAAGCGTTCGCCGCCAATCCCGGCGCGGGCGTCATCTCCTGGAACGGGAAGATGCTGGACCGCCCGCATCTGAAGCTGGCGCAACGCATCCTCGCCGCGACGGACACGGCGTGAGCCGGGCGGCCGCCGCGTGGACACCACAACCGGTTTCCCGCTAGGCTGGCCACAGACTTTGGAACCATCCCGGAGGCTCAGCATGATGGATACGTGGGAAGCACCGCGCTTCGAGGAAATCCGCATGGATGCCGAGATCGGGTCGTATCAGGACGACCTGGACGAGGACCGCGACCAGCCTTTCGTTCGCTGATCTCACTCGGACGGGGTTCCGCTCCGTCCGGGACCGGCATCGATGCATATCCGCGTCCTGGGCTCGGCCGCCGGTGGCGGGTTTCCGCAATGGAACTGCGGATGCATGAACTGCGCAGGCGTACGGCAAGGCACATTGCGTGCCCTGCCTCGTACGCAGGAATGCGTGGCTGTCAGCGCGAATGGCGATGACTGGGCGCTGCTGAACTGCTCGCCCGAGATCAGGGCGCAGATCGAATCCTTCCCGGCCCTGCATCCTCGCGCCGCGCGGCATTCGCCGATCGCGGCGATCGTGCTGACCAGCGGCGATCTGGACCATGTGCTGGGCGTGTTCAGCCTGCGGGAGAACCATAGGCTGACCCTGCATGCGACGCCGGTGGTGCGGGCAGGGCTGGAACAGGGCAATACGATCTGGCGCACGCTGTGCCGGTTCGAGGGGCAGGTCACATGGCAGCCGCTCGACGGCGCGGCACGGCCGCTCGTGCCGGGATTGACGGTCCGGGCCGTGCCGGCGCCGGGCAAGCCGCCGCTGCATCTCGAAGCCAGCATGGCGCCGGATGAGGGCGACAACGTCGCGCTGGTGGTGACCGAGGACGCAACCGGAAGGCGCTTCGTATATGCCTCCTCCACGGCCGGGATCACGCCTGCCCTGCGCGCCGCGATGGATGGGGCCGATGCCGTGTTCTTCGACGGCACGTTCTGGTCGGCCGACGAGCTCGGCACACAGGGCCTGGGCACGGCGACGGCCGAACGAATGGGGCATGTGCCGGTGGGCGGAGCCAACGGCAGCCTCGCCGCCCTCGAAGGACTTCGCGCAGGCCGCCGCATCCTCATTCACATCAACAACACCAACCCGCTGTTGCGCGAAGACAGCGCCGAACGCGCCATCGCCACGCGCGCGGGCTGGGAAATCGCCGAGGACGGCATGGAGATCGTGTTGTGAACGACCGGAGGCTGACCGAGGCCGAGTTCATCGAGCGGCTGAAGCAGGAAGGCGCGTGGCGCTACCACGACCATCACCGCTTCCATGCGCTGATGCACGAAGGCAGGCTGACGAAGGAACAGCTCCAGTCCTGGGTGCTGAACCGCTACTATTATCAGACGCGCATCCCCCTCAAGGACGCGATCATCATTTCCAAGAGCGAGGATCCGGCCTTCCGGCGAAGCTGGATCCGCCGCATCCACGACCATGACGGCGCGCAGGAAGGCGAAGGCGGGCTGGAACTGTGGCTGCGGCTGGCCGATGGCGTGGGGCTCGACCGCGCGCGCGTCGCCTCCTGCGTCGATGTGCTGCCCGGCGTGCGCTTCGCCTGCGACAATTATGTGCTGCTGGTGCAGCAGCGGTCGCTGCTGGAAGCTGTCGCCTCCTCGCTGACCGAATTCTTCTCCCCCGACATCATGACCCGCCGCGTGCTCGCCTGGGAAAAGCATTACCCTTGGGTCAGCCCGGACATGTTGGCCTATTTCCGCAGCCGCGTGCCGCGGGCCCAGGCGGACAGCACCGAGGCCATCGCCTATGTCGTGAAGCACGCGGACACGCGTGAGAAGCAGGAGGCGTGCGTGGCCGCGCTGATCCGCAAGACCGAGATCCTGTGGCATCTGGTCGATTGCGTGCACACCGCGACGCTGGAACCCGGCCGCGGCCCGGACGGCAACCGGGTGTGACGCGCGACGACCGCCCGCGCCTTGCCCCCAAGGCAAGGCTCCGCGCCGACCGCGCGACGGGCGGGATGATGCTGCTCGCGCCCGAGAAGGGGCTGGCGCTGAACGCGACCGCCGCCGCCGCGCTGGAGCTTTGCGATGGCGCGCGCAGCGTGGCCGCGATCTGCGAGGAGTTGTCCGCCCGGTTCGGCCGCGACGCCGCGGCGATCGAGGGGGATGTGCTGCCCTTCTTCACCGCGCTGCGCGACCGGGGGCTGCTGGCGTGAGGCCCTATACGCTGATCGCGGAGCTGACCTATCGCTGCCCACTGCGCTGCCCCTACTGCTCCAACCCCGCCGACTGGGCGTCGCGACACGACGCACTGACGACCGAGGATTGGTGCCGCGTGCTGCGCGAGGCCGAGGCGCTGGGCGTGGTGCAACTCAACCTCACCGGCGGGGAACCGCTGCTGCGCCGCGACCTGGAAGCAATCGTGGCCGAGGCCGCACGGCTGGACCTGTACAGTTCGCTCATCACCAGCGGCCTGCCCCTCACCCGCGAACGACTCGCGCATCTGGCCGATCTCGGCCTGACCGCCGTGCAGCTCTCGGTGCAGGACACGCGCGCGGACAGCAGCGACCGCATCGCCGGCACGCGCAGCTTCGACCGGAAGATGCAGGTCGCGCGCTGGGTGAAGCAGATCGGGCTGCCGCTGACGCTCAACATGGTGCTGCACCGGGACAACCTCGCCCATGTCGCCGAAGCGGTCGCGATGGCCGAGGCGATGGGCGCGGAGCGGCTGGAACTTGCCAACACGCAGTATCTCGGCTGGGCGCTGTTCAACCGCGCGGCGCTGATGCCGGACCGCGCCGCGCTCGATGCGGCACGCACCATCGCCCTCGCCGCGCGTGACCGGCTGCGCGGCCGCATCGAGGTGCTGTTCGTCACCCCCGACTACTGGGCCGACCGGCCGAAAGCCTGCATGGATGGGTGGGGGCGGCGCAGCATCCTGGTCAGTCCGGACGGCCTCGCCCTGCCCTGCCACGCCGCTCACACCATTCCCGGTCTCACCTTCGACAACGTGCGCGACCGTCCGTTGGGCGACATCTGGCGCGACGGCGCGGGCTTCAACGCCTTCCGTGGCGAGGACTGGATGCGCGATCCGTGCCGCACCTGCGACCGGCGCGGGCGCGATTTCGGCGGCTGCCGCTGCCAAGCGTACCATCTCACGGGCAATGCCGCCGAAGCCGACCCGGTCTGCGCGCTCTCCCCGCATCATGCCCTGGTCTCGGCCGCACGCACCGCTCCGCCCGCGCCGGTGCGGCATCGGGCCGCGCGTGCTATCGCGTCAGGGTCCGGCGCACCGCATCCTTCCAATGCGCATACAGGATCTCGCGCCGATCCTCCGGCATCGCCGGGGTGAACCGCCGGTCCAGCCGCCAGCGTTCCCCGAACTCCGAAGGCGGCGGCAGCAGGCCGGATTGCAGCCCGGCGAGGTAGGCGGCCCCGACCGCCGTCGTTTCCGCCACTTTGGGCCGGTCCACGGGTGCGCCCAGGATATCCGCCAGGAACTGCATCGCCGGGTCGGAGGCGACCATGCCGCCATCCACACGCAGCACCGTGCCGGTCGCCGCTCCCCAATCGTTGCGCATCGCCTCGACCAGGTCGCGGGTCTGGAAGCCGACGCTGCGCAGGGCCGCGCGGGCCAGTTCCTTGGGGCCGGTCGCCCGCGTCAGGCCGAACAGCGCACCGCGCGCATCCGGGTCCCAATACGGCGCGCCAAGGCCGACGAAGGCCGGCACCAGGATCACTTCCTGCGCCGGGTCGGCGGCCTGGGCGAGGGCCGCCGTGTCCGCCGCGTCGCGGATGATGCCAAGCCCGTCGCGCAGCCATTGCACGGATGCGCCCGCGACGAAGATCGCCCCTTCCAGCGCATAGGTGCGTTTGCCCTCAAGCTGGTAGGCGATGGTGGACAGCAATCGCGTGCGGGAGATCACCGGCACCTCGCCGGTATTGAGCAATGCGAAGCAGCCGGTGCCGTAGGTCGACTTCAGCATGCCCGGCGCGAAGCAGGCCTGCCCCACGGTCGCGGCCTGCTGGTCGCCCGCGATGCCGCGCACGGGGACCGGCGCGCCGAGGCGATCGGGCAACGTGGTGCCGAACTCGGCCGCGCTGTCGCGCACTTCCGGCAGCATGGCGGCCGGGATGCGGAACAGCTTCAGCAGGTCGGGATCCCAGCGCCCGGTACGGATGTCGAGCAGCATGGTGCGCGCGGCGTTTGTCGCATCGGTCGCGTGCACCGCGCCCCCGGTCAGGCGCCACAGCAGGAAGCTGTCCACGGTGCCGAAGGCAAGCTTCCCGGCTTCGGCCCGTTCCCGCGCGCCTTCGATATTGTCGAGGATCCAGGCGAGCTTGGTGGCAGAGAAATAGGGATCGAGCAGCAGGCCGGTGCGCGCGGTCACCATCGGCTCATGACCGGCCCTGCGCAGTTGCTCGCAGATATCCGCCGTGCGGCGGTCCTGCCAGACGATGGCGTTGCGGATGGCGCGGCCGGTGGCGCGATCCCAGACCACCACCGTCTCACGCTGGTTGGTGATACCGATCGCGACCACGTCGCGGGCCGAAGCGCCAGCCTGCGCCAACGCCGCGCGCATCGTACCGAGTGCTGTGCGCCACAGGTCTTCCGCGTCATGCTCCACCCAGCCCGAGGCAGGGAAATGCTGCGGAAACTCCTCCTGCGCCGAAGCGGCGATCGAAAGATCGTCGCGGAACAGGATGGCGCGCGTGGACGTCGTGCCCTGATCGAGTGCAAGCAGATAGCGCATGCAATGCTCCGGATCGCGATGGCGGCCAGCTTGCCCTGATCGGCCCCGGTCGTCAGCCGTCTGAGCTCAGGCTGCCGGCTCTTCCCGCAACACGCCTTCGACGAAGGCTGCCAGCGCCGCGCGCTGCGGGGCATCCAGCCGAAGCCCGAGCTTGGAACGGCGCCAGAGGATATCATCGGCGCAACGCGCCCATTCGCGCTCGATCATCCAGCGCACCTCGCGTTCGGTCAGGCCCGCACCGAAATCGCGCCCGAGATCGGCTTCGGTGCGTGCGCCTTCCAGCATCCGTATGGCCAAGGTGCCGTAGGACCGCGCCAGACGGTGTGCCTGCCCCGGCGCCAGGAAGGGATATTGCACCGATAATGCCCCGGCCAGAGCGGTTGTGCCGTCATGCGGAAAATCCCCACCCGGCAGATGCGCCGACGCGGTCCACGGATCGGACATGTCGGGCAAATGCGGCGCGAGCTTCGCCAGCACCGCCTCGGCCAGACGCCGATGCGTGGTGATCTTGCCGCCGAACACCGACAGAAGCGGCGCCTGCCCTTCCGGGGCGTCCAGTTCCAGCACGTAGTCGCGGGTCGCTTCCTGCGCCTTGGACGCGCCATCGTCATACAGCGGCCGCACGCCGGCATAGGACCAGACCACGTCCTCCGGCGTGACCGGCTGCTTCAGGTATTCGCTGACGGCGGCGCAGAGATAGGCGGTCTCCTCCGCGCTGATCGTCACCTGCGCGGGATCGCCCGTGAAATCGACATCGGTGGTGCCGATCAGGGTGAAGCCGTCCTCATAGGGAATGGCGAAGCAGATGCGTCCGTCAGCGTTCTGGAAGATGTAGCTGCGGTCGTGCGTGAACAGCGACCGCGTGACGATGTGGCTGCCCTTGACCAGGCGCACCTTCGCGGGAGACGGCGCCTGGGCAGGACCGGACAGGAAGCGCGACACCCAGGGGCCGGTCGCGTTCACCAGCACCCGCGCCGTCGCATCACCGCCCCCTTCCCCGAACAAGGTCAGATGCCAGACGCCCTCGTCACGCTGCGCGCCGACGCAGCGCGTGCGCACGCGGATATCCGCCCCGCGATCCACCGCGTCGCGCGCCGCCAGCACGACCAGCCGCGCATCGTCCACGCTGCAATCCGAATATTCGAACGCGCGACGATAGCGCGGCGCGAGCGGTTCGCCCGCCGCATCGCGCCGCAGGTCAAGCGCACGCGTCGGCGGCAGGATACGGCGCCCGCCGAGATGGTCGTACAGGAAGAGCCCCGCACGGATCATCCACCATGGCCGCAGCCCGGCATGATGCGGCAGCACGAAGCGGATCGGATGGATGATGTGCGGCGCCGCGCGCAGCAACACCTCGCGTTCCGCCAGCGCTTCGCGGACCAGCCGGAACTCGCAGAATTCCAGGTAGCGCAGCCCGCCATGAATCAGCTTGGTCGAGGCGGAGGAGGTCGCCCCCGCAAGATCCGCCTGCTCGACCAGCAGCACGGACAGCCCCCGCCCGGCCGCATCGCGCGCGATGCCGGCACCATTGATGCCGCCCCCGATGATGGCGAGGTCGTAGCTTCGCGAGTGCAACTTTCGCCTCCGCCGCAAACGAAAACATGCGCGCAGTTGACCGCGAACCGCGCGGCGAGATCTTCCACCGGCACGCGACCGTCCGTGCGCTGCCTATCCTATGGCGCGTCGAGCCGGAACAGCAGCAGCCGCGTCCGCTGCAAAGCCATCAGGTTGTCGTCGCTGATGATCGCGACCAGAAGCCGCCCCGCCGCGTCGCGGGTGGCGGCGATGCCCTCGTAGTTCTCGGTGATCAGCGGGCTTTCGATGCGCGCGACCTCGGTGGGCGCGAGACGGAAGCCCGGCGCCAGGCTGCCGATCGGGTCGATCCGCGCGATGCGCGTGCCGAAGCCCGAGAACAGGGAGAAGCGGCGTTCCAGCACCAGCACGCCGCCATCGGGCAAGGCGGCGGCATCGACCGGCACGAAGGGCTCTGGCACGGCGTAGCTGCCTTCTATCCAGCGGCTGCCGTCGCGGATCCAGGCCCGCCGCGCCCGCCCGCCCGCGACCGGCAGGTCCGGCTCCTCGGCGATGGCAAGCACGCGGCCGTCCGGCAGCACGGTCAGCGTCTCCAGCCCGCCATTGGCCGGCAGCCGCTCCAGCCCCGGCGGCGGGGCGACGAAGCGGCCCGGTCCGGACAGGTCGCGATAGGCGCGGATGCGGTGCCAGCGCTCGAATCCCACCAGCCAGGTCCCGTCCGGCAGGCGCGCGAGGCTTTCTGAATCGGCCAGCCGGCCGCGTGGCAGGGGCCGGCCCGCCCCGTCGGACAGCCGCCCCCATTGCGCATCGGCGAGGCCCTGAAGGTTCCCTGCCCCGTCCAGCACCAGCCGCGCGCGCATCCACCGGCCGAGATCGCTGACCGCGGTCAGGCGCAGCGTGCTGTCCAGATGCAGGGCGGACCAGCCGCCGAACAGGTCGTCGGGCGCCGACAATTGCAGCACCCCCAGCGCGCAAAGCGGGCCGAGGCAGGCCGGGGGATTGTCGTAGCCGAGCGGCGCCGGTGTCGCGCGCAGCGCCAACGGCTCGGCCGCGAGCGGCATCGCCCACAGCAGCAGCGCGAGAAGGATGCGGCAGGCCGGGCCGGACCGGGCCGCCGGACCGGCGCTCACTCCTCCAGCCGGAACACCAGCAGCTTGGTGCGCTGGTTGCGATTGGGAACGCAGGACGTATTCAGGTTGTCATCCGACATCATCAGCAGCAGCGTCCCCATCGATTCGGTCCGCACCGTGGCCAGTGCCTCGAAATTGTCCGCGAGCGGACCCGGCGCGATCGACAGCAGCGGCGGCAGCTCGGCGTGCAACGCATCGCCTGCGAAACGCGCATGCAGCACGCGGGTGAAATTGCCCGTTTCCGGCCGCCAGCTCGTTTCCAGCAGCAGCAGCCGTCCGTCCGGCAGCGTGGCCGCGTCCGAGACGCGCGTCTGGTTCACATCATGCGGTTGCGGCGGACCGATATAGACCTGCCGCTCCACCCACGGCCCACGCCCCTGCGTCCAGACCCGCTGCGGCGCAGGGCGCCAGTCGCCGGCGCGCGTGGGCAGGCGCTTCGACTCGCGTTCGCGCAATGCGATCAGCCCGCCCTCCGGCAACGGTGCGATCGCCTCGTAGCCCTCATTCGCGCCCGGCCGCAGCAGGGGTAGCGGCGGGCGGTCGTCCTGCGCGCGCCGCTCCAGCGTCTCGGGATCGAAGGCGAGCACGATGCCGGACGTGTCGAACGTCATCAGCAGCACGTCGCCGAAACGCGAGAGGCCTTCCGCCTCCAACCCCTGGCAGCGGCCGTGCCGGCCTTCCGCATCGCTGCCCGCAATGGGATCCAGCGCGCCGCTGGTCAGGGAGATGGCCCCGTCCTCGATGCCAAGCTGCACCCACAACCAGTTGCCGCGGTCGGAGGCGGCGGTGATGTGCAACCCGTCATCGACCACCATGGCGGAGAAGCCGCCGAAACCTTCGGCACAGGGACCGGCGAGCACCGCGCCGGCCACGAAACTGACGCCCGGCCCGAGGGTCAGCGTGTCATCGGGATAAAGCGGCAGTTCGGGCCGCACCGGGCCGGAGCAGCGGTCGTCCTGGGCCTGCGAGTCCTGCGCGTGCAGGGGGGCCGCCCACCCTGCCGCGATCAGCAGCAGCAGGAGGGCGGCGCGACGCATCAGGCGACCAGGGCGGCCCGCTCGTTCGCCGCGCGCTGCCAGGCTTCGGCCGCGTCCTCGTCGAACAGTTCGGCGAGCTTCTTCATCATCGTGCCGCCCAGCTCCTCCGCGTCCACGATGGTGACGGCGCGGCGATAGTAGCGGGTCACGTCGTGGCCGATGCCGATGGCGATCAGTTCCACGTGGCCGCGGCCCTCGATGTCCTTGATGACCTCGCGCAGATGCTTTTCGAGGTAGTTGCCGGGATTGACCGACAGGGTCGAATCATCGACCGGCGCGCCGTCCGAGATCACCATCAGGATGCGCCGGTGCTCCGGCCGCCCCAGCAGGCGCTTGTAGGCCCAGAGCAGCGCCTCCCCGTCGATATTCTCCTTCAGCAGCCCCTCGCGCAGCATCAGGCCGAGATTCTTGCGCGCGCGGCGCCAGGGCGCGTCGGCGGCCTTGTAGATGATGTGGCGCAGGTCGTTCAGGCGGCCCGGATTGCGGGGCTTGCCATCCTGCACCCAACGCTCGCGGCTCTGTCCACCCTTCCAGGCACGGGTGGTGAAGCCCAGCACCTCCACCTTCACCGCGCAGCGTTCCAGCGTGCGTGCGAGAATGTCGCCGCACATGGCCGCCACCGTGATCGGACGACCGCGCATCGATCCGGAGTTGTCGATCAAAAGCGTAACGACCGTGTCGCGGAAATCCGTGTCGCGCTCACGTTTGAAGGACAGCGAATGGGTGGGGTTCGCGACCACGCGGGCCAGCCGCGCCACGTCCAGCAGCCCTTCCTCCAGGTCAAAATCCCAAGCGCGCGTCTGCTGCGCCAGCAGCCGTCGCTGAAGCCGGTTGGCCAGCTTAGAGATCACGCCCTGGAGATGCTGAAGCTGCTGGTCAAGCTGCTGGCGCAGCCGCGTCAGCTCCTCGGGGTCGCACAGGTCCTCGGCACCCACCTCCTCATCGAAGGCGCGGGTATAGGCGCGGTAGGCTGCGCCGTCGTCCGGGGTGGGCCGCTCGCGGCGCGGCTGCGGGCCGCCGGGGCGGTCCTCGCCCTCGGCCGCCGTGGCCTCGTCGTCGTCCGCGTCCGTGCCCTCGTCGTCGGCGGACTCGCCCTCCATCTGCTCCGGAGCGGCGCCGAGCATCGAATCCTGGTCGCTCTCACTCTGGCCCTGGCTCTCGTCGCTGTTGTCCTGCTGGGAGGACTGCTCGCCGCCCTGCTCGCCTTCCTGGTCGGACTGCTCGGCCTCCGCTTCGACCTCGGCTTCAGCGAGGTCCATGGCCGTCAGCAGCCGCCGCGCGGCGCGGGCATAGGCTTCCTGATCCTCGGCGAGGCTGCCCATCTCGGCAAGCGCGGTCTCCGCCCCCTCGCCCAGCGTATCGCGCCACAGGTCCAGCACACGGGTCGCGGCTTCCGGCGGCGCCTCACCCGACAGGCGCTCACGCGCCAGCATGGCCAGTGCCACGGGCAGCGGCAGCTGGTCCTTCCGCGTCATGCGGTCGTAACCCTCGGCCTCGGCCTGCTCGGTCAGCCGGGCGCGCAGGTTGGCCGCCACGCCCGCCATGTGGCGGGAGCCGACGGCCTCGACGCGGGCCTGCTCCAGCGCGTCGAACACTTCCTTGGCCTCACGCCGCTGCGGGGCGCGGGCGGTGTGCTTCGCCTCGTCATGGTGGCGCAGCTTCAGCGCGATCGCATCCGCCTCACCACGCAGCTTGGCCATCTCGGCCGGCGGCAGGGCGCGGGTGGGCAGCGGCAGCCGCGCACGGCGTCCGGCAAGCCCGGGGGCGCCGGGTTGGAAGGCCACCTGCACGTCCGGCACCTCGGCGATCGCGCGCAGCACGCCCACGGTGGCGCGCTTGAATTCCTCTGCCTTGGTGTTGTCCTTGGATCCGCTCATGCGGCCGGATGATCCTGCCTGTTCAGATGGAGGGCATGGAGCGTGCCAGTGCCGGGCGGGCACCGAGTACGTCCAGATATTTCGCGGTGGCCGGACCGGGCGTCAGCTTGCCCCACGCCACCAGCCAGCGGAGCATGCCGCCAACCATGAGATCGGCCGCGGAGAAAGTCGCCCCCGCGAGGAACGGGGATGCGGCCAGCCGCTGTTCCACGACATCGACCGCGACGGCCGCACTCGGCCAGCCAAGCGCGCGGGCAGGCGGCGGTTCCCTGCGCGGAAATACCTCGTCCGCGAAGGCCGGCTCCAGCACAGACGGGCAGTAGCCCATCCATCTGGCGTAGTGCGCGCGTTCCGACGTGCCGGGCATCGGCGCGAGCCCCGAATCCGGCAGCACGTCCGCCACATAGGCGGCGATGGCGGCGCTTTCCGTCACCACGGCATCGGCCCAGGTGCCATCCGGTCCACGGTCCACCAGCACCGGCACCTTGCCAAGCGGGTTGAGCGCGAGGAAGTCCGGCGCCTTCTGGGTGCCCTTCTCGAAGTCGTGCGGCACGATCTCATAGGCCGCGCCCGCTTCTTCCAGCAGCCAGCGCATGCGGTCGGATCGCGACCGCGGGGCATGGTGCAGGACGAAGCGGGGCGGGGCCATCGTCGCGCCCCGCCTCAGCCCTTGCGGGCCAGGATGCCGACCGGCAGTTCCTCATTGAAGCAGCGCTGGTAGTACTCGGCCACCGTCGCGCGCTCCGCTTCATCGCACTTGTTGAGGAAGGTGACGCGGAAGGCGAAGGCCACGTCGCCAAAGATCTGCGCGTTCTCGGCCCAGGTGATCACCGTGCGCGGAGACATCACGGTGGAGATGTCGCCGTTGATGAAGCCCGCCCGCGTCAGGTCGGCCAGCGCCACCATGCTCTCGACCCGCTTCTTCGCCGCAGCGTCGGCAGCATCCACGCCCATTTTGGCCAGGACGATCGCCGTCTCCTGCGCATGCGGCAGGTAGTTCAGCGTGGCCACGATGTTCCAGCGGTCCATCTGGCCCTGATTGATCTGCTGGGTGCCGTGATACAGGCCGGACGTGTCGCCCAGGCCCACCGTGTTGGCGGTGGCGAACAGGCGGAAGTAGCGGTGCGGACGGATCACCCGGTTCTGGTCGAGCAGGGTCAGCTTGCCCTCGACCTCCAGCACGCGCTGGATCACGAACATCACGTCCGGGCGGCCCGCATCGTATTCGTCGAACACCAGCGCGCAGGGATGCTGGAGCGCCCAGGGCAGGATACCCTCACGGAACTCCGTGACCTGCTTGCCGTCCTTGAGGACGATCGCATCCTTGCCGATCAGGTCAATGCGGCTGATGTGGCTGTCCAGGTTCACCCGGATGCAGGGCCAGTTCAGCCGGGCCGCGACCTGTTCGATATGGGTCGATTTGCCGGTGCCGTGATAGCCCTGGATCATCACGCGGCGGTTGAAGGCGAAACCGGCCAGGATCGCGATCGTCGTCTCGCGGTCGAACTGGTAGGCCGGATCGATGTCCGGGACGTGCTCTGTACGGACGGAGAAACCCGGCACCTCCAGGTCCGTGTCGATGCCGAAGGCCTCGCGCGCGTTGACCTTGATATCGGGCTGGTCGATTGCGGAAGTCGGCCGTGCGTCTGCGAGGGTCGCCACCTTGCTCATGAGATCGGTCAGGTCCTGCTCGTTCGGATCGGGGAGGATACTCCCCCATTTCGCGCCTGCGAAGGCTGCGCCTTCATCCCGCCGCAGCGGCCGGCCGGGGCGCAAGCCGGCTTCGAAGCGCAGTATAGGCGAGATTGATTTCCTTCAGTCGTTCCTCTGCCGCGCGGTCGCCGCCATTCGCGTCCGGATGCCACCGCTTCGCCAATGCCTTGTAGCGCGTTTTCACGTCATCGAGAGCCACCGGCCAGGTGAGGTCGAGCACCGCCAGATGCGGGCGCAGATCGGGCGGGGCCTGCTCGGCGGCGTGCGTGGTGGTGCGACGTCCGCCATTGCGCAGCAGGCCAAGCGGGTCGCGCAGCAGGCCCTCCGCCTCCAGCCGGTCGAGCGGTGAGCCGCCCGCGAGCCGCCCCAGCGGCCATGTCGGCCGGTCCCAGGCGGTGTCCTGGCGCAGATGCGACTCGATCTCCGCCGCGGACATGCCTTTGTAATAGTCCCAGGAGGCGTTGTAGGCGCGGACGTGCTCCAGGCAGAACCACCAGTATTCATTGAGCTGGGCGCGCGACTTGGGTGCGCGGTACTCCCCCGCGGCGCCGCAGCCCGGCATGTCGCAGGTCCGCCCCGCGGGCGCGGCCGGATCAGGCGCATAGGCGCGGGGACGGCGCGGCAACTTCATGGTTCCTATCTCCCGTGCACGGCGGGACTTGGCAAGACGCATCCGTGCACGCCACATCCGTGGCCATGAGCAACCGCGAAGCCCGAATCCGTGACATCCTGCTGGCGGAATTCACCCCGCTTTCCCTGACCGTGCAGGACGACAGCGGCATGCATGTCGGCCACGCGGGCAATCCGGATGGCAGGGGCGAGACGCACTATACGGTGGTGATGACCGCTGCCCGGTTCAGCGGGCAGTCGCGCGTGGCCCGGTCGCGCGCGGTGCATGACGCGCTCGCCCCGGAATTCGCGGCCGGGCTGCACGCCCTGGCACTGCAACTGAAGGCGCCGGGCGAGTAAACGCGGCCGCTCAGGTCTGGCGGAGCCAGACCTGTTCGATCCGATGATTGCGCCCCTTGTGCATCACCACCCGCGCCCGCCGGCGTGTCGGGGCGATGTTCTCGATGAGGTTGGGCAGATTGATCCGCTGCCAGATGTCGCGCGCGACATTCCGCGCAACGTCGGGCTCCAAGTCCTTGTAATGATGAAAATATGAAGCCTCGCGCTGGAATACCGTGCGCTGCAGCTTCAGAAACCGGTCCACGTACCACTGCTCGATCGTGGCCGTGTCCGCGTCGAGGTAGATGGTGAAGTCGAAGAAATCGGATGCGACGGCGGCGGCGTTGTTGGCCGTCTGCAGAACGTTCAGCCCCTCGAAGATCAGGATGTCGGGTCGGTCTACGGTCTGGAAACAGCCGGGCAGCACATCGTAGGCCTCATGCGAATAAGCGGGCACCTGCAGGTTCGGCTCGCCGGCCTTCAGGCCCTCCAGGAAGGCCAGCATCCGGCGCAGATCGTAGCTTTCCGGAAAGCCCTTCCGGCCCATCAGGCCGTTCGCCTGCAAGACCCGGGTCGGGTGAAGAAAGCCGTCCGTCGCGACGAGGTCCACGCGCGGGCGGCCCGGCCGCTGGGCCAGCACGGCCTGCAGCAGCCGGGCGAAGGTGCTCTTACCGACCGCGACGCTGCCGGCGATGGCGATGACGTAGGGCGCGGCGAGGTGCTGCCGCCCGATGAACGCGCCGTCCACCATGCCGCTGAGATTCCGCGCGGCCGCGATGTGCAGGTCGATGAGGCGTACCAGCGGCAGGAAGATCTCGATCGCCTCGCTCAGGGAGGCCGGGTCGTTCACCCCGGACAGCGCCGCGAGATCGGCTTCCGACAGGTCAAGCGGCGTCGTGTCGCGCAGCGCCGTCCACTGGTCGCGCCGGAAGACGACATAGGGCGGCGCGAGCGCCGGCGCATCCGGCGCATGTTCGGCCGTGCGGCGGCTCATCTCACGCCCTTCCGGACCAGAGGTGCCGAAGGAGGGAAACAGGCCGGCGCCGCGGTCCGCAGCCTGCGCGGCATATGTCCGCCACGGAAAATCGCATGTGATGTCCTGGGATCGGGCGGGGGAAGACGCGAGGAGACCTGCCTCATGCGCCCGTGGAGCGCTCCGGCGGGCCTAGTCCGCCGCCTCGGCCGTGTCGCCCGTGTAGTATTGCGGCCAGCGCGCCTTCACCACGGGACTGTCGGTGGCGTAGGCGAGGCAGGTGCCGATGATGGCCGGGCGGGTGCCCGGCGGCGGCGCGGGCCGCTTGCGGCGGCGCAGTTGCAGCGACTGGTAGGCCACGGTCGCCATCTGCTGGATCAGCTCCCGCAGATGCGTGCAGCCCTCGGTGCCGCCCACGCGCGCATGCACCTGCTTCATCATCCCCGGCCCGATCTTGAGCCCGGCGAGACGGTGGAAGTTCGCCGCCGCCGCGGGGCAGATGGCATACGGGGTGAAATCGCTCGACGCCTCGAAGGCGACGATGTTCAGCTCCTCGTCCACGGTCATGCGCATGGTCATGCCGTGCAGCTTCTCGCCCGGCGTCACGGTGCCGCGATGGTCAAGGTTGAAGGTGTAGGTCTTGGTATCGGCGAGCGTGGCTTCCACGTCATACAGCCCGTCGGCTCGGTGATAGCCGCGAAGCTCGATATCGCGCAGATGCAGCAGCTCGCGCTCGACCGGGGCCGACAGCGGCATGGCTTACGTCCTTGTGCAGCGCACCAATCCCATATGCCATGCCCCAGGTCGGATTTCGAGACCTTCCGGCGGAAGGCAGCTATCCGCCGAACGTGGCGAGCAGGTCGTCCACCTGGGCGGGCGTAAGCAGCCTTGGGGACGTGCCGCGCAGCATCAGGAACAGCTTGGCCGCCTCCTCCAGTTCCTCGGCGGCATAGACCGCATCGGTCAGGGTGCGGCCGCTGACCACCGGGCCGTGGTTGGCGAGCAGGACGGCGCGGGCGCCCTCGGCGGCGGCACGGATCGCCGGCTCCATCTCCGGATCGCCGGGCCGGTAGTACGGCACGACCGGCATGGTCCTTCCCACGCGCATGACGAAATAGGGTGTCAGCGGCGGGATCGGGTTGGCGGGATCGACATCCGGCAGGCAGGAGACGGCCGTGGCCTGGGTGGAGTGCAGATGCACGACTGCCCCGGCATCGGGGCGCGCTTCATAGAAGGCGCGGTGCATGAACACCTCTTTCGACGGCCTGTCGCCCCCGACATGGCGGAACGCCATGTCCAGCTTGCTGATCCGCGCGGGATCCAGCCGGCCGAAGGAGGAGTTGGTCGGCGTCATCAGGTAGCCGTCATCGAGCCGCACGCTGATGTTGCCGGCCGAACCGACCGAGAAACCGCGCGCGAACAGGCTGGCGCCGAATTCGGCCAGCAGCGCGCGGGTGTCCTGCTCGTTCATGCCGCCTCCGGCAGCACGTCGAACGCCTTCAGGAAGAAATCGCGCGCGCCGAAATTGCCGGACTTGAGCGCGAGGAGCAGCGGGCCGGAGGCCGCACCCTCCGCGTAGGTCCAGGGCACGCCGGGGTCGATCTCCCCCCCGATGCGCAGCGACCGCACGCCGAGCCGCTGCACCACAGCGCCCGACGTCTCCCCGCCCGCCACGACAAGGCGGCGCACACCGCGTGCGACCAGCCCCTCCGCCACAGCAGCAAGCGTCGCCTCGACCAGTGCGCCGGCCTTCTCGCGGCCCAGCCTGGCCTGAAGTGCGGCGACCTTGTCCGGCGGAGCGGAAGCCGCAATTACAATGGGTTCCACGCCAATTTTGTCGTCGGCCCACCGTAACGCGCGGCTGGAAAGCGCGGCCGCATCGGGTTCCGCGAGCGCGTCGAGTTCCAGTGTCGGCACCCGGTCGCGCGCGGTGCCGATCTGCGACAGCGTGGCCCGCGAACAGGACCCGGCGATCACTGCTGCCGGTCCGCCCAGGGTGGGCAGGTCGCCCGCGTCGCTGCGCTCGGGCAGCAGCCCGGCGCGGCGGAAATTCGCCGGCAGGCCCATGGCCACGCCAGAGCCGCCGGTCACCAGCGGGTGGCCATCGACCGCTTCCCCGATCGCATGCAGATGCGCATCGTCCACGGCGTCCACGATCGCGTAGCGCCGGCCCTGGTCACGCAGCCGGCCCAGGGTCGTACGGATCGCCGCTGCGCCCTTTGCCACCTCGGCATAGGGCACCAGACCCACCGCCCCGTCCGTCTGCCGGCCGAGCACGCGTACGAGGTTCGGGTCGCGCATCGGCGTCAGCGGGTGGTTCTCCATCCCGCTCTCGTTCAGCAGCACGCTGCCGACGAACAGATGCCCCTGAAACACCGACCGCGCGTTGGCGGGAAAGGCCGGGCACGCGATGGCGATGGCCCCGCCCAGCGCCTTCATCAGCGCATCCGCCACCGGTCCGATATTGCCCTCATCCGTAGAATCGAACGTCGAACAATATTTGAAAAAGAACTGCTTACATCCAGTCTGTTGCAGCCAAGCCAAGGCGGCGTGACTGTCGTGCACCGCCTCGCCCACCGGCGCGGTGCGCGATTTCAGCGCCACGATCACCGCATCGGCGTCGGGCGCCGGGGTGCCGGCATCGGGCACGCCGATCACCTGGACCGCGCGCATGCCGTTGCGCACGAGCATGGAGGCAAGGTCGGTGGCACCAGTGAAGTCATCGGCAATGCAGCCGAGCAAAGGCATGAGCGTCATTCCCTCCCGGGGATGGCCAGAATGTCCCGATGCAAGATGCGGATGGCAAGCCGCCCGGACAACGCGGCCCGCAGCCGCCGCCCGCGCCACGCCATGGCCGCCCGCCGCCGGGCGGGGCGCGCGGCCGCCGCCGCATCGCTGTGTCCTCGGATCAGCGCCTCGGCCATGGCCAGATCGCCCCGGCCGTGGATGCGCCATTCGGACGGGGCGGCGAACACGCCGAAACCCGCGTCCCGGAAGGCGGACATCAGCGCGGCGGGCGCCTCCGCCCCCAGCGCGCGGCCGAAGCCCTTGTCGCGCCCCTGGTCGCGGCGGAACCCGGCGGCGACAAGGCGGTCGGCCGGATCGGCGGGCAGCCAGGCGTCGTGTCCGTATACGTTCAACGTGGCATAGAAAGGCACGTTCAGGGCGGCGGCCATGCGCAGGACGAAGCCGCGCGAGACGAGGTCGCACAGCGCCGAGCACACCACCGCATCGGCCGAGCGCAGCGGCAGCCCCTGCGGAGCATCGCGCAGGTCGAGCAGCAGCGGTCGCACCCGCCATGTGCCGGTATCCGCCGAGATGGTCAGGCCGTCCGCCGTTTCATCCGCCGGCCAGCCATTGCCCCACGCCCAGGCGAGCGTGACCCGCAGCCCGAGATCGAGCAGCGCGGGGTCGGCATCCACCAGCGTCCAATGCTGGTCGCGCCCGATGATCGGCGCGAGCCAGCGGAACAGGCTGCCCGCCCCGGCCCCGAGATCGAGGATCCGGGGGCGGTCGGGCAGGGCGGCGGACAGCAGCGCGGCCAGCGCGGGCGACCGCGCGGCGGCATCGTAAGGCTCCCGCAGCGCGAGCCAGCCGGGATCGAAGTGTTCGGTCACGCGGGCAGGGCGGCGGAGAAGGCGGCGGCCTGGGCGTTCCAGGACGGCAGGCGCTGCCCCTCCTCCCACGCCGCGTCGGACATGGCCCGGCGCAGCTCGGCGCTGAAAATGATGCGGCGCATGGCCTTGGAAAGCTGCTCGTGATCGCCCGGCTCCGCCGTCACGCCGTAATCCGGCTTCACCAGGTCCGCGACCGCGCCGCCATGGGTCACGGCCAGCGGCAGACCACGCTTCAGCGCCTCGGCCACCGCCATGCCGTAGCCTTCCCAATGCGTGGCCAGCGCGAAGAGGTCGGCGCGGTCCCATTCCGCTGCCATCGCCGCGTCGTCCAGCTCGCCCGCGAAGCGCACGCGCTGGGCGATCCCGAGTTCCTCGGCCAGCGCGGCAAGGCCGTGCGCGTGCACCTTGTCCCGGTCCGGGGACCCCGCGATCACCAGCGACCAGTCGAGGTCGAACAGCCGCGCCAGCGCGCGCAGCAGCGTGTCGTGCCCTTTGCGCGGCACCAGCGTGCCGGCCGAGAACACGCGGCAGCCCGGCCCGCCCGACCCGCGTGCGCGGGGGGCGTCGTCGGTGCCCGGCTCGACCACGGCGACGCGCAACGGATCCGCCCCGAATTCCGCCGCCAGCCCCTGCGCGGTGGGTCTGCTGGTGGCGATCAGCCGCGCCATGGCGGGGAACAGGCGGCGCTCGGTCGCGCGCAGGGCGTCCCGCGTCTCCTCGGGCGCGCCCTTCTCCAGCGCCGTGGGGTGATGGATGAGGCCGACGGCGCGGGTCAGGTCGAGGCCGTCGAAGGCAGGCAGGCACAGCCCGTCGATAACCGCGCGCGCATCGCCGAATGCCGCATGTGCCGCGCGTGCGGCCGCGCGCGCCGCCGCGTCCGGCAGCGGATGCTGGCCGGGCAGTTCCACCACGCGCACCTCCGCGCCCGCCGCGCGCAGCCCGGCGACCATGCGCCGGTCATAGGCATAGCCGCCGGAGACCTGGTCGAGCGGTCCCGGCACGACGAAGACGATGTTCACGCGACCGCCCCTTCGAACGCCGCCCAGGCCACGGGGCTTTCGCGCAGCAGGACCTTCAGCCCGGTCACCGCCTTGCCCCCTGCCCCGAGCCGCCCGTCGCGGCAGGCTGCGGCGAGCAGGCCGAAGATGTGGAAGGCGAGATATTCGGTCGTGGTGTTCCTGCCCGCGAGCGCCGGTTCCGCATCGAGGTTGCGGTAATCGAGCGTGTCCAGGATCGCGCGCAACTCGGTCCTGGCGAGGCCGATATCGATCAGCAGGTGCAGGTCGTCGAGCCTGGGTGCGCGGAACTCCGCCTCCACCGCGAAGGTCGCGCCGTGCAGACGCTGCGCCGGGCCGAATTCGGCGCCGCGGAAGGAATGGGCGATCATGATGTGGTCGCAGACGGTCAGGCTGAACACGGAAGGTCCTTCTGGCGGTCGGTCCCCCTCACCCCCAACCCTCTCCCGCGCACGGGAGAGGGTTGGGGGGAGGGTCTATGCGGAGGCAAGCCATCATTCATAGGTCACGACATGGCACAGCGGACCCGACGCGCCGAGGATCGCCGGCATGCGCGCGGGCAGGTCCTCGAACCGTGTCGGCCCGTCGAGCAATGCGTCGTAGCGATCGTCCGCCAGCAGCGACAGTGCGAGCGACAGCCGCTCCGCATGCGTGCGCCGCCCGCGCATCGGTCCGGCCACCGCGCCGACCTGGGTGGAGAGGATCGACAGCCGCCGCGCATGGAACGCCTCCCCCAGCGGCAGCGTGACCGCGTCCGTGCCGAACCAGGACGCCTCGACGATGCGCGCCTCGAACGCGGCACAGCGCAGGGCGAGGCGCAGCCCCTCCGCCCTGCCGGTCGCGTGCACGATCAGTTCCTGCTCTGCGGGGGCCGTGTCCGGCGTGGCGAAGGCGCAGCCGAAGCGCGCCGCGAACGCCGCCCGCGCCGGGTCGAGATCGACCAGCGTCACCACCGCCCCCGGCAGCCGCGCGAGCAGCGAGGCGGCAAGCAGGCCCACCACGCCCGCGCCGATCACCATGATCCGCTCACCCGGCAGCGCGCACGCATCCCAGGCGATGTTGAGCGCCGTCTCCATGTTCGCACCCAGCACCGCGCGCCGCGTCGGCACCGCGTCGGGCACGGGCACGGCAAGATGCGAGGGGACACGGATGCGGTCCTGATGCGGCGCGAGCGCGAACATCCGCCGCCCATCCGCTGCGAGGCCGACCGCGCTGTAGCCGTATTTCACCGGGAACGGGAACGCGCCCTCCATCAGCGGCGCCCGCATTGCCGCATACTGGCTTTCCGGCACGCGCCCCGCGAAGACCAGCGCCTCGGTCCCGCGCGAGATGCCGGTGGCGAGCATGCGCAGCTCCAGCCCCTCACCCGACAGCGCCGCCGCGCGCAGCTCCCCCTGTCCGGCCGCGACGGTCCAGAACGCGCGCGCCGTCATGCGCAGCAGGCCGGGCGGGCGCGGCCGAGCGGAATGTCGAGCAGCAGGTCGCGCCCCAGAGGGAAGACACGCCAATCGAGGCGCAGCCCGTCCCGGGGTGTCGCGACCTCCGGCAGCGCGAAGCTCGAGATACCGGAGCCGAGCAGCAGCGGCGCGACGGTGACATGCAGCCGGTCGAGCAGCCCGGCTGCCAGGAAGCGCGAGACGGTGATGCCGCCGCCTTCGATAAAGATGCGCCGCAGTCCCCGCGCGGCCAGCGCCGTGACGATCGCGGCCGCGTCGCAGCGTCGCCCGTCGCGCTTCACGCGCAGGATCTCCGCCAGTCCCAGCCTGTCACCGGTGCCCGCATCCTCGGCGCAGACCAGCAGCGTGCGCGGCCCTTCGCGGAACACGCGCCGCCCGGCATCCAGCCTGCGGTCGGTGTCGATCACCACGCGCACCGGCGAGGGGCCGGCGACCTCCCGCGTCGTCAGTTGTGGATCGTCCGCCGCGACCGTGCCCGCGCCGACGACGATGGCATCGAACAGGGCGCGCAGCCGGTGCGTGTGGATGATGTCCTCGGCCCCCGAGATCCAGCGCGACGCCCCGTTCGCGGTGGCGATCCGGCCGTCGAGCGACTGTGCGATGCGTCCCAGCAGGAAACACCCGTCTTCCGCCTCGGGCGGCGCCAGGAGCGGGGCGTAGAGCGGCGCAAGCGGACCGGCCTGATCCGGCCGGCGTTCGAGCAGGGCCCGCCACGCGGCATCGCCATCCATGCACGCGCGCCTATCACGGCCGCGCGCGGCCGAACAGGGTACCGTCAGGCGCGGGCGGACACGGCGATGGGCGCAGCATGGCGCGGCGCGGCAGGCGTGCCGTATCCGGCGGTCGCCTCGCCGCCCGCCAGCAGCCGTGCGATCATTTCGACCAGCCCGGACTGCGCCGCGATGCCGCGCAGCAGCAGGCGGCGATTCTCGCCCATCAGCGCGGTCAGGCGCCGCTGCAACGCGACCAGCGCCGGGGGCGTCGGATCGCGGTCCGTCTCCTGCACGGAAGCAACGGCGCCATAGGCACGGATCAGGCCCTCCACAGCCGCGGTCTTCTCCGCGACCAGGGGGGCCAGGCCATCCAGGGCAAGCGCGGCCAATGCGGCGTTCTCCCGCTCCAGCACATCGGCAAGGCGTTCGCCCGCCAGGATCAGGTCGGTCATTGTCCATTGCTCTCCATGCGAAGGATCTCGCGCGTCACCGCCTCGGCGATGCCGATTCCGCCCTGGGCGGCGACAGCCCTGGCCATCTCCTCCACCAGCATCGGGCGGAACATCTCCTCGCCGCTGCCGCCGCCGAAGGCGGATTTCGACATGTCGATCGTGGCGAACATCGGCTGGAGGAACTGCGCCAGCGCCATCGCCTCGAACTGCATGCCGGCGCGGCGCGCGGCGGCGGTGCGTTCGGGCGGCGACGACGCGACGGCGGACTGCACCACGGCCCCGGGCATCAGCGCACCTCCAGATCGGCCTGCAGCGCGCCCGCGGCCTTGATCGATTGCAGGATCGCGATCAGGTCGCGCGGCCCCACGCCCAGCGCGTTCAGTCCGCGCACCAGATCGTCCAGCGTCACGCTGCGCGGCAGCACGCCCAGCCGGCGCTGGTTCTGGTCGTCCACCTCCACATCGGTGCGCGGCACCACCACGGTCTGGCCCTGGCCGAACGGGTTGGGCTGGCTGACCTGCGGCGTCTCCGTCACGCGCACGGTCAGGCTGCCCTGCGCGATCGCCACGGTGGAGACGCGCACGTCGGCCCCCATGACGATCGTGCCCGACGCTTCCTCGATCACGACCTTGGCAACGGAGTCGGGCTCGACCCGCAACTGCTCGATGCGCGCGATCGCCTCGACCGGGTTGCGGCCGCGCAGGTCGAGCACGACGGTACGCGGATCGGCCGCCCGCGCCATCTGCCCGCCGAGGCCGCGATTGACCGCCGCGGCGATGCGCTGCGCGGTGGTGAGGTCCGGGTTGCGCAGCCCCAGGCGCAGCGTCTGCGCCTCCGCCATCCGGTAGGGAATCTCGCGTTCGACCACCGCACCATTGGCGATGCGCCCCGCGGTGGGCACGCCGCGCGTGACGGACGCCGCCATGCCCCGCGCGCTGACCGCGCCGGTGGCCAGTGCCCCCTGCGCCACCGCATACACCTCCCCGTCCGCGCCCAGCAGCGGGGTCACGAGCAGCGTGCCGCCGGTCAGGTTCGTCGCATCGCCCATCGCCGAGACCGCGACATCGATGCGCGCGCCGGCCTTGGTGAAGGCGGGCAGGTTGGCCGTGACCATCACCGCGGCGACGTTCTTCGTCTCCAGCCGCAGCTCCTGGTCGCGGGTGTTCACGCCCAGCCGCTCCAGCATGCCGATCAGCGACTGGCGCGTGAACACGGAGGTGCGCAGCCGGTCGCCGGTGCCGTTCAGGCCGACCACCAGCCCGTAGCCGATCAGCTGGTTGTCACGCACACCCTCCACGTCCGCGATGTCCTTGATGCGGATCTGCGCGGCGGCGAGGCCGGGGAGAAGCAGCAGGGCAAGCAGCAGGACACGGTGCATTTGCGATCCGGCAAGGTTTGTCGCCGACCTTCCGGCCGGCATCCCGCCAGCCGCGCAGCAACCGCCGTGCCAGCGCCGGGCGCAGGTCCGGCGTGGCGCGGGCGGCAAGAACTGCCGCGGGGCGGCAACAGGAGGTGGGCCATGCTGACCGGGATCGGCCGCATCGAACCGGAGAAGGGCGCGGGCCGGTCACGCCGGCCCGCACGTGCGCCAGGCTTTGTCGTGTCCGGTGCATCGTCTGCGGCCGCACCGCAGCCGGCGCACACGGCATCCGTGTCCGCCACCGATCTGATGCCGCTGCTTGCACTTCAGGCGGATGACGATGACATCGCGCGCAACCGTCGCGCGTGCGAGCGCGCCGAGGCCCTGCTCGGAGAACTCGCGGCCCTGCAGGCCGCGCTGCTCGCGGGCCGCGTGGATGTCACGAAACTTGAACGTCTCGCGGCCCTGGCCGCCGCCCCGAGCGAGGCGCGCGACCCTTCGCTCGCGGGGATCGCCGATTGGGTCATCCTGCGCGCGCAGGTGATGCTCGCACGCCTGAACCGGCGATGACCCGCCCCCCTTGCACACAAGACATGCACCGCTATACAGCGCGCGACTTCAAATACGCGCCGGGCCGCCGAACGGCTCGCCCGTCGGGATCGGGGATGACGACACGCAATGATGGTGACGCTGCCACCCGACTACCGCCCCTCCGACGAGGAGGAGTTCATGAATCCACTGCAACTGGAATATTTCCGGCAAAAACTGTTGCGATGGCGAGTTGATTTGCTGCGCGAGGCGAACGGAACCCTCGCAAGCCTCGGGGAAGGGGGCATTCACGAAGCCGACATCACCGATCGGGCCAGTGTGGAGACCGATCGCGCGCTTGAACTTCGCACCCGCGACCGCGCCCGCAAGCTGATCAGCAAGATCGACCAGGCGCTGCAACGGATCGAACTCGGCACCTATGGCTATTGCGAGGAGACCGGCGACCCGATCGGCCTGAAACGGCTGGAGGCGCGCCCCATCGCCACCCTGTCGATCGAGGCCCAAGAGCGGCATGAGCGCATGGAGCGCGTGCATCGCGACGACTGATGGCCCGGTCAGTTAAAGCCTGACCGGAATGAAATGCCGTTTGCGGCCGCCGTCCGCGGGCCTATAGGTCCCGCATGCGCCCCGTGCTGCATGTCCGGTCCTACCCGCCGCAAGCCGACACTCACGCGCATGACTGGCACCAGGCCGTGCTTTCGGTGGAAGGACGCCTGTCGATGGCGGTCGGCGGCACGCGCGGCATGGTCGATGACCGGACCCTGGTGGTGATCCCGGCCGGACAGCCGCATTCCTTCCGGGGCGAGGGCGAGAACCGCTTCGCCGTCATCGACATTCCCAGCGCCTGGAACTGGCCGCACCGGGCCGCCGGCACGCCGTTCCTGCCGATGGATGACGGGCTGCGTCATCTGACGCGCTACCTGGTCCACGACGCATCTAACTACGCCGACGCTTCGCTGCGCGACCGGATGGGCGCGCTGCTCGCGGATGCGCTGCGCACCCGCGGCCAGCCGGCGGACAGGCCCCCTGCCCTCGACCGCGCGCTGGACTGCATCCATGCGACGGTCCCCGCGAAACTGCCGCTCGCCCGCCTCGCCGCGGAAAGCGGCGTGTCGCCCCGCGCGCTGCACGTGCTGTTCCGCCGTTTCCTGGGCTGCCCGCCCGGCCGCTACCTCGCCGAACGCCGGCTGGACGAAGCGGAGAGGCTGATCGCCACCACACGGCGGCCGCTGGCGGAGATTGCCTTCGACCTGGGCTTCGGCGACCAGAGCGCGCTGACACGCTCGCTCCGCCGCCACCGCGGTGTCACCCCGGGTGCATTGCGCCGGGGGGCCGTGGAACGGGCCCAGGAAGCAGCACGAATGGCCAAGACAGCCTGACCTCCCCGGGTGTCCGATACCGGCGACTGTCCGGAGGACCCCATGCGGCTGCACGATTTCACCACCCTGACCTTCGACTGCTACGGCACGCTGATCGACTGGGAGGCAGGCATCCTTGCCGCCGCGCGCCCCTGGCTCGACGCGAAGGGCGTGACGGCGGACGACGAGGCGGTGCTGGCCGCCTTCGCCAAGTCCGAGGCGGCGCAGGAAGCGGCCAACCCGGCCATGCTCTATCCCGACATCCTGGCCGCGGTGCATACCGACATGGCCCGCGCCTTCGGCGTGGCGGCGGATGCGGAGGCGGCGCGGCGCTTCGGACAGTCGGTCGGCGACTGGCCCGCCTTCCCGGACAGCCCGGCGGCACTCGCCTACCTCAAGCGGCATTTCCGGCTGGTGATCCTGTCGAACGTGGACCGCGCCAGCATCGCCCGCAGCATCGCCAGGCTCGGCGTGGACTTCGACGCGGTGTTCACCGCGCAGGATATCGGCGCCTACAAGCCGTCGCCACGCAATTTCGACTACCTGCTGGCCCATGTGGGCGTGCCCAAGACGCAGGTGCTGCATGTCGCGCAGAGCCTGTTCCACGACCACGTCCCGGCCGCCCGGGCGGGACTGACCGGGGCCTGGATCGACCGGCGCGCGGGCAAGGCGGGCGGCGGAGCCACGCCGGTTCCGGCGGAGGTTCCAACGCCTGCCTTCACCTTCCGCACCCTGGAGGAACTGGCGGCAGCGCACCGCGCCGAGGCGTAGGCACCGGCAGGCCGCGGCCCCGACCTGCCAGGCGCAAATCGCGCCGGGACGGGGATCAGGCCGGCGGCTCTCCGGCCACCGGCATCTGCCCCTGGGCGGTGATCATCTCGGTCACCCGGGCGATCGCCGCCTCCACCGCCGCCGCATCCGTGCCCTTGGCCACGATCGCGACACCGTTCCCGTCGGGGCGGTAGAACGGATAGCTGCCCAGGGAGACCGCACCGACCTCGGCCTGGATCGCGGACAGGCTTTCGGCGATCCGGCCTTCCATCAGCCCGCGCGCATGCACGGTACGCGACACGATCGGCCGGCCGCCGTGCAGCGTGGGGGCCAGGGCCTCGAACATCGCCTGCATGATCCGGGGCACGCCGGCCAGCACGTGCACGTTGCCGATGGTGAAGCCCGGAGCGACGGAAATCGGGTTGTCGATCAGCGTCGCGCCGCGCGGCATCGTCGCCATGCGCTGGCGGGCGGGATTGAACTCGCCCGGCTTGTAGCTCTTCTCCATCCGGGCCCAGGCCTCGGGATGCGGCTCCCAGGGCACACCGAAGGCGGCGGCGACGCATTCGCTGGTGATGTCGTCATGCGTCGGGCCGATGCCGCCGGTGGTGAAAACATGGTCGAACTTGGCGCGGACCTCATTCACCGTGCCGATGATGGTCGGCGCATCGTCCGGGATCACCCGGACCTCCCGCAGCGGGATTCCGATCTCCCCCAGCCGCGTGGCGAGGAAGCGGATATTGGCGTCCTGGGTGCGCCCCGACAGCACCTCGTCGCCGATCACGAGCAGGCAGGCGGTGGGATTCTCTGGCTGGCCGGTCATGCTCCCCGCATAGCACCGGCCGGCCCGCGAGTCGCGGCGGCACAAGCGCTGCGCGTGGCGGAAATGCTGGCCTGCGCGCAGGAAGGGTGACTTCCGGCCTCCGGATCGCTACCTGGGGAGTCCATGACGCGGTACTTCTTCATCACCGGCGGCGTGGTCTCCTCCCTGGGCAAAGGTATCGCGGCCGCATCGCTCGCGGCCCTGCTCCAGGCGCGCGGGTACACGGTGCGCCTGCGCAAGCTCGACCCCTATCTCAACGTCGATCCCGGCACGATGAGCCCGACCCAGCACGGGGAGGTGTTCGTCACCGACGACGGGGCCGAGACCGATCTCGACCTCGGCCACTACGAACGCTTCACGGGCGTTCACGCCACGAAGTCGGACAACGCCACCACCGGGCGCATCTACAGTGAGGTGATCGCCAAGGAGCGCCGCGGCGACTACCTGGGTGCGACCGTCCAGGTGATCCCCCACATCACCGACGCGATCAAGGAAACCATCGCCCGCGACCTGAACGGGGTGGATTTCGCCCTGATCGAGATCGGCGGCACGGTGGGCGACATCGAAAGCCTGCCCTTCCTGGAAGCCATCCGCCAGTTCGCCAACGAGGTGGGCGAGGACCGCGCGATGTTCGTGCACCTGACGCTCGTGCCCTACATCCCGTCGGCTGGCGAGCTGAAGACCAAGCCCACCCAGCACTCCGTGAAGGAGCTGCTGTCGGTCGGCATCCAGCCGCAGATGCTGCTCTGCCGCTGCGACCGGCCGATCCCGGCCAACGAACGGCGCAAGATCGCGCTGTTCTGCAACCTGCGTCCCGAAGCGGTGATCCCGGCGCTGGACGTGGACACGATCCACGCCGTGCCGATCGCCTATCACGCCGAAGGCATGGACCGGGTGGTGCTGCGCCATTTCGGCCTGCCCGACGATGTCGAACCCGACCTGTCGCGCTGGCATGAGATCCTGAACCGCGTCCGCCAGCCGGAAGGCGAGGTGCGCATCGCCGTGGTCGGCAAGTACACCAACCTGCTCGACTCCTATAAGTCGCTCGCCGAGGCGCTGTCGCATGGCGGCATCGCCCACCGTGTGAGCGTGAAGCTCGACTGGGTGGACAGCCAGATCTTCGAGCAGCCCGACGCGGTCGCGCGGCTGGAAGGCGTGCATGGCATCCTGGTGCCGGGCGGGTTCGGCGAACGCGGCACCGAAGGCAAGATCGAGGCGGTGCAGTTCGCCCGCACGCGCGACGTGCCGTTCCTCGGCATCTGCTTCGGGATGCAGATGGCGGTGATCGAGGCCGCGCGCCACATGGCCGGCCTGTCCGCCGCATCGTCCACCGAATTCGGCCCCTGCGCCGTGCCGGTGGTCGGCCTGCTGACCGAATGGATGCGCGGCAACGAGGTGGAGCGGCGCAACGAGGCCGGCGACCTCGGCGGCACGATGCGGCTCGGCGCCTACCCCGCGGCGCTGAAGGAGGGTTCGCTGGTGCGCGAGATCTATGGCGGTGCCGCCACCATCCACGAGCGCCACCGCCATCGCTACGAGGTGAACATCGAATACCGCGATCGGCTGGAACAGGCCGGGCTGGTGTTCAGCGGCATGTCGCCCGACGGCGTGCTGCCCGAGATCGTCGAGCTGCCCGACCATCCCTGGTTCATCGGCGTGCAGTTCCATCCGGAGCTGAAGTCGAAGCCGTTCGATCCGCACCCGCTGTTCGCATCCTTCGTCGGCGCCGCCGTCAAGCAGGCCCGCCTTGTCTGACACCGCCCCCCGTACCGTCCGCGTCGGCGCGATCGAGATCGCGAACGACCGCCCCTTCACGCTGATCGCCGGCCCCTGCCAGATCGAAAGCCGCGATCACGCGATGGAGGTCGCGGTGGCGCTGAAGGAGATGACGGCGAAGGCGGGCGTGCCCTTCGTCTTCAAGTCGTCCTACGACAAGGCCAACCGGACCAGCCTGTCCAACGCACGCGGCGTGGGCATGGCGGCGGGGCTCGCCACATTGGCCGATATCCGCGAACGGCTCGGCGTGCCGGTGCTGACGGATGTGCATGCCGAGGACCAGTGCGCGCCCGCTTCCGAAGCCGTGGACGTGATCCAGATCCCCGCCTTCCTGTCGCGCCAGACCGACCTGCTGCTCGCCGCCGGCCGCACCGGGGCCGCGGTCAACATCAAGAAGGGACAGTTCCTCGCCCCCTGGGACATGGCGAATGTCGCGGCCAAGGTGGCGAGCACCGGCAACCAGCGCATCCTGCTGACCGAACGCGGCGTCAGCTTCGGCTACAACACGCTGGTCACGGATTTCCGCGCCCTGCCGATCATGGCGCGCACCGGCTATCCGGTGGTGTTCGACGCCACGCATTCGGTGCAGCAGCCGGGCGGCCAGGGCGGCTCCTCCGGCGGGCAGCGGGAGTTCGCGCCCGTGCTGGCGCGCGCCGCGGTCGCGGTCGGCGCGGCGGCGCTGTTCATCGAATGCCATCCCGATCCCGACAACGCGCCGTCGGACGGTCCGAACATGATCCCGCTCCGGCAGATGCCTGCCTTGATCGCCGAGCTGAAGGGCTTCGACGCGCTCGCGAAGAGGTAACGCCATGCGCCATCCCGTGCTGCTTGCCGGGACGCTGATGCTCACGCTGGTCTTCGCGCTCTCCAGCCTGATCCGCAGCATGCATTGGGGACGTGCGGCGGATGAGCGCACCATGGCGGAGGAGATCGGTTCCGCCGTCCGCGAGACCGGCTTCGCCCCGGCGCTTGAAACCGTGAAGGGCGACGTCAGCGCCGAACTGTGGCTGCACAACCTGGACCCGACCGCCGCACGGCTGGTGCTGCGGCTGGACGAGGCCGCCCTGAACGCGACACCCGGCGAGTTGGACCGCGCGGGCTGCCGCGTGCTGCGCATACTGTGGAATCATCCGGACTATGCGGAACGGACGCGGATCGTGCTGGAACTGCGCCCGGCCATGATCGACTCGGATGCGGCACCGGTGCTGATCGAACTCAACCACGAGGTCTGCCGCGCCATGCGCGGCGGCGGCATGGTGCCAGCGGCCTGACCGCCCGCCCCGGCGGCCGGATCAGGCGGCGGACTGGTCCTGCACCTGATCCTGATCGGCCAGGGGACGCCAGTCGCGGAAGAAGGCGGTGCCGATCTCGGCGGCGATGGCCATGAGCTGGCGCTGCACCCAGTCGAGGAACTCGTGCAGTCCGGCTTGCAGGATCCGCTCGACCGGATGCGACAGCAGGCCGGCGCGCAACTCCTCGATCCGCTCCAGGGGCGCCCCGGTCCCGCGCAGGCCGAAGCGCGCACGCAGTTGCGACAGGTGCCACTCCATCTGCCGCACGCACAGCAGGATGGAGCGCGGAAAGGACGTATCCCCCAGCATGAACCCCACCACGTCCTCCGGCGTGAAGGTGGCGGAGGTCACGCGCCGGAAGGCATGGTAGCCGGCGGCACCGCGCAGCAGCGCGCCCCATTGCGACATCTCCGTCACACGCCGCTCCTCCGCGCCCGCAGGCAGCAGCAGGTGATACTTGATGTCGAGCAGCCGCGTGGTCTGGTCCGCGCGTTCGATCAGCCGGCCGAGATTGAGGAAATACCAACCCTGGTCGCGGTAGAACGTGCCTTCGGTGATACCGGCATAGGTCTGCACACCCTCCTTCAGCCGCGCGCAGAGTCGCGACAGGCGATCGCCTTCCAGCTCATCGGGCCGTGTCGCCATCACCTCCCGGTGGAACACATTCAGATGCTTCCACATCTCCGTGCTGATCAGCGGGCGAAGCTGGCGCGCGTTCAGCCGCGCCCTCTCGATCGAGGCCGGCGCACTGGTCGGATTGTCCGTGTCGAGCAGGTAGAAGCGCTTGACGCTGTCCGGGTCCGGCGCGCCGTAACGTTCCGCATACGTGGCTTCGTCCGCGTTGATGCGCACCAGGGCATACCACGCCTCCGCCTCCCGGCCCGGACTCTCGAAGATCTGGGTGACATCCACCAGGCGACCGACATTCTCGACGCGCTCGACATAGCGGGCGAGCCAGAACAGGCCTTCGGCATAGCGGGCGAGAAGGGGCGTCTGCGCGCGCATGGTCAGCTCCCGTCCGCCAGGACCCAGGTATCCTTGGACCCGCCGCCCTGCGATGAGTTCACAATCAGCGAGCCTTCCTTCATCGCCACCCGCGACAGCCCGCCCGGCAGGACCCAGGTATCCTTGCCGGTGATGGCGAAGGGCCGCAGGTCGAGATGCCGCGGCCTGATCCCCGTTTCCGTCAGCGTGGGGCCGACCGAAAGCCCGATCACCGGCTGGCTGATCCAGTTCGCCGGATCGGCGACCAGCGCGGCGCGCGCGGCTTCGAGCTGGGCTGCCGTGGCGCGCGGTCCGATGGTGATGCCATAGCCGCCAGACTCGCCCACGGGTTTGACCACAAGTTCGTCGAGATGCGCGAGCGTGCGGTCGAGCCCCTCCTTCTCACGGCAGATATGGGTCTCGACGTTTTCAAGGATCGGATCCTCGCCCAGATAGTAGCGGATGATGCGCGGCATGTAGGCGTAGATGGCCTTGTCATCCGCGACACCGGTGCCGACTGCATTGGCGAGCGCGACATTGCCCTTGCGCCAGGCGCCGATGATCCCCGGCACGCCGAGCAGGCTTTCCGAGCGGAACACGGTAGGATCGAGGAAGTCGTCGCCGATGCGGCGGTAGATCGTGTGGACCGGCTGCGGGCCGCCGGTGGTGCGCATGAACACGCGATCATCCTCGACGAACAGGTCGCCCCCTTCGACGAGCGGCACGCCCATCTCGCGCGCGAGGAACACGTGTTCGAAATAGGCCGAATTGTAGATGCCGGGCGACAGCAGCACGATGTTCGGGTCGTCCACGCCTTCGGGCGCGATCTCCGTCATCGCCGCGCGTAGGCGGCGGCCGTATTCGTCCACCGGCAACAGCCGCATCCCGGCCATCAGGTCAGGGAAGGCGCGCAGCATCAGGTGGCGGTTCTCGATCACATAGGACACGCCGGACGGCGTGCGGGCATTGTCCTCCAGCACGCGGAACGTGCCTTCCTGGTCGCGCACGATGTCGATGCCGCAGATATGGACGTAGGTGCCATGGGGCACCGGAAATCCTTCCATCTCCGGCCGGTAGTTGGCGTTGCCGAAGATCAGGTCCCCGGGCACCAGCCCGTCCTTCACGATCTTCCGGTCGTGATAGACGTCGTGCAGGAACAGGTTGATGGCGGCGACGCGCTGGCGCACCCCGGCATCCAGGTGCCGCCATTCGGCGGCCGTCAGGATACGGGGGATGCAATCGAAGGGCAGGATGCGGTCGATCGCGGCCGCATCCGAATAGACGGTGAACGTGATGCCGAGATTGATCAGTTCGTTCTCGGCGGCGGCAGCGCGGGCGCGCAGCGCGTCGAGGCCGATTGCGGCCAGCCGGCTGCGCAGCACGGCCGCGGCGCCGGCATCGCCGGGGCGGGAGGCGGTCACCTCACAGAAGAATGGCCCGGGATCGTAACTCTGGAACGGGTCGGACACGGATTGCCATTGCCCCCTTGCATCCGCTTATGGGCAGAAGCGTAGCGGGACCTGCGGGAGTTAACAGCCCCGGCATCGCCCGGTTTTGGCCATTGCGCGACGCGGCGAATGAAGGCTTAGGTCGCACGGATGCGGCTGCCGGCGGCCGTGGCCCGAGCAGCCCGGAGATGGAGACGATAGTGCGCTTCAGGATGGCATTCGCGGCATTGCCGCTACTGGCAGCGGCCTGCGACAAATCCCCGCAGGTCCGCGCCCCGGACCCGATTCCGCCCCGCCCGGTGGCCGAGGTACTGAGCCCGTCCGGCTGCGTGCCGGCGGACACCAAGGCCGCCTTCCAGGTCACGGCGCTGAAGAGCCAGCTCATGGTCGCGGCCCTGTCCTGCCGGCAGGACAGCCAGTACAACGGGTTCATAGAACGCAACCGCCCGGCGCTGGTCGCCCATGACAAGGCCCTGCAGCAGTGGTTCCAGCGCACCTATGGTCGCCAGGGCCAGCGACGGATGGATGATTTCATCACCTCGCTCGCCAACGCCCAGTCCCAGGAGGGCATCCGCCAGGGGACAAGCTTCTGCGGCAACATGACGCCGTTCTTCGCCGAGGTCTCCTCGGCGGCCACGCCGCAGGCGCTGACCACGCTGGCCGCGGGCAAGTCCTTCGGCGCCCCCCAGGCCTCCGCCTGCACCGCCCCGAGCCGGACCCAGGCCGCGGCGAAGCCGGCAAGACGGACAACGACGGCCCGGCGCTGACCCCGGCGCCCTTCGCGGACTGCACAAAGGGAGCTTCGGCTCCCTTTTTCGTGCACCCCGCTTTTCGTGCGCCCCGCCCGCCTGCGGCGCGGTCGATCCCGCCCAAACGCAATCGGGGCGCCCCAAGGGGCGCCCCGATCAAATCCTGGCGATGTGCCGAAGGCTATTACTTCAGCACGATCTCGACGCGGCGGTTCTGCGGCTCGCGCACGCCACGTGCCGTCGGCACCAGCGGGCGGGTGTCGCCGAAGGCCTGGATCGTGATCGCCGACTGCGGCACGCCCTGGCGGACCAGCTCGGCCGCCACGTTGTTGGCGCGGCGCAGCGACAGGCGCTGGTTGTAAGCCGGGGTACCGGTCAGGTCCGCGTGACCCGAAACCTCGATCGTGGTGACCTCGACGCTCTTGGACGCGTTGGCCGCCTCGGTGATGATCTGCCGGGCACGGTCGGTCAGGTCCGCACGATCCCAGTCGAAGAACACCAGGTAGGTACGGGCCGGGGCCGGAGCCGCCACGGGCGCGGCCGGCGGCGGGGGCGGCGGGGCCACGTTGAAGGCGTAGCGCGCACCGATCAGGAAGGAGTGGTTGCGGTTCTCCGTCTCGATCTTGCCGCTGCCGTTCGACGCCTCGAACTCGGGATCGAGGGTCGCGAAGTAGCGATACTCGGCGGTGAGGGACAGGCCCGGAACCGCGTCGATCGGGAAGGCCGCGCCGACGATGCCCTGATAGGCGAACTGCCCATCGGTATCGTCAACCAGGCGGGAGCCGGCACCGCTCAGCTTCAGGTCGGTCCACGCATAACCGGCACCGGCGCCGATATACGGATAGACCCAGCCGAGGCCGAGATCGATGTCGAACAGGGCGTTCACCATCGCACCGTAGGTGCGCTGCCGGCCGCCGGGGCCCGCGAGCTTGCCGGCACTGGTGCTGACCTCGTCCACGTCGTTGTTGCGGAAGTTGCCTTCCAGCTCGACGCGGAGGCCGTTGCCGAAGCCCCAGCCGATGCTGCCCAGGCCGACCCAGCCGCCGTTGAACTCGGCCTTACCGCCCGCCGGGGCGGCTCCGCCGCTCAGATCGGCGTCCTGGAGGATGTTGTAGCCGGCGCCGCCACCGATATAGAGGCCGTCAACCGGCTGCGCCATCGCCACGCCGGGCGCCGCCAGAACGGTGGCAGCCAGAAGCGCGCTGCGGAGCTTCATCAGGTATCTCCTCGTTCGATCATGTCGTCCGCCTTCGGAGCCGGAGCGATCTTTCGCGATTCCGTCGTCGCGGTATCTGCAACCTAACACCTGAAGCGTGTGGGAACAGCACCCTGCATGCTCTTTTTCGTCACTGTGGCAAAGATGCCACAGGAGGCCGGCCAAACCGCCACACTGTGCATTGTGCGATAACGGACCAAATAACAACCTGGAATTGTGCAACTTGAACGGGTTGGCCCCCGGCCCATGCGCCAGCCGGCTCAGATCGTATCCCGCTCACGCTGGCTGCGACGGCGGCCGCGGTGACAGGAAGCCCGGGCGAATCAGACGATCTTCGCCTCGAACGGCGGCAGCAGGTCCGGCGCGTCGATCTCGATCACCCAGAGGTCGGGATCGTAGCGGACCTGCCGGGTCACGTAGGCATCCGCCGCCGCCTGATCGACCGGTGTCTGGCCGGTGCCGCGCATCCATCCCGCCTCCCCGTCCGCCGCCCGAACCTGGCTCAGCACGGACAGGCCGTCCCGCCCGCGCAGCACGACCAGGACTCCGCCCGAATCCGGATCGCCCCGGCGCAACACCGCGCCCCCTTGCCCGGCCTGGTCGGCCAGCCGCAGCGCCATGCGCACCCAGATCCCGGCCTTGACGCGGGCTTCCGTCATCGAAGGGTCATGGCGGCCGTCCCCGGACCGCTTGATGCCGGACCGCGCCTGCGCCAAACCTCGGCGCACGACGCGCGAGGGATTCCGTGAGCGAAAAGATGAGCGAAGGCCAGCGCGCCTACGAGGCGCGGCGGGCGGCAAAGGCGGGCATGACGCTGGAGAAATGGATGGAGACCAAGCGGCGCGAGGCCGAGGCCGCCGCACGGACGGCGCAGGTCGCGCCGCCGAAGCCGCCCAAGCCCCCCGGCTTCCTCTCGCGCCTGATCGAACGCGCGCACCGGCCGATCAAGTAGGCTTTTCACAGCATCCGGCGCAGCACGGGGTCGCGCCGGATGAGATGGTGGAACAGGGCCCCCGCGACATGCGCCAGGATCAGCAGGATAATCGCGAACGCCCCCCACCAGTGCAGCGCGGACAGGATCGGGGCCAGCGTCTCGTCCGGTCCGAGCGGCGATGGGATCGGCAAGATGCCGAACCATTCCAGCGGGAAACCCCAGGCATTGGTGCCGAGGAACCCGATCACCGGCATCGCCAGCAGCAAAACATAGAGCAGCCCGTGCGTGGCATGCGCCGCAAGATGGAACACGGAAGGGATATCCTCCGGCAGCGCGGGGGGCGGGTTGCGCCAGCGCACGATCAGCCGCCACAGCGCCAGTGCGAAGACGACGACACCGAGACTCTCATGAATGTTGTAGAGGCGCAGCTTATCGGCCTCCACCGGCGGTTCAGCGTAGACCATCTTCAATCCCGCCGCGATGAGCGACAATACGATCGCGGCGGTGATCCAGTGCAGCACGCGCGCGGATATCACGTATCTGCCGGCCTGGTGCGACATCGCCAACTCCTCGTGCCGGGCGGAAGATAGCATGTTCGCCGCGCATGCGGACTGGTCCTCCGACGCACGCAAGCGCTGGCTCTCGGTCGCACGCCGCGGCAGCCGCGGCTGGCGCGTTTCGGCCCCGCGTCCGGTCGGCAACGTCCCCGACCTGCTGCCCTTCCTGCTGGCCGAAGCGGGCGGGACCGGTTGCTGCCTGGGCGTGGATTTCCCGCTCGGCCTGCCGCGCGCCTATGCGGAACGCTATGCGAAGGAAGATGGCTTCCCCGCCTTCCTGCGCAATCTGACGCAGCGGCCCGAATTCTTCCGCGTCGCGATGACGCTGGCCGAGGTCTCCCCGGACCGCCCCTTCTATCCGCAGCACGGCGCGCGCGGGATGACCCGCGCGGCGCATGCCACAGCCCTCGGTCTGCCAGACGCCGCCGCCCTGTGCCGCGCGGCCGACCGCGCGACAGCGGAACGCCCGGCGGGCGCGCCCCTGTTCTGGACGCTGGGGCCGAACCAGTCCGGCAAGGCCGCGATCGCCGCCTGGCGCGACCTGCTGCTGCCCGCCTTCGCGGTCGGCCTGCCGGTGCGGCTGTGGCCGTTCGACGGGGCGCTGAAGGCGCTGCTGCAACCCGGCGCGATCGTCGTCGCGGAGACCTATCCGGCGCAGGCGCTGCGGGTGCTGGGGTTGCGCAACGGCGGCAGCAAGCGGCGGCAAGCGGACCGGCGCGCGCTCGGCCCCGCGCTCATCGCGGCCATGCAGCGCCTGTCGGCACGCGCCTCCCCCGCCCTCGCGGCCCAGATCGCGGACGGGTTCGGGACGGATGCGGCAGGCGAGGACCGCTTCGATTCCGTGCTCGGCGTGCTGAACGTGATCGCGGTGCTGGACGGGCAGGCGCCGGACGGCGTGCCCGACGACCCGGCCCTGACCAGATGGGAGGGCTGGGTCCTCGGGCAGGCCGCCCTGCCCAAGGTCTATCCGGCGTAGAGCCCTGCCGCCCGCGCCGCCTGCCGGCCGAGCGCCGACAGCAGGTCGAGCGTCGGCGTCTTCACACCGAGCTTGTGGCCAAGCTCCATCGGCACGGTGAAGAGCGCGTCGATCTCCATCGGCCGGCCGAGTTCCAGATCCTGCAGGATCGATGGCTTATGGGGCGAGGCTCCGGTGGCCTTCATCCGCGCGTCCTCATCCACCTCGATCGGCGCGCCCAGCGCATGGGCGATCGCCTTGCCTTCCCGCATCAGCGCCCGCGCCGCATCCCGCAACGCGGGCTCGGCGTAGGTATCCTTCAGGCTGCTGCGGGTCAGGATGGCCAACGGGCCGTTGGCGATGTTGCCCATCCATTTCAGCCAGACCTCGGAGCGGATGTCCGGGCTCACCACGCCGCCCATGCCGCCGCCCTCCAGCGCCGCGGCGATCGCGCGGATGCGGGGCGTGTCGCTGCCGTCGAGTTCGCCCAGCACCACGCGGCTGCGCTGGTTGGTGGACTCGATGACCCCGGGCTCGACCACGGTGCAGGCGGAATAGACCGTGCCGCCGATGGTCCGCTCCACGCCGATGACGCGCTCGATCGCCCCGTCCGGATCGAGGCGCGGCAGCCGGGTGCCGGCCAGCGGGCCGTCATGGCGCAGGAAATACCACCAGGGCACGCCGTTCATGACGAAGGCGACCGGGGTGTCCGGTCCCAGCAGCGGACCGATCGCCTGCGGCAGCACCGGCAGCGCCGGCGCCTTCAACGTCACGATCACCGCATCCTGCCGGCCGAGCGCAGCCGGATCGGAGCTTGCCCGCACCGGCACGGTGAACGTGCCATCCGCGGCGCGCACGGTGATGCCGCGCTCGGCCATCGCGGCCAGATGCGCCCCCCGCGCGACCACCGACACATCCGCGCCCCCCTTGGCGAGGCGCGCGGCGACGTGGCCGCCGATCGCGCCCGCGCCGAAGACGCAGATCCTCACGGCATTTCCTTGGCGTAGTGCTGGACGAACTTCGCCCCGATCTCGGCAATGCGCGCCACGAGCTTCGCACCGGTCTCGGGCGAGCACAGCCGCGGATCCCCGCCCCACAGGCCGATCGGTGCGGACTGCTCGATCTCCAGCGGCACCTGGATGTCGAAGCCCTCGAACCGCACCGCGGCAAGGCCGGAAACCTTCAGGCCCATCACCTCCGGCACCGGCTGCGGTTCCGGGATCAGGTCCTTGCGGATCAGTTCGGGGAACAGGTGCCACGCCACGCTGGTCAGGGGTTCCGCCCCGTGGCCCGCGGCCTTCTTCGCCGTCTCGGCGCCCACGATCTCGGGCAGCACCGCGTAGCCCGCGCGCCACAGATAGAAGGACGGGATCAGGATGCCGCGGCTGCGGAACACCTCCTGCGTCACGTCATGGATGGCCTGGACGTTGCCGCCATGGCCGTTGATCACGATGATCCGCGTCAGGTCGTGGCGCAGCAGGCAGGCCAGCATGTCGGAGATCACCGACCGCAACGTCGCCTGGCCCAGCGCGATGCCGCCGATCATGCTGCCGAAATAATCCGCGCCGCCGAAGGGCAGCACCGGGGCCACCACCGTCTCCGTGCCCGCCTTGCCGGCGGCCTCGGCGATCTTCACGGCCATGGCCTCGGCCGACAGGTAGTCGCCCATGGGCGCATGCGGCCCCTGGTCCTCATGGCTGCCCATCGGCAGCAGGATGATCGGCTTGCGCGCCAGCACCTCCCGCGCCTCGCCGCCCGTCAGTTCGCCCATCCGGTACTTCGTCGTCATGACAACATGTCCATCGCTGCACGAGAAAGAGCCTGCACCCCCAAGCCGATGCAGCGCTCGTCCGGTTGATAGTCGCTGTTGTGCAGCTTGTCTCTCCGTCCCGGCGCGCCCGACCCGACCATGAGCTGGAAGGCCGGCACGCGGGCGGCGATATGGGCGAAGTCCTCGGCCCCCATGGTGGGGTCGCGTTCCACCACCACGTCCCCCAGCTGTCGGCGCACGCTGTCCATGGTGCGGTCCACCACGTCGCGGTCGTTGACCATGGGCGGCACGCCACGGACGTAGTCGAGCGTCGCCGTCGCGCGCATCGCGGCTTCAAGTCCGGTGCAGAGCCGCCGGATCGTGGCCTCGGCGATGTCACGCGCCTCATCGTGCAGCGTGCGCACCGTGCCTTTGATGGCCACCGTGTCGGGGATGATGTTGTAGGTCGTCCCACCCGCGAACTGGCCGATCGTGACCACCGCCGGATGCAACGGCCGCACTTCCCGCGAAACGACGGTCTGGAGCTGGAGGGCGAGCGTCGCCGCCGCGACGATCGGATCGACCGAGACATGCGGATGCGCCGCGTGCCCGCCATTGCCGCGCACCACGATGTCGAACCGGTCCGCGGCGGCGAGTGCCGGGCCATAAGTGTATGCGAACTGCCCGACCGGAACGCCGGGCTGGTTGTGCAACGCGAGGGCGAGATCGACCTTGGGCTCGTCGAGCAGCCCGTCCTCGATCATCGCGCTTGCGCCGCCCAGCACTTCCTCGGCCGGCTGGAACACCAGTTTCACCCGTCCGGCGAGTTGGGGGGCGAGTCCCTTCAGCACCTCCGCCACGCCGAGCAGCGTGGTGGTGTGGATGTCGTGTCCGCAGGCGTGCATCTTGCCTGCGGCCGTGGAGGCGAAGGGCAGCCCGGTCAGTTCCGGCATGGGCAGTGCGTCCATGTCGGCGCGGATCAGAAGCGTCGGCCCCGGCCGCCCCCCTTCGATCAGGCCCACCACACCGGTCCTGCCGACCCCGGTGCGATGTGGAATGCCGATTCGGGCAAGCTCGGCGGCCACGATGCCGGCGGTGCGCACCTCCTCGAAGCCAAGTTCCGGATGGGCGTGGATGTCGCGACGGATTTCGATCAGGTGCGGCTCGATGGCCGCCGTCGCCTCGCGAATGAGGCGTTCGGGGTCGTTCGCGGTCACATTATCTCGCAATGCAACATGGATGCGAATTCATGATGCGGAGTGCCCGAAGCGGCGGCAAGGCAGCGCGTGCGGCTTGCCGCATGGTTAAACCCCATGTCATAGGGATCGGCCGCGGTGATTCGCGGGTTTCCTGAGGGGGGAGGAGCATGACCGGGAGCACAACCCGCCGTGCCCTGTCGGCGCGCGGTGAGACGTGGGACGCATTGCGTTTCCGCGTGCATACGCCATCCGCTACCGTGCCCGCCCCCCACCATGACGGCCTCGTCCCGGATCGTGCCGGCAGCCGTTCTTCGATGCCCAGACAGTCCGCCTCACCTTGGATACGCGCGTCCGGAACCTGCATCCCGATCAGGCCCGTGACGGCTGCACCTTTCGATGACGCCAGCGGAAAGGGAATCTCCGCCGCATGAGACTCAACGCCAAGGACATCGCATCTGGTGTCCTGCTCATCACGATCGCCCTGCTCGGTCTGTATTTCAACCTCGACCACCCGATCGGATCGGCGCGGCGCATGGGCCCCGGCTACATGCCCATGCTCACCTTCATCCTGCTGGGGGGGCTCGGTGCCGCGGTGCTGTTCATCGGCCTGGCCAATGGACCCGACCCGCTGGAGAAATGGGCGTGGCGGGAATTCGTCCTGATTCTTGCCGCGATGGCGATTTTCGGGCTGCTGCTTGAACGCATCGGTTTCGCGCTGGCCATCGTCGCCACGGTCGGCATCAGCGCGCTCGCCGACCGGACGCAGACGATCCGCGGCACGATCGGCTGCATCATCTTCCTGATTGTGCTGTGCTGGATGGTCTTCATCTGGGGTCTCGACATCCGGGTGCCCTTCCTGCCGCCTTTCCTGGGCTACTACTGATCGTCGCCCGCACATGATCGACAATCTCATCCTCGGCTTCGGCGTCGCACTTTCACTCAAGAACGTCGCCTTCGCCTTCCTCGGCTGCATGATCGGCACCGCGATCGGCGTGCTGCCGGGCATCGGCCCGGTGGCGACGATCTCGCTGCTGCTGCCGCTGACCTTCGGCGTCGACCCCGTCACCGCCATCATCATGCTCGCTGGCATCTACTACGGCGCGCAGTATGGCGGTTCCACCACGGCCATCCTGTTGAATCTTCCGGGCGAGGTCTCCTCCGTGGTGACCACGCTGGAGGGCTACAAGATGGCGCGGCGCGGGCGCGCCGGGGCGGCGCTGACCATCGCCGCCCTCGGCTCGTTCTTCGCCGGCTCGGTCTCGACCCTCGTCGTCGCCGCCTCCGGCCCGCTGCTGACGTCCGTCGCCCTGTCCTTCGGGCCGGCCGATTATTTCTCGCTGATGCTGCTCGGCCTGATCATCTCCGCCGTGCTCGCCCAGGGCAGCGTGCTCAAATCCGTGGCCATGGTCGTGCTCGGCGTGGCGCTCGGCTTGGTCGGCACAGATGTGCAGACCGGCCAGCAGCGCTTCACCTTCGGTATTCCGGAACTGTCCGACGGCATTGAGTTTGTTGCCCTTGCCATGGGCATCTTCGGCATCGCCGAGATCATCCTGAACCTGGAGAAGCCGGAAAACCGCGACGTCTCGGTCGCGAAAGTGACCAGCCTCTGGCTGACGCGTGAGGAGGCCCGGCGCGCCACGCCATCGGTGCTGCGCGGCACCCTAGTCGGCTCCGTGCTCGGCATCCTGCCCGGTGGTGGCGCGGCGCTGTCCGCCTTCGGCTCGTACATGATGGAGCGCCGGCTCTCGAAATACGGCCACGAGTTCGGGACCGGCGCGATCGAAGGCGTGGCGGGGCCGGAAAGCGCCAACAACGCGGCGTCGCAGACTTCCTTCATCCCGCTGCTGACGCTCGGCATTCCATCCAACGCGGTGATGGCGCTGATGGTCGGCGCACTGATCATCCAGGGCATCCAGCCCGGCCCGCGCATGGTCGAAGCCCAGCCGGAACTGTTCTGGGGCCTGATCGCCAGCATGTGGATCGGCAATCTGATGCTGCTGATCATCAACCTGCCGCTGATCGGCATGTGGGTGGCGCTGCTGAAGGTGCCTTACCGGTTCCTGTACCCGGCGATCCTGATCTTCTGCGCGATCGGCGTGTATTCGATCAACAACTCCGCCTTCGACGTGTATGAAACCGTCGTATTCGGCTTCTTCGGCTACCTGCTGGCGAAACTGCGGTTCGAGCCGGCGCCCCTGCTGATCGGCTTCGTGCTCGGCCCGATGATGGAGGAGCACCTGCGCCGCGCCATGCTGCTGTCCCGCGGCGACCCGATCGTGTTCTTCGACCGGCCGATCAGCGCGACGCTGCTGGCGATCTCGGCACTGGCGCTCGGTGCAATGCTGCTGCCGACGCTCCGCAAGAGGAAGGACGAGGCGCTGGCAGAATAGCGCTTCGACACCGCCTATGACCTGCAGCAAGGGGCGCCGAGAGATCGGCGCCCCTTTTTGCGTTGCGTATCCTCCGCTGGACAAGCCTGATGGTGAGGCCGCATAGGGATTTGCCTGCAAAACGGGAACCCCATGGACGGCGGCAATCGCATTACGGCCGGGACGGTAGTTCCGGTGATTCTTTCGGGTGGGTCTGGCACGCGGCTGTGGCCTGTCTCGCGCGCAAGCTTTCCCAAGCAGCTATGGCCGCTGGTCTCGGCCCGCAGCATGCTGCAGGAGACGGCGCTGCGCGCCACGGGGGCGGACTTCGCCCCGCCGGTAGTGGTCACCAACCAGGAGCACCGCTTCCTGATCGCCGAGCAGTTGCGCGAAGCAGGAATCGCCGGCGCGCGCATCGTGCTGGAACCGGCGGGCCGCAACTCCGCCCCCGCCATCGCCGCCGCCGCCGCCCTGGTCGCCGCCGAGGCTCCGGACGCGGTGCTGTGGATGCTCGCGGCCGATCACGTGATCACCGACCTTTCCGCCATGCACGCGGCCCTGCGAGTCGCCGCCCCGCTCGCCGCCGAAGGCCGCATCGTCACCTTCGGCATCCGGCCCGCCGGCCCCGAGACCGGCTACGGCTATATCGAGACCGGTGCCCCCCTGCCCGCCCATCCCGGCGCCAACGCGGTCGCCCGCTTCGTCGAGAAGCCGGACGCCGCGACCGCGGCGGCCTATGTCTCCGGCGGCAAGCATGTCTGGAACTCGGGCATGTTCGTCTTCACCGCCCGTACCCTGCTCGACGAAATGGCGCGCCATGCGCCAGAGGTGCGTCAGGCGGCCGAAGCCGCGGTGGCGGAAGCGACCACCGACCTCGACTTCATCCGCCTCGCCCCATCCTTCGCGGCGGCACCGTCGATCAGCCTCGACTACGCGGTGGCGGAGCGCACCGATCGCGCCGCGGTCGTGCCCGTCGATCCCGGCTGGTCGGATGTCGGCTCCTGGGATGCCCTGTGGGAACTCGGCGCCAAGGACGCGGGCGGCAACGTCACCATCGGCGACGTCATGCTCGAAGGCGCCGACGGCTGCTACGTGCGCAGCGACGGCATCCTGACCGCGGTGGTCGGCCTGCAGGACGCGGTGGTGGTGGTGGAGAAGGACGCGGTGCTGGCCATGCATCGCGACCGCGCCCAGGACGTGAAGAAGATCGTCGACCGGCTGCGCGCCGAAGGCCGCAGCGAGGCAGTGGCCCACAACCGTGTCTACCGCCCCTGGGGCTTCTACGAGAGCCTGATCCTGGGCGAGCGCTTCCAGGTCAAGCGCATCGTGGTCCACCCCGGTGGCAAGCTGTCGCTGCAGAAGCATTTCCACCGCGCGGAGCACTGGGTCGTCGTCGGCGGCACCGCCGTCGTCCAGCGCGACGCCGAGACCCACCTGGTGCGCGAGAACGAGAGCATCTACCTCCCCCTCGGCTGCGTCCATCGCATGGAAAACCCGGGCAAGGTCGATCTCACCCTCATCGAGGTCCAGTCCGGCACCTATCTCGGGGAAGACGACATCGTCCGTATCGAGGACAACTACGGCAGGGCCTGAAGACAGGAGCACGCCTCCGCCGCGCGGGCGCTGACCGGACATGACACCCGTCGGGACGCTGCGCCTCGTCCTCATCCTGCTGGCGGCGGCCGTGGCGCTGGTGCTCGCGGCGCGGAAGCTGCGCGTCCCCGAGGCGATCGCCTTCGTGGTCGGCGGGATGGTGCTTGCGCTGATCCCGTCCGCGCCGCACGTCGCGCTCGACCCCGACCTGACCATGGTGCTGTTCCTTCCGCCGCTGCTCCTGGCGGGCGGGTTCACCACGCATGTCCGGGAGTTCCGGCGGCATCTTTCGCCGATCCTGCTGCTGGCCGTGGGGGCGGTTGCGTTCACGACGCTGGCCGTGGGAGCGACCCTCAAGCTGCTCGTACCGGACCTGCCCTGGGCGGCATGCTTCACCTTCGGCGCCATCGTCTCGCCCACCGATGCCGTCGCGGCTCTCGCGATCATGCGCCAGATCCGCCTGCCTCGGCGCATCATCACCATCCTCGAAGGCGAAAGCCTGGTGAACGACGCGTCCGGCCTCGTGCTCTACCGCATGGCGGTCGCGGCCACGCTGACGGGCACCTTCGATGCGGCCGGGGCGTCGCTGTCCTTCATCTGGCTGGTCGTGGCCGGCATCGCGACGGGGGCCGTGCTCGGCTATGCCTTCTCCTTCGGCGTGCGGGTGCTGCGGGACACGCATCTGGAGATCGCCGCCACCTTCCTCATCGCCTGGGGCGGCTACATCCTGGCCGAAGCCGCGGGGGGATCGGGCGTGCTCGCCACGGTTACCAGCGGCCTGATGATGGGCTGGATGCAGCACGACATCGCCTCCCCCCGCACGCGGGTGGCAGCGGCGGCTACATGGGATTTCGTGCTGTTCGTGCTGCACGCACTGGTGTTCATCCTGATCGGCCTGTCGCTCAACGGCGTACTGAACCGGCTGGGTGAGCTGCCTTCACCGCATCTCGCCTGGCTCGGCGTGGCCGTGAGCCTCGCCGTGATCGCCAGCCGCTTCGTCTGGGTCTATCCGCTGATCTACCTGCGCGCGCTCATCAGCCGCCCGCCCGGACCGCTGGCGGCGCCGAACGTACCGTTCGTCATCTCCTGGTCGGGGATGCGCGGCGTGGTCAGCCTCGCCGTGGCACTCGCCCTGCCCGTGGAGATGCCGGGGCGGGACATGATCCTGTTCCTGACCTTCTGCGTGATCCTGGCCACGCTGGTCGTCCAGGGTCTTACCCTGCGTCCGCTGCTGGCCTGGCTGCAATTCGCGCCCGAGAAGGCACAGGAGACCGGCCTGTTCTCCCAGGCCCTGGTCCAGGCACGGCTCGCCGCCGCGTCGCTCCGCTATATCGAGGAACGTGCCGCCGATCCCCTGGACGGCGCGATGGCGAAGGACCTGCTGACCGAATTCCGGGACCAGGCAAGCTGGACGTCCCGCGCGGACGACGACGGTGCTGCGGGGCGCGCCGAGAAATCCGCCCGCGCCACGCTCCGCCTCGGCGCCCTGGCCGCGGCGCGGGAGGCGCTGCTGCGCATGCATCATCGCCGCGAGATCCATGAGGAGACGCTGCGCACCATCGAAGGGGACATGGATCTTGAGGAGGTGCGGCTGCGGCGCATGCTGGGCGGCGGCGACTGACATGCACCGCCGCCGGTGTATCCTGACCGCATGACCGACCTCGCCGGCGCCCTGGCCGAAGCGCGACGCGCGCTTCTCGACCTGTCCACCCGCAACCGCCTGCTGTCATTGCCGAAGCCGGGCCGCTCGGCCGGCGTGATCCCGCTCGCCGACGAGGATGCGGGCTTCATCGTGACCCAGCTCCTCGCCGGCAAGGACTTCACCTTCGAGCCGGCGCCCGAAGCCCAGGAAGGCAAGGAAGGCGACTGGCGCGGCGACACGAAGCTGCGCGTGCTGCTGACGGACAAGGAGATGCCGCGCCGGCTGCTCGCGCTCTCGCGCGATGCGCGCACGGCGCTGGAGGAGACCGGCATCAACACGCTGAGCCTCGCGATCGGCGCGCTGGTCTGGGCCGATCCCGGCACGCCAAACGTGCAGCGCCGCGCGCCGCTGGCCCTGCTCGGCGTCGCTCTCGCCCGCAGTTCCGCCCGCGCCGGGTTCCGCCTGTCCACCGGGGCCGAGGAGGCGGAAGATAATCTCAGCCTGCGCGAGAAGCTGAAGGCCGAGTTCGGCATCGTCCTGCCCCCCTTCCCGGACAGCTACGCCCCGGATGCCTGGGCCGATGCGGTGCGCAAGGCGGTCGCGGACCAGCCGGGATGGAGCGTCGAGCCGGGGGCGCTGTCGCTCGGCCTGTTCAGTTTCGCGAAGTTCCTCATGCATGAGGACCTCGACCCCGAACGCAACACGGTGCTCGCCGCGCATCCGATCGTGCAGGCGCTGCTCGGCGGCGGCGCGCTGCCGCCGGCCGACCTGCCGCCCGACGATGCGGACCTCGATGCGCTGATCCCGGTCGAGAAGCTCGACTTCGTCATGGATTCGGACGGGTCGCAGACACTGGCGGCGGAAGCGGTGCGGCGCGGCACGAGTCTGGTGATCCAGGGCCCGCCCGGCACCGGCAAGAGCCAGGTCATCACCAACATCATCGCCCAGGCGGTCCTGGACGGCCGCCGCGTGCTGTTCATGGCCGAGAAGCTCGCGGCCCTACAGGTCGTGAAGCGCCGGCTGGACGCGATCGGCATCGGCGCGGCGTGCCTGGAGCTGCATTCCAGCAAGATGAGCAAGCGCGCGGTGATGGACGAGCTGCGCGCCACGCTGGCGCTGCCCCCGGTGAAGCCGCCCGCGCGTGACGAGCTGATCCGCAGGCTGGGCGCGCTGCGCGGCCGGCTGAACCGCCATGCCGCGGCGATGGCCGCCCCGGTCGGCCAGTCGGGCCGCGACGTGCATGCGGTGATCGGCACGCTGGTGCGGCTGCGCGATGCCGGGGTGAAGGCGCCCGACCTCGCGCTCGACGGCGCCGAGGACTGGACCGCGGCACAGCTTGCCGACCGGCGCCGCGCGATCCGCGAACTCGCGGCCAGGACGCAGGAGATCGGCGTGCCCGCGCAATCGCCCTGGCATGGCGTCATGCGCGATCTGGCCGCGCCGGACCTGGAACGCGCGCTCGCGAAACTGCCGGGCTGGACGCGCGTGCTGGCAGGCTGCGGCCGCTACGGCCAGCCCACGCTCGCAGTCCTCCGCGCGGCGGCCGAAGTGGCGCACGATCCGGCGACGGCCAAACGGCTCGCGGACGCGGCCGCCGCGCTGGCGACGGCGAAGGCCGACACGCGCCTCGCGGATGCGGCGCTGACGGCGGAGGGGCTGGAGGAGGCGCGCGCCACGCTCGCGGAGCCGGGCGGGCTCCTCGGCTTCATGTCCGGCAGCCGCCGTCGCGCCGGGGCGCTGCTGGCTTCAGTGGCACGCGGCGCGCCGCCCGAGGACGACGCCGCGAAGCTCGCCCTGCTCGATGCCGCCATCGCCGGCCGCAACGCCGCAGGCATCGTCGCCGCCGAGGACGCAACGGGCCGCAAGCTGTTCGGCCCGTCCTGGCCCGCCGACATCGCCGCGATGCGCGCGCGCGCGGAATGGGCGGAACAGCATGCTGACGGGCTGCTGCCCGCGCTGGCCGAGGCCGAGACGGCAGCAACGGAATTGCAGGAGACATTCGGGCTCGACGCCCTCTCCGCCCCGCTCGATCGTCTGCCCGAACGCCTCGCCGGCATGGCGGCCGCGCCCGCGGGCTACGCGCCCTATGCAAGCTGGCGACGCACGGCCGAAGCGGCGGAGGCGCTCGGCCTTTCGCCGCTCGTCGCCCGCCTCACCGATGGCAGCCTCGCGCCAGAGGACGCGGCCGCGACCCTCGCCTATGCCGAGGCCGAGGCGCTGCTGCGTGTCGCGCTGCGCTCCCGCCCGGAACTGGCGACCTTCGACGGCGCCGCGCAGTTGCGCCTGCTCGACGAATTCCGCGAGGCGGACACGGCGCGCATCACCCTGGCGCGCGCCGAAGCCGCCGCCGCGCATTCCGCGCGCTTGGCCGAAGCCCGCAAGGCACCCGGCATGGACGTGCTGCGCGGCGAGATGGAGCGCAAGCGCGGTTTCATGCCGGTGCGCGAGCTGCTGGCCCGCGCCGCGCCGGCGATCCAGCTCGCCAAGCCGGTGTTCATGATGTCGCCGCTCGCCATCGCGCAATTCCTCAAGCCCGGCGCGATCGAATTCGACATGCTGGTGATGGACGAAGCCTCCCAGGTCGAACCCGTGGACGCGCTCGGCGGCATCGCGCGGGTGAAGCAGGTGGTGGTGGTCGGCGACGACCGGCAGATGCCGCCCACGCGCTTCTTCCAGCGCATGACGGGCGACGATGACGAGACCGATCCGCAGGCGGCGGAGGATGCTGTGGTCGCGGCCGGCGACGTGGAAAGCATCCTGGGCCTGTGCAACGCGCGCGGCGTGCCTTCGGCCATGCTGCGCTGGCATTACCGCAGCCGGCACGAGAGCCTGATCGCCACCTCCAACCGCGAGTTCTACGAGAACCGGCTGCTGCTGCTGCCCAGCCCCCGCCCGCGCGGCCCCGATCTCGGCCTGTCGCTGGTGCGCGTCGAAGGCACATTCGACACCGGCGGCACCGGCACCAACAGGCAGGAGGCGCAGGCTGTGGCCGAGGCGGTGATGGCGCATGCGAAGGCCACGCCCGGAGACTCGCTCGGCGTGGCCGCCTTCTCGATCCGCCAGCGCGACGCGATCCTGGACGCGCTGGAGACATTGCGCCGCGGATCACCCGAGACGGAAGCCTTCTTCGCCGATGGCGGTGCCGAGCCGTTCTTCGTGAAGAACCTGGAGAACGTGCAGGGCGACGAACGCGACGTGATGTTCATCTCCGTCGGCTACGGGCGCGACAAGGACGGCAAGGTGGCGATGCGCTTCGGCCCGCTCTCGGCCGATGGCGGCGAGCGGCGGCTGAACGTGCTGATCACGCGCGCCAAGAAGCGCTGCGTGGTGTTCAGCGGCATCGGCGCGGACGACATCGACCTGAACCGCGCCGCGGGCAGGGGCGTGGCGGCACTCAAGAACTTCCTCGCCTACGCCGCCGCACCGCCCGCCACGCATCCGCCCGTGTCCGACGATGCCGAGGACACGGCGCTGGAAAGCACGATCGGCAAGGTGGTGGTCGAGGATGGCATGGCGGTCACGCCGCGTGTCGGGCTCGCCGGGCTGTTCATCGACCTCGCGGTGGCCAAGCCGGATACGCCGGACAGTTTCGTGCTGGGGATCGAGACGGATGGCGCCGCGCTGACCTCCGCCCATTCTGCCCGCGACCGCGACCGGGGGCGGGACAGCGCGCTGCGCATGATGGGCTGGACCATGCACCGGACCCACGCGCTGGACTGGCTGAACCGGCCGGAGGCGGAACGCGCCCGGCTGCGCGCGGCACTTGGCATCGGCACCGCTGCGGAAGCGGAGACACCGGCCGCCCAGCCCGGGAACCCGCTCGCCGCGCCCTATGTCGAGACGCAGATCGAGGTGCCCGCCGGCACGACGCCGGAGGCAGTGCCCTTCGCGAAGCTCGCGGGGCTGGTGGCGCAGATCGTCGAGACGGAAGGCCCGGTCCACCAGGACGCTGTGGCGGAACGCGTACGCCTGCTGTGGAACCTGCCTGCGCTCGACACAAAGGCGAAATCCGCGGTGCAGCAGGCCCTGAAGCTCGCGAAGGACCTCAACGGCCTCAGCGTGGACCGCAACTTCTGGAGCGCGGAAGGGCAGACGGTGACGCCGCGCGACCGGCGCGCGGCGTCTCCACACCTGCGCGACCCGGCGATGATCGCGCCCGCGGAGCTGCGCGCCGCGATCCTGGCCCTGCTCGGCAGCACGACCGGCGCGACGCGGGAGGAGGTGGCGCGGGGCGTGGCGCGGATGCTCGGCGTGGACGGGCTGATCGCCGCCGCCACCGCACAGCTTGCGTTGCTGGAAGGCGAAGGCGCGGTGACGGAGACTGCCGGCCTGCTGGCCTGTGCCTGACCCACGGGGCGCGCCCGGCGGTCCGATGGAAGGTCAGGCCGCCTGGGGACGGGCACGGGGCGCGGCCACGGCCACGCGGCCGATGCGGGCATCGATCCGGGCGAGCAGGTCGCGATAGCGGGCCACGGCCAGTGCCGGATCGGCGCTCGGCGCCACGCGCAGCAGCGGCCGGTCGGGCCTGCCGCCCGGCGCGAAGGATGCTGCCTCACCCTGACTATCGATCAGCATGATCCCATCCGCCCGCCGCACCACGTCGCGTCCGAGAAAAGACGCGATCCGCTGCCGCAGCGGCCGGCGGACCGGCGCGCTGTCCGCAAGGGCCGGCGTGAAGACGATCGGCAGGTCGAGCCAGCGCGCAGCTACGACGGCAAGCGGCGCCACCGCCGCACCATGGATATGCACCGCGTCCAGATTGCGCTCCCAGAACAGGTCCGTCAGCGCCTGGAATGCCGGCCTGCGCCTTGTGCGGGGACTCAGCGCCGCGCATTCGGTGACCAGCCCGCCATTGGCCAGCCACTGACGCAGGGGACTGCCATGATCCACAACCGCAAGGGATTCGCTGCCGCCCGCGCGTGCCAGGACGCTCAGCGTCCGCAGATGCTCCGGGGCGATGTCATCCGAGACAACATGGGCGACACGCAATTGTCCTGACTCCTCTCGCGGCGCGAGATTCGTCCAAGCCATGCGCAGCGCTGGTTGCCGGATTCCAAACACGTATCGCGTCTTCCCCCAATGGTCCCCTTGGTTCGGGATCGTTTGATTCTATGACAAACTATACGATCATTTTCCCCGCAAGGGTAGAAGAACCTGCCCGCGCCGCACAGCTATGGTGCAACCGCATGCCTGGGTCGCGGGCAGGATGAATGTTACGATATCAAATTATCTAGCTGGTTGAAATTTCCTAGGCCAGGGCCGCGGCGGCGTCCGCCAGGGCCCGCAGGACCCGGTTGCGGGCCCGCCGCGCCGAGACCAGGGCGAGTCGCGCGGCCTGGCTGTCCGGTTCCGCCGCCGCGAGTCCCCGCAGCGGCTCCAGCACCGCCCAGACCGGCTGCGGCAATGCCGGCAGGTGCGCGAACCGTTCCCCCGCGCCGTCGTCGATCGCGACCAGCGCGCGGGACGCGCGCATCCGGGCATGGTCGGACGTGGCACCCGAGGCGGCATCCCGGACCGCTTCCGCCACGGCCACCACCGGATCGAGCCTCAGCCCCCGCGCGGCGCAGGGTGCCACCAGCGGATCGAGCGCGGCGAGCAGGTCCGCCGCGTGCGCCGCGTTGTCGAGCGGGAGCACCGCATCCGCCAGCAGCCGCCACGTCGCATGCAGCAGCACGCGTGTGTCGCGTTCCAGGTTGGCGCGATCCACCTTGTCGATCCGGTCGTGCGGTGTGTGCCACCACCAGCCGAGTTCGTTGCGGATCTTCACCCCGCCGGGCGGCTGCGAGGAGATCGATCCGAACATCGAGGCGATGCCGATGCCGCCGAAGCTCTCGTCGCTGTTGCGGGTCTTGCGCTTGCCCGCATAGGGCTGCCCCTCGGCTGCGACGGCTTCCGCCGCCAGCGCCTTCAGGGCCGGCATGGCGGCCGCGTTGGAAAGCACGGTGGCGCCGATGCCGCCGAGGCTGTCGGTATTCACGTGCGCGGCGCAGCGCGCCTCCAGCTCCATCCAATGCTCGTCCGCGTACCAGGAGGAGCTGGAGTAGCGACCGTGCGAATGGCCGGACCAGAAGCAGACGCGCAGGCTGCGACGCCATGCGTCGCGATGCGCGGCACAGATGCGCGCGGTCTCGACCATGCCGATATTGGCCGAGCCGTTGTCCATCACGCCCTCGTACCAGGTGTCGTGATGGCCCGAGAGCAGCACGAAAGGCGTGTTCCCGTCCGCCCCCGGCGCATCGAGGTCGCAGACCAGGATCGGCGTCTTGCGCCAGCCCGTGTCCACCTCCGCGTGCAGGGTGACGGTCAGCGCCTCCCCCGCCTTCAGGCGTTCCCGCAGGGCGGTGCCGTCGGCGAGCGAGACCGTGCAGGCGATCGTGGTCGGCAGCGACCCCGCCGTCTCCGTCGAAGGGCTGCCCCAGACCGGGGAGATGCACATCTCGTGCAGATGTTCGTGCGGGCTGATGTGCAATGTGCCGAGCGCGCCGGCCTGCGAGGCGACCGCGGCGGCGGCCGGCGTGGCCATGCCGTCCACGAGCAGGATGCGGCCCTTCGCCTCCGGCGGGAGCGGGGCCTTGCCCGGCAGCGGGCCGACATCCAGCAGCGGGGCGGTGGCGCCGGACGGCGGGCTCGACAGCGACATGGAATGCGTGATCGCGGTCAGCGTCGTATTACCGGCCACCACGCGCGCCGGCCCCGGCAGGCTGATCCAGGCATCGTGCTCGATGACCTGCGTGCGGAAACCGGCCGCGTCCATCGCGGCACGGATGATGTCGAGGCTGCGGCGTTCCTCCGCCGTGCCGGAGAGCTTCACGAAGGGGGCGATGGCGGCGAGGTCCGCCATCATGCGCGCGCCGTCGATTTCATGCTTGGGGATCATGCCGGAAGGCTACGCGGGGTCTCTTCCCGCGCCTAGCCCATGTCCCCGGACCAGGCCCCTTGCTGGCCGGAGTAACCCGCGGCTAGCCTGTCCGCACATGCGCAGTTCATCGGTTGTCCTGGACCGACACGATCCGGCCCTGCGACGTTCGGCGGCGACGGTGTCTTTCCTTCGCGACACGCGTGCCCACCCCTTGCGGAGCGCACCATGAACGACCTGGCCACACCGCCCACCAACCCTTACGCCGCCGGTGCGGCGTATGTCCGCGGCCGCTTCGTCCCGATGGAAGAAGCGGTCATTCCCGTCACCGACTGGGGCTTCACCCGGTCGGACGTGGTCTATGATGTGGTCCATGTCCATCGCGGCGCCTTCTTCCGGCTGCGGGACCACCTCGACCGTTTCCAGCGCGCGATGGACCGCCGCCGCCTCAAGCCGGCCGAGGATCGCGCCGCGCTGGAAACCGCGCTGCACCGCTGCGTCGCGCTGACCGGGTTGCAGGATGCCTATGTCGCGATGGCCTGCCTGCGCGGCCGCCCCCGCGTCGCGGGATCGCGCCGGCCCGCGGATTGCGAGAACCATCTGATCGCCTATGCGCTGCCGTGGATCGACGTGCTGCCCCAGGATGTGCAGGCGCGCGGCGCGCATCTGTGGATCGCCGGCACGCCGCGCGTGCCCGACGCCTCGGTCGATCCGACGGTCAAGAACTACCAGTGGAACGACCTGACCTCGGGCCTGTTCGAGGCACATGACCACGGTTTCGACACCGCCGTCCTGTGCGACGGCGAGGGCTTCGTGACCGAGGGGCCGGGCTTCAACGTTTTCGTCGTCAAGGACGGCAAGGTGCTGACGCCCGATCGCGGCAGCCTCCAGGGCATCACGCGGCTGGCCGTGCTGGACCTGTGCGCCGAGCTGGGCATTCCGGCCTCCGTGGCGCCGGTCCCGCGCCGCCTGCTCGAAGAGGAGGCCGACGAGGTCTTCGTGACCTCGACGGCAGGCGGTGTCATGCCGGTCACGCGCGTGGGCGGCCACATCCTCGGCAACGACCGGCCGGGGCCGGTCTCCGTGCGGCTGCGCGACGCCTACTGGCGCGCACATGACGATGACCGCTACCGTACGCCGGTACGCGCGCTGACGCAGGTGGTGTGAGCGGCGGCGCGGCGGGAGCGGGGCAAGGCCCCGCCCCCAGCGTCCTTCAGACCACCTGCCGCTTGTGCAGGTCCGCGATCGCCGCCGTATCGTAGCCCAGTTCCGCCAGCACCTGATCCGTGTGCTCGCCCAGCTTGGGCGGGTGCGCGACGATCTCGCTGGCGCTGCGTGACATGATGATCGGCTGGCCCACATAGGCCACCGCCGCGTTGCCGCCGCCGTTGAGGTGCTGCGCGATGCCAAGGTGCTTCACCTGCTCATCCGCGAAGACCTGGTCGATGCTGTTGATCGGCCCGCAGGGCACGCCGGCCTCATTCAGCCGGGCGACCCAGTTGGCGGAGGTGTCGGTCACGGTGACGGCCTCGATCTCCGCGTTCAGCGCATCACGGTTGGCCGAACGTGCCTGGCCGTCCTTGAAGCGCGGATCGGTCAGCCACTTCTCCTGCCCCAGCACCTTGACCAGCCGTTCCCAGATGCGCTGGCCGGACGCGGCGATGTTCATGTGCCCGTCCGCGGTCTTGAACACGCCGGTCGGGATCGAGGTCGGGTGGTTGTTGCCGGCCTGCTTCGGCACCTCCCCCGCCATCAGCCAGCGCGCGGCCTGGAAGTCGAGCATGAAGATCTGCGCCTGCAGCAGGCTGGTGCGCACCCACTGGCCCTTGCCGGACGTCTCACGCTCCAGAAGCGCCACCAGGATGCCCTGGGCGGCGAAGATGCCGGCGCAGAGATCGGCGATGGGAATGCCCACGCGCACGGGGCCCTGGCCCGGCAGGCCGGTGATGCTCATCAGCCCGCCCATGCCCTGGGCGATCTGGTCGAAGCCCGGCCGCACCGCGTACGGCCCGTCCTCACCGAAGCCGGAGATGCTGGCATAGACGAGGCGCGGGTTGATGGCCGACAGCGCCTCATAGTCGATGCCGAGCCGGTGCTTCACGTCAGGGCGGAAATTCTCCACCACCACATCGGACTGCGCGACCAGCTTCTTGAAGATCGCGACGCCGTCGGGATCCTTCAGGTTCAGCGTCATGCCGCGCTTGTTGCGGTGCAGGTTCTGGAAGTCCGGCCCCTGGCGCGGCCCACCCATGGGATCGCCGCCGTCCAGCCCTTCCGGCATCTCGATCTTGATCACGTCCGCCCCCCAGTCCGCGAGCTGGCGGACACAGGTCGGCCCCGCGCGGACGCGGGTCAGATCAAGGACCTTGAAACGGGCGAGCGCGTTCGAGGCATGCATGGCAGTCTCCTTCCCGGCCCATCCAAGCACGCGGGCGGCGCGATGCAAACTGTTGACAGATGACAGGCGCAGCCACGACCTTCCGCCCATGTCGTCCGCCGCCACGGCAGCGATCGAGATTGTCCGCACCCGCTCCCTCGCCTCGCTCGTGGCGCAGGAGATCGAGCGGATGATCCTGTCCGGGGAGATCCCGGCCGGCGAACGGCTCAACGAACAGGCGCTGGCCACGCGGCTCGGCGTCAGCCGCGGGCCGGTGCGCGAGGCGATCCGCGGGCTGGAGCGCAGCGGCCTCGTCGTCGGCGTGGTCAATCAGGGCAGCTACGTGCGTCGCGTCAGCGCGGAGGAGGCGCTCGACCTGTTCGACCTGCGCGCGCTGCTGCTGGGCCATGCCTGCGCGCGGCTCGCACCTGTGGTCACGGCGGAGCAGCTTGCCGTCCTGCGCGCCCATGTCGCCGCCATGGCCACGGCCGCGAAGGCGGACGACGCGGCGGGCTACTACGCGCGCAACCTCGCCTTCCATGCCGACCTTCTCGCCTTCGCCGGCAATCCGCGCGCGCGGCGCATCGACGACGACCTGGGCAACGAGCTGCACCTGTTCCGCCGCCGCGCCCTGGTCCAGCCCGCGAACATGCGCCGGTCCAACGCCGAACACGCCGCCATCGTCCGCGCCCTCGCCGCCCGCGACGCCGCGGCGGCGCGGGAGGCGGGGGAGGCACATGTCACCCAGGGCAAGCTGCGCTTCGCCGCCAGCCACGAGGCGGCGACGGGCACGGGCGATGGCAGGACGCACGTCCCGCCGCCCCGGCGCGGGCAGGGCCGGACACACAGCGCCTGACCTGCTTTCCGCACCGGCAGCGCACGGTCGGCGGAGGTCGCCTCAGAACGTCATCCGCAACACGACGTTGAAGCCGTTCTGCAGGACGCCGTCGCCGAGCTGGCCGGCATAGGACATGCCGAGCGAGGCCGAGGGGCTGACGGCGACATCGACCCCGGCTTCCGCGACGGCGGCGTTCCTGGCGATGGGCTCCAGGGCCACGACATCCGTTTTCGCAAGTGGTTGACGCCGCCGGCGCGGAATTGGTCTTCGCCCCGTCCCGCCGTGCCATGCCACCAAAACGCCGCCGTTTGAGGGGGCGGCACGGATGAAGACCACAACCGAAGCGGGCTATCCTGTCGATCGCATGAACCGCGTAAAACGGCGGCACGATCGCGGCTTCTACGATCACGCCACCGTCCATGCCCTGCTGGATGCCGCGGCCCTGTGCCACGTCTCCTACGTCATCGACGGCCAGCCCTATTGCACGCCGACCCTGTTCTGGCGCGAAGGCACACGGCTCTACTGGCACGGCAGCAGCGCGAGCCGGATGCTGCGCAACCTGTCCAAAGGTGAACCGGCCTGCCTGACCGTCACGCATCTGGACAGCCTCGTGCTCGCGCGCTGCGGCTTCAACCATTCCGCCGACTATCGCTCGGTCATGGCCTTCGGCCATGCGCGGCTGGTCGATGACCCGGCGGAGAAGGCGCGTGCGCTGGTGATGATGGTGGACCGCTTCTTCCCCGGCCGCACCGCGCAACTCCGGGCCAGCTCGAAGCAGGAGATCAAGGCGACCGCGGTGGTGACGATGGAGATCGAGCGGGCCTCGGCGAAGATCCGCGCCAAGGGCGTGGCGGACGACGAGGAAGACTACGAACTGCCGATCTACGCCGAACGCCTGCCCGTCCATACCGTTCTGGGCGCAGCCGAAGCCTGCCCGCGGCTGCAGCCGGGCGCAGCGCGGCCGGAGAACCTCGCCGGATACCATGAAGGCCGGCGGTTCGAGGATGCGCTGACCGAAGCCTATCGCCGCGCCTATCCGGAGTAGGCGGGCCCGCGGCGAGAGGGCCAGAAGCAGGGATCGGCGCGGCACACCCACGGCCTGCGGCCCGAAACCGGATCGGGGCACCATGTGCCCCGCCCGATGCCGCTAGAAGCTGCTTTCGAAATCTGCCGAAAGGCGCAGGTCGCGCAACGGGCGCACCCGCTCGATCGACTCCTGATAGGTCGGATGCGCCTTGTAGGCCGCGAGTGCGGCCGCATCCGCGAACTCGCCATGCACCACCACGTCCACGTCGTTGCCCAGCGGGTCCACTTTCGCATTCATCACCACCTCCAGCCGCAAGGCGTGCGGGTTGGATTTGAGGATGCACAGCCCCTCGAACACCGCCTCCACATCCTCGCGGCGGCGGGCACGGAACATGACGATGTGACGAATCACGCGCGGATCCCCTGACAGAGTGCCGCCGCCTTAGTCGCGTGCCACGCGGCTGCCTACCCTGGTCCGGTCATCCGCGCAGGATCCCCGGCAGGACCGCCGTCCCTCAGGCGAGCTTCGCGGCCCCCGTGCTGCGCCGGCGTGTCAGGCGCCGCGCCAGGCGGATACCCGGCTGCTCGATCCACCGATGGGTCACTTCCGCCATCGCCACGGTCGCCGCCACCACCAGGATCCACAGGATCACGGTCATGAGGATGGCGCGCGGGCCGGACGCCGTGACATCGATCCAGCCGCCGGTCCATTGGGGGAATCCCCCGACGAACGCGAAATGCAGCACATAGCAGCTGAAGCTCAGCACCCCGATGCGCCGGATGACCGGGTGCAGGAAGATGGATCGTCCCGATACGGCCAGCAGAAAGGCAAAAACGGCCAGGAGACAGGAAGCGATGAATATCTGCGGCACCTGCCCCGCCACGAACCGGTCGCTGACCGCCGGGTTCTCCGCTGCCCAGAAGATGAGGAGCACGATCAGCCCAAGGCATACCCGCGACAGCACGGGCGGAAGCGATACGCCCTCCACCTTCCTGAGGATGAAGAACAGCACGGCTCCCATCGCGAAGACCGGCAGCTGGTTGGGGAACCAGAAGTAAAGAAAGTTCTTCAACGGCATTGCCGGAACTTCCCTGAAAATCTCCTCCCCCCAGGTATTGGCGGCAATGGCCAGGGCAATGGAGACCACAAGGAATGCAGATGCCCGCCCGAGTGACGTGACCACAGAGGCGAGCAGCGGGAAGATCGCGTAGAATGTGAACTCGACACCGATACTCCACCCCCCTGGAACAACCATCCAGCCCGGGGTGGTCGGAATCCAATCCGGATGCCACGCATTCACGAAAAGCAGCGTCGCCAATAGCTGCCCGAACGAAAATTCCGGACCTGGCGGAGATATAATTATATAAAATAGCGCCCCAAAATAATATAATGGCGCTATCCTCAAGAATCTTCTCAAAAAGAATTTTGACGATTTCCCAAGGAAATCCTCCCGAGACCGACTCCAAGAATAAAGCAGTGTCACAGCGCTACACAAAAAGAATAACTGGACGCCATGCCATCCAAAATTGGTCAGTTTCTTCACCGGCCAGTATTGGTTGGCAAATGATATACCAACATGGTTTGTCATCACGAGGATGATCGCCCAGCCACGGGCAGCATCGATATAGGAGAATATCTCTCCGCCGGCCGGGGCGCTTCTGGTTTCAGGCGCGCGATCCGCCGCCGCACTCAAAAGTCCGTCCCCCTGCGGTTGCCTCGGCCGCGGCCTTCAGGGGGGAGGCACTCCCGCACAGGCCGTCCCGGAATCGGAAGAAACCGTCCCAGCGTCCCGGGCGTATCGCGATCTTCAAGCATGCGGAAATGCTAACGTAGGTCGGCCTGCGCCGAAACGTGACGATCTCTCTGGAAACACCCGGATGGAATGGCAATCCGGTAAGATGGTAAGGTGAATACGGGCGTCTGGACGCCTCGCCCACGCCGAACGATGCTCTCCCCTCGCATCGTCGAGAGCACCCCCATGCGTCTCCTCCGCCTGCTCCTGCTCGCCCTGGTCGTTGCCTTCCCGGCCGCCGCCTTCGATCTGCCCGGCATCAACAACGATGCGTCGAACTACGCACGCACGATCCAGCAGCGCCGCCCGGCCGGCGGCACGGAACAGGCGCGCCGCGATGCCGAAGCGCGCGCCGAAGCCGCGCGTCGCCGTGAGGACTGGGCGGGCGTGGCCGCCGCGCTGGAGGACCGCATCGCCGCGGGCGATCCGCGGCCGGAACACTGGCTGCAACTGGCCGAGGCACAGCTCCGCCGCACGCCGCCCGACCCGGCGCGCGCCATCGCCGCAGCCTGGAACAACTACCAGGTCGTGGCGGCCGGCTCGGCGGAGATCCCGTCCCTGCTGCTGGTGGCCGACGCGCTGCGGGTGCAGGGTCGCGACGCCCAGGCGATCGCGGCGCTTGAGGCGGTGGTCGAACGCGCGCCATCCGATGCGCGCTACCGCCAGCGCCTCGCCGATGCGCGCCGCGCCGCCGGGCTGCTGGTCGCGCGCATCCGCACGGAGGTCGAGGCCGAACCGGCCCGCGCCTGCCTCGCCTTCTCCTCCGCACCCTCGCGGCGGGGCGATGTGCATCTGGGTGACTGGGTCACGCTCGATCCGCCCGTGCCGCAGGCCGCGGTCACGCGCGAACGCGACCAGCTCTGCATCTCCGGCCTGCCGCTCGGCCGCACCACCACGGTGCGGCTGCGCGCCGGCATGCCCGGGGAAGGCGGGATCAGCCTCGTCCGCGACACGGTGCTGCGCGTGGCCATGGGCAACCGCGCGCCGCGCGTGGCCTTTGATGCGCGCGCCTTCCTGCTGCCCACAGGCCAGGATGCGCGCGTCACCGTGGCGACGCTGAACCTGTCCACCGTCGCGCTGCAGCTCGTGCGCATCACCGAACGCGGCGTCGTGCCCGCGACCCGGTATTCCCGCCTGGGCGAGCCGATGAACGGCTACGAGGCGCGTTCGCTGGCCGAGGATCGCGGCCGCGTCGTCTGGGAAGGCAAGGCCGACATCCCGCGCTGGGAGCCGAACGTCTTCGCCCGCACCGCCCTGCCCCTGCCCGATGCCGTGCGCACGGC